>Ga0209542_10007912_pt1 | contig 20029 bp, 20 predicted proteins | sample RifCSPhighO2_01_FD_184028 | JGI IMG/M metagenome (GOLD analysis project Ga0209542, IMG submission 184028) | Soil microbial communities from Rifle, Colorado - Rifle CSP2_plank highO2_0.1 (SPAdes) (version 2) | ecosystem: Environmental > Terrestrial > Deep subsurface > Rock core/Sediment ...
AAGCGACTACACCAGAGAATTTTTTTCGCTTTAAAAAAATGGAGCAGATGATACTAGCGGAGTTACAGAAAAAGTATGGTGGCGAAATAAAAACGTTGATTCATTTTATGTACGGAAGGCCCGACAAGCCAGAATTTCGATATACTCCCGATGGTACTTTGCAGACAAAAGACACGCTTTACTTTTTCGAAATCAAGTATGTTTTAAAACCAGAGTTTGCCAAAAATATCGTTAAAAGTACCTTAAAGTATTTGAGTGAGGTATATTCTAAACTTTTACCAAGCATTGGAGATAAGGAGTTCGTTATTAAGCTAGTTCTTGCGAGTGGGTACGATCTTGGTCAAATGAAATTTGAGATACCCAAAGGTATTGAAATTGAATTTTTTAAGGTATGACCTGGCCAATAAAAAAATCTGTTGAGAAAATAGAAGATAAATCAAAAGATTACCGAATTCTTTTTTCTATTTTAAGTGGGCATAACCAGCATGTGTTAGTAGTCGTTATTATTGGGCATTTGTTGATTGAACATCTCCTAGACAAAATTATCACTACTAAATACAAAAACATGAAAACGGCTTTGCGGGGAAGCTTTTCAGAAAAATTAAAGCATCTTTACCCAAGGTGGTTGCCATTATTTATTTACGAGAACATAAAACTTTTGAATAAAGCCAGAAATGATATGGCGCATAATTTGGGCACCAGCGATCACGAACCGATTATCTATATGCCGAAGGGTGAAAAGAAAATTCTTAATATGCCCAAAAGAAAGAATAAAGAAAAGTTTTACTTTAGGTACTTAATAAACACGATTTTATTTGATTTAGTAAACTATTCTTATTATTCCTTAAATATTTCAGCTGATACGGACTTAAATCATATATTTCGTTCGAATAGAAAATAGCTTATGCCTTACCCAACAAAAAAATTAGGAGAGATAGCTGAAACTTCGAGTGGCGGGACGCCTCGTACTGGAATTAAAGAGTATTGGGATGGAGATGTTCCGTGGCTGCGCTCGGGTGAACTTGTTGATGGCGAAATACATAAAACAGAAAAGATGATTACCGAGAGGGGTCTTAAGGAAAGTAGCGCAAAGATGTTTCCCAAAAACTCGGTTTTAATTGCCTTAACTGGCGCGACGGTTGGAAAAACAGCAATTTTAAGGATTAACTCAGCCACTAATCAATCGGTTGTCGGCATTTTCCCAAACGAAAAAAACTTTGTGCCGGAATTTATTTGGTATTTTTTAAGATTAAGCTATCACAAAATTAAAGCTAGGGCTTATGGCGGCGCTCAACCCCATATAGACCAAGGGGATGTTAAAAATCTTAAAATCCCTCTCCCGCCTCTCCAAATCCAAAAACAAATCGTTGAGCGGTTGGATAAGATTGTTGAGGCGCAGAAGTTGAACGACGGCCTCATTCAAAAAGCCGACGAGCTTTTTCAGTCGCTTTTGCATAAAGAATTAAATCTAGCCGGTAAGAATTCGGAGATTAAGAAACTTGGAGATCTCGCGGAGTTAATAACGAAAGGTACAACGCCCACAACTTACGGACGCCAATTTACCAATACTGGAACCCCATTTTTGAGAGCCGAGGATGTTAATAATAGTGTCGTTGATTTTTCAAGAGTCCAATATCACATTTCGGAAGAAACGAATAAATTTCTAAGTAGATCTCAAACGAAAGCCAATGATATTCTAATTACAATCGCTGGCACCATAGGAAGAGTTGGCTATGTTCCGGAAAACGCTCCGATGATGAATATGAATCAGGCGGTTGCCATCGTTAGACTAAATAAAATTACAAACTTTATGTACGTTTTCTTCTTGCTCCAAAATAAGGAGTTACGAAGAAAAATGTTTGGCGCACAAGTTACAGGGACAATTTCAAACCTTAGTTTGAGTAATATCGGAAATTTAAAAATTCCACTTCCACCTATAGAAATGCAAAAACAAATCGTTGCCAAACTTTCCGCTGTTCAGAAGTATAAGCAACGGCTTATCGAGCAACGCAAGAAGCTAAAAGAACTATTTGATAGCGTCCTGCGTAAATCCATGATCAATAAATAACATTCTCATATTCTGCAGAATGTGAGAATGTCGGCTACTGTGGACACTGCGCGCTTTGGCTGATATAGTATAAGTACCATGATCAAAACCCCTAAAATCAACAAAAAGAAGTATAAAAACGCCGTTATTTTCTTTGCAAAAAAGATTCAGAACGGAACGCTCGGCAAGCTGAAGTTAATGAAGCTTTTATATTTTCTTGACTTTGATTTTTTTGAGAAATACGGCCGGTCGGTTACCGGAGACGAGTATCTCCGTTTTGAGTATGGGCCGGTGCCGCGAATGGGAGAAAAAATCCTAAAAGAAATGAGCGGCAAGGAAATTAAAATTACCAAGCGCAAAATCGCTGACGGGTTGAATGATCAATTACACATCGAGGCATTGAAAGATTTCGATGTGAATGTCTTTTCAAAAGAGGAACTATTGGTGTTGGAAGAAATAGCCGACAAGTGGGAAAAATTTACCGGCACGGAGATGAAAAACGCCAGCCACGGCGAGGCGCCTTGGATTGCGACCAAATCGAATGAGACAATTGATTACAATCTTGCTTATTATCGCAACAAATATGGAGAGATGGCAAATATATAAATGTGATGAATGTTGTCAGACATGAAGATATTGAAAAAGATTTAAGAAACTTGCGGCGCTTCTCGGCGCCGCTTGAATCATTAGAAGCGTGGGAACGCTTTTTTAGTTTGAAAGGATTGAGAGAAACTCCTGGTGTTGATAGATTTCCCGGCTTTAGCGAACATAAAATTTATAAAGGACGAGTTGTGCCGTTGCGAGAAAATATAGGCAAGTCAAAAGGATACCGCGTTGTTTTTCAAATGTTAGACGAGGAAAATTATAAAATTTTGGTATTTTCCCGCCACGGCATTTATAAATCAGAACAGGAATTAATAAATCTTGTGAAAGAAAGATTGAGTTGAGAACCCAAAAACACCCCGCACCAAATTTTGCAAGGTTTAACATCGGCGGCTTGCTTCGACCACAACAGGGTGCCCCCTATTCGGGACGCGCAAGCCGCGGGAGTATCTTGTGTTAGTCAAAACGCAATGCTATTTTCTGGAAGCAGTGGCAAAATTGATGCGGGCAAGAATCGCTGCCAAACTTTCCGCGGTTCAGGATTATAAAACCCAACTCCCCGCTCAAAAATCAAAACTTAGAGAGCTTTTTAATTCAGCGCTTCACAAATCTATGCAAAACTAATATGGGGATTTTTTATATCGCATCATTAACCCTCATCGCCGCTACGATCGGCACAATCACAGGATTCGGGACATCCACGCTTATGATTCCGGTGCTTGTGATATTTTTTCCGCTCGTGGAGGCGATATTTTTGGTTGCGATTATCCACTGGTTCGGTAATATTTGGAAAGTCGCGCTCTTTCGCTCCGGTTTTAACTTGCGTCTCCTCGTCTTGTTTGGGGTTATCGGTCTTGCGACAAGTTATCTCGGCGCATACATCTCGCTTGGCGCGAATGAGCAACTTTTGTTGCGCCTTCTCGGTGTGTTTCTTGCGGGCTACGCTCTATTCTTGATATTCCAATCCAAATTCAAAATTCCAACCGGAAATATAACAGCGTTATCCGGCGGAGCATTATCGGGATTTTTTGCCGGAATGTTCGGTATCGGAGGAGCAATCCGCAGTATGTTTTTGACGGCCTTTGATTTGCCCAAAGCCGTCTATATCGCCACCGCCGGAGCAATCGGGCTGTTAGTAGATTCAACTCGTATCATTGCCTACTTTACCGGCGGTGCGACTTTACCGAAGGAGCTTTGGTACGGATTGCTCCTCTTTATTCCAATTTCGTTTATAGGAGCGCAAATTGCGAAAAGAATTGTGGACAAGATACCGCAAAATAAATTCCGCGTTATGGTCGCTGTATTTCTTTTCGCAATCGGGCTAAAATTGATACTGTTTCCATAGCCGCCGGATTTTTTCGCCGAAATGCCAGAAGCGAGGGCGCGGCGGAAGGGGGTCGTTCAGGTTTTGATGAGTCTTCAGACTCGAAGAGGTGTGAGGGGAATTCCGCCACGCCCGAACGTTCCGCCGGAGCGTCTGCCCGCCGAAGCCTCGGCGCAGGCGGGAAGCGGAGGCGGTCAATCAGGGTTCTCCGCAAAATGGGTTCTGACTTTTTCAAACAAACACCATAGAGAAAGTGAATATCTGCCCTGTATTTTATGAATCTTACGCCATTAGAATATATTTTAATCGTTTCAACGCTTTTAGAGTTTAATCCATTGTTTCAGGCATTCAAAAGCATTAAGAATAAAAGCGTAAAAGACGTATCGCTCTTAACTTTTTTATCTATTGTTATAATAGGCACATTATGGTTGGCGTATGGCATATTAATTCAGAATTGGCCATTAATTATTGGCAACACTATAAAATTATTTACAGCTCTGTCGGTGGTCATTATCTATTTTAAGTATAGAAACAGGGAAGATAAGTAATTTTAGATTATGCCTTTATCCAACCGCATCGTCCTAAGAAGTTATCCACAGGCATATTATTTGACCTGTTTTTCTGTTATAATGACCTAATGCTTTTAAGCTTAAGGGTCGACAATGCGAACCGTTCTGCATATGGAGAGTTCGCGATATTAATCATTTTCAATAATTAAAAAGTATGACAACAGGTATAATTGATTGGTACGAGATTACTTCCAGGGCGTTAGAAAGCTTGTGGTATGGATTTTTAGGTTTTATTCCGAGCTTAGTCGGCGCCTTAATAGTTTTCATTATTGGCTGGTTTATCGCCGTTGGAATTGGAAAGTTGATAGCCGAGGTCTTAATTAGAATAAAGTTCAATCAGATTTTTGAAACAGGTAACTGGAAAAAAGTATTGGAGAAGGCGGAGGTAAAAATCAGCCCGGCGGGATTCATCGGTGAAATAGTGAAATGGGTTTTATTGATCGTTTTCTTGATGGCGGCTGTAGAAATTTTGGGGTTTGACAGATTCGCCGATTTCTTAACAGACGTGGTTGGATATCTTGGCAACGTTGTAGTGGCGGCTTTGATCTTTGTGGTTGCGGCAATTTTAGCAGATCTTTTGGCTAAAGTTATTGTTGCTGCCACAGAAAGCGCGAAGTTTGAATATTCTCATTTGACCGGAGACATTGTTAGATGGTCTATATGGGTTTTTGCCATTCTGGCTATTCTGTATCAGTTAGGAGTCGCTCCGGAATTAATTCAAACCCTGCTTTCCGGCATTATCTGGGTTTTTGTAATTTCCTTTGGTTTGTCTTTCGGTCTCGGAGGAAAGGATGCCGCTACCGAAATTATAGACACTTTCAGGCAGAAATTAAGGAAATAGTCAAAAACAGCCAATCGCTAAAATATTTTTTGTTAAGGTCTTGACAAAGCTTCTCGTTTTGTTAAGCTTCCATAAGAGAAGATTATGATAATCAGTAAAAATATTTTGGATCCCGTTGTCCGGTTTTTAGCGTTTAAAAACTGCGGCAAAAAGGAAGCGATTACTGGTTGAAATTTCCTAAGATTTCACAAAAAATCGCTTTCTTCTGGAAGCGATTTTTTGATTGTCGGAGACAGAGAAGAACGGCACTTTGAAAATTTGGTCTAGCAATTTTTACCAGATTTTGTTTGTCAAAATTTGGAAGGACAAAAATTTTATGAGCAAATGGAGGATGCCTTGGGAGATTGAGGCGATGAAGGACGTGGCGTGCCTGCGATAAGCCTCGGGGAGGTGGTTAGCAACCTGTGAACCGGGGATTTCCGAATGGGGAAACTCTATTGCGTAAACCGCAATAACTCCGACGTTACGTCGGAGAGCGTACCCGCCGAAGTGAAACATCTTAGTAGGCGGAGGAAAAGAAAAAAACCACTACTAATAAAATCACGAATTTTATTCGCGAATATTTGCTAATAATTCGTGTATTTATTGGTGGTATTATTCCCTGAGTAGCGGCGAGCGAAACGGGAAATAGCTCAAACCCTATCGTTCCTCACTGCGTTCGTAACTAAGTTTAAAAGTCAAAAGTAAAAGTGTAAAATTGAGGTACCAAGAATTTTCAGAGGAAAATTTTTGATTATATTGTTGAGAAACAACAACCAAAGTTTTTCATTTTTAAATTTTAGGTTTTAAATTTTAAGCGACGAGCATAGCGAGGAGCGATGGGGGGTTGTAAGGGAGTATCGTCTGGAGCTTTTCTTCTTTTGTCCGTAGGACAAGTAGAAGAAACGTTCTGGAGGGAGAAAATTAGGTAGGGTTGTTAATCAAATATCTCTGGAAAGAGTAACCATAGAGGGTAATAGTCCCGTAGATAAAAATAACTTTACGCTCCTTGATGCTTTACTTGAGTACCTTGGAAAACGAAAACTCCGAGGGAAACTGGCAGGACTATACTGCTAAAGCTAAATACTCAATCTCACCGATAGTGAACTAGTACCGTGAGGGAAAGGTGAAAAGTAGGCGGGTAACGCCGATGAAATAGAACCTGAAACCGTTTGCTCACAAGGAGTCAGCGCGGTGTCTCACTAACGTTCGACACCGCTTAAATTCAAAAGTAAAATCTCAAAATGCAAAATTATTGTATCGCGCTTCGCGCGATGGATTATAATCCGTCCCGCAAAGCGGGACACATAAATTTTGACTTTTACATTTTTAACTTTTAGTTTAGGTGGCGAGCGATAGCGAGACACCGTTATGGCGTGCCTATTGAAGAATGACCCAACGAGTCCGAGCACTCAACTTTGTCTAAGCCCTTATGGGGTGGAGGCACAGGGAAACCGAGTGTTAAAAGCGCGTGCGATTTTGTCGCGCGTTGAGTGCTCGGGACCCGAAGCCAAGCGAGCTTGCCATGGCCAGGGTGAGTCCCGCAGAAATGCGGGAGGAGGCCCGAACCAGTGAGCCGTTCAAAACTCTTGGACGAGCCGTGGTAAGAAGTAAAAAGCTAATCGAGCTTGGGAATAGCTGGTTCTCCCCGAAATATCTTTTGGGATAGCGTCCGTTAATAAATTGCCGCAGGTAGAGCACTAGAAAGAATATCGTGGAGTTTCTCCAGGTATTTTTACTAAACTCCGAATGGCGGTTAATTCTAACGGGCAGTCAGACTATGGGGGCTAAGCTCCATGGTCGAAAGGGAAAAAGCCCTTATCTTCATCTAAGGTCCCTAAATTTTCCATTTTTTAATGGACCCCCGGCCCGCAAGGGCTTAGGGGGGAGCTAAGTGTAAGCTAAGGAAGTGGAATTCTTTTGATAGTTAGGAGGTTAGCTTAGAAGCAGCTATCCTTTAAAAAGTGCGTAACAGCTTACTAATTAAGGAATTCCGCGCCGAAGATTGCCGGGACTAAGCTCAATACCGAAGATAAGACCCGGTAGTGAATTTTGGACAAAGCTTTGCTTTAGTTTGTTCGCTTTTGGCGAACAAGTCCAAAACTTACTACCGGGGGTAGGGGAGCATTTCTAGCGCAGTGAAGCCGGCGGGTAACCGACGGTGGAGCGCTGGGAAGAGAGAATGTTGGGATGAGTAACCGCAAGTCCGATGAGATATCGGACCACCGAAAGCCTGAGGTTTCCTTGGCAATGAAAATCAGCCAAGGGTTAGGCGTACCTAAGGTGTAGCCGAAAGGCGAAACCGATGGACAGCCGGTTAATATTCCGGCCCTTCGCCAAATTTTTCTTAAAATGACGCAGTCGAAGTGCTCGAGAGGATTATTGGATTTCCGAGACCTCGTCCTCTATGCTTGTGATTAAGTTTAATAAATTTTATCGTGTTGTTTGATAATGCGATAAGTTGTTGACTTCGATGATAAGTTTAGAGGACGGGGCGTCTCAAGTACCAGATTGACCAGAAAAGTTTTAAGAAAGTTAAATTTTGGTGAATTCGTACCGAAAACCGACACAGGTGGGCAGGTCGAGAAGACCAAGGTGAACGGGTGAAACCTTGTTAAGGAACTCGGCAAAAAAGCGTCCGTAAGTTCGCAATATGGACTTCCCCTCCTAATTTTGGAGAATGTCGATAATAAAAATTTATCGAATCCAGAATTAGGAGGGGACGCAGCGAAAGTACCCCTAGCGACTGTTTAACAAAAACACAGGTCCCTGCTTAACTCGTAAGAGAATGTATAGGGGCTGAAGCCTGACCAGTGCTGGAACGTTAAACTCGCCGGTCTCTGCCGTAAGGTAGTGGCTAAGTGAGCGAAGCGCCAGTAAACGTCCGCGGTAACTATAACCGTGTTAAAGTAGCGTAATCCCTTGCCGGGTAAGTTCCGGCCCGCATGAAAGGCTTAACGACTTGGGGACTGTCTCAACAAGGAGCCCGGTGAAAATGCAGTACCGGTAAAGATGCCGGTTACCTGCGGCTAGACGGAAAGACCCCGGGAGCTTTACTGTAGCTTCTTATTGTCTTATTGTTCTGTATGCGTAGCGTAGCAGGGAGACTTTGAGTTCGCCATTTCGGTGGCGGAGGAGTCGCCAATGAAACACCTGTCTTGCGGAAGGATAAAACTAACTTCGTCAAAAAACGGAAAACAGTGAGAGGTGGGCAGTTTAAGTGGGGCACTTGCCTCCTAAAAGGTAATGGAGGCGTTCATAAGGTCGGCTAGCTCCGGATGGAAATCGGAGTGGTCGGGCAAAGCCAAAAGCCGGCTTAACTGCAAGGGGGATATCCTGCGCAGGCTCGAAAGAGGGACTTAGTGAACCGATGGTAATTTTTAGAATTGCCAGAGATCATCAGCCAAAAGCTACCCCGGGGATAACAGGCTAGTAGAGCCCGCGAGTCCACATCAACGGCTCTGTTCGGCACCTCGATGTCGGCTCAACTTATCCTGGGGCCGGAGAAGGTCCCAAGGGTTCGGCTGTTCGCCGATTAAAAAGTTACGTGAGCTGGGTTCAGACCGTTCAAAATATAAAATATGCAATTTGAAACCTAAAACATTAAGTATGTATTATTTGTATCTTGAACAGTCTGAATCCGAGGTATGACATCGCACACGGCGGCGATATGCAGAAATGTATATCGTGAAGCTAACTAATATCGGTAAAATCCTGATTATTTATCAGGACAATACCGAGGGAATTCTTAAGAAAAGAGAAGCCCGTAGAGACTATACGTTAGCCTCCTTAAAAGTAAGGATAAAGATATAGTCCAATGCGCTTAGTAATAAGCGATAACATGCGTGAGACAGGTTGGTCCCTATCTACCGCAGGCGTCGAGTCTTGAAGGGAGTTGGCCTTTGTACGAGAGGATCAGGCTGAACCGACCTCTGGTGTACCAGTTGTTCCGCCAGGAGCATCGCTGGGTAGCTATGTCGGGAACTGATAAGCGCTGAAAGCATATAAGCGCGAAGCAAACCCTAAGATTAGGACTCTTAGTTTCCCCGCAGATCACGGGGTTGATAGGGCGCAGGTGTAAGTCCCGTAAGGGATTGAGCCAAGCGCTACTAATAAAACATTTATTTCTTGTCCTTCCAAATTTTGCCAAACAACCTGAAGCTCAAGTTTTTTGTAAGGCGACCATACCAGAGGTGCTCCACCCGTTCCCATTCCGAACACGGAAGTGAAATCCTCTAAGGCCGATGATAGTGCCAAAAGCGCGAAAGTAGGTAGTCGCCCTACAAAGACCTGGAGCTTTTTTGATTGTAAAAACTTTCTATTTTTTTGAAGATTTAATATAATCAAATAGATCAATAGATTTAGTCAGAGAATATTCTCGAGACAAGAGCTCTATGAAGGCAATCACAAAACCAAGACCAAAAATAAAGTTCAGATTGTTTTTATCGATAATTTTATTGTTAATACTGCTAAATTTGCCCTTTGTTTCAGCCAAAATTAAAAATCTTTTTTATTCGGTATCCTTGCCGCTTCAAAAGAATTTTTGGAGTTCCGGCAGCGATACCGCTGTTTTTTTTAAAACAATCGTTAATTACAAAAAGCTGGCAGAGGAGAATAGAAATCTCGAACTAAAAATAAAAGAATTGCTTCTTTTGAATTACGAGGTTTTTGACTTGAGAAAAGAAAATAAGATATTGCGTAAGGCCTTAGATTTAGGGTTAGAAACGGAGTTTCAGCTAATATCAGCCGAAGTAACTGGAAGATATATTAACAGCGACGCAATTTTTATTAATAAAGGATCAAAAAGCGGAGTTGTGAAGGGTTCGCCAGCAGTAACCGAGGAAAAAATGTTGGTTGGCAAGGTGAATGAGGTCTACGACAACTTTTCAAAAGTTCTTCTACTTTCAGACAGGTCAATGGTTTTTAATGTCGAGGTTGTCAAAGCAGAAGGGAGTTTTGACGAAATCGTTCCCGGTATCATAAATGGCGCTGGAAATTTTCAGCTTGAACTGAAGCTTATCCCCAAAGAAAAAGAAATCGAAGAAGGAGACAGCACGATCACCTCTGTCTTAGGAGGAATTTTTCCGAAAGGGCTATACGTGGGTAGCGTTAAGGAAGTTAAGGGGGTAGACATAGAGCCGTTTTGGCAGATTAAAATTCAACCCGGTGTCGATATTAATAACTTAAACAAGGTTTTCTTACTAACGAATCCTCAATGATAATAATTGTTTTTGTTGCTGTTATTTTGTTCTATATTTTGACTCTGATCCAGACCAGTTTTCTGGCTCATTTCCCATCTTTTTCTGTTTTTCCCAATCTCACAATATTTGCCGTGTTGCTTATCAATTTATTAGAAAAAAAGCAGGGCTATTACGGCTTACTTTCATCATTGATTGGCGGTTTTTTTCTGGATATTTTCTCTGGCAGTATGTTTGTCGGTTTTTATATGATAATCTTTTTGTTTCTGTCGCTGTTTATTAAATTTATTCTTAAAAGCAATGTTCAAATCGCAATGTTTTAACGTATGAAATCAAGGTTTGTACGGTCTCATTTTCACAAAGACATTGAACCCCACGATGTTCTGTTGGACAAATTAGCCAAGAAGCGGGAAGAAGAAATTGGCATTTCGGCAAAAAAATTCGAAGTCCCTCTTCCACAAAACGCCATTCCCGGTTTTTACGCGGTTGTGGTTTTATTGTTTCTTTTATTGATGGGAAAAGTATTTTCGATGCAAATGATCAGCGGAAAAGAATTCCTGATACTTGCTGACGACAATAGATCGAGAACTATTCTGACTCAACCGATGAGGGGAGTGATTTATGATAGGAATGGCGTTCAGTTCGTGTTCAACGAATCGTCATTTGATCTTGTATTGGATAAAAGGGATTTGCCGTCAAGCGAAGACGACAAAACCACAGTTTTAAAAGTAGTGGCTGAAACCATTGGTAGGGACTTGGCGTCTATGAAGACAGAAATTGACCAATCGGTGAATCCCAAGCTTCTTATTGCCAAAAATCTATTGTATGAACATTTGTTAATTCTTGAAACGAAAATTAATCAAAAATCCTTGCCAGGTTTTCTCGTAGAAAAGAACGTTATTCGGGATTATAAGGACGGAAATATCTTTAGCCATTTGATCGGCTATTTGGGTAGGATAAATCAGGAGGAATATAAAACGCTTCAATCTTATTCTATCTCAAGCTATATCGGAAAAGCGGGACTGGAAAAGACCTACGAAGATATTTTACGCGGCAATCCCGGCATAGTAAAAATCCATAAAGATGCCTTAGAAAATATAAAAGCGGAAGAGGTTGTAGCCAATCCTAAGAGCGGAAAGAGTTTAGTGTTATGGCTCGATTCTCAACTCCAAAAGAAAATTAGAGAATCATTAAGCGCAAAACTGCAAGAACTGGGAGCAAAAAAAGCTGTAGGGATAGCGATGGACCCTGAAACGGGAGGAATTCTGGCATTAGTTTCTTTACCAGATTTTGATAATAACTTGTTTCAGGGAAGAACAGATTTAGAACCGATAAACGACTTGCTCAATGACCCCAGTCAGCCGATATTTAATAGAGCCATATCCGGTAAGTATCTTGTGGGTTCAACCATTAAACCATTAATCGCTTCGGCCGCTCTTGAAGAAAAAATCATAGACCCTATGAAAGAGATATATAGTCAGGGCTACATAGAGATTCCTCATCAATACGATCCCGAAATAATTTATACGTTTCGCGATTGGGCGGTGCATGGCTGGGTAGATATGAGAAAAGCCATTGCCCAATCGTCCAATGTCTATTTTTACAGCGTGGGAGGCGGATATCAGGATCAGAAAGGGTTGGGACCAACAAGAATCAAAGAATACCTTGATTTATTTGGATGGACGCAAAAAACCGGCATTGACCTTTTTGGCGAAACGGCGGGTTTTATTCCGGACAAAGAATGGAAAAAAAATACGTTTAAAGAACCATGGTTAGACGGAGATACTTATAATCTTTCAATTGGTCAAGGATTTGTTCAGGTTACTCCTTTGGAGGTGGCAACCGCTTATTCGGTAATAGCCAATGGAGGAAAGTTAGTGCAACCGCAAGTGGTATCGAAAATTATTGATACTTCTAACGGTTCCATTAATGTTCTACAAGAGTTTCAACCAAAGATAATCAGGGAAAATTTCATCAAAGAACAGAATCTTCGAGTAGTCAGAGAGGGAATGAGACAGGCGGTAAGCGGTTACAATTCTCCGTTGGCTTCATCTTATTTATTAAGCTCTTTGCCGGTAGATGTCGCGGCCAAAACCGGCACTGCCGAGTTGGGGATGGATCGTTACAATAACTGGGTTACGGTTTTTGCCCCTTACGATAACCCCGAGATTGTTTTGACCTTGCTGATTGAAAATGTTCAAGGAGTTCAGGCGGCGGTGCTGCCGGTGGCAAAAGAGATTTTAGAGTGGTATTTCCAGTGAAATAGCTTTCCTTGAAAGGAGCTTTTAGCTATAATACAATAATGCCTCAAGAAGAAGCGCAAAAATATAAAATAGCCGAGACGATTTCTATAATTTCTCATAGCTTGAAAAATCCGATTGCCGTACTCAGAGGATACTTGGAATCTCTTCTTGGAGGAGATTGCGGCGCTATTAATCTAAGTCAAAAAGAATATCTCGGGGACGCGTTATTTAATTTGAAAGAGATGTCCAAGGCGATAGATAATTTGATTGATGCGTCAAGAATTGAAACCGGAGAATACAAGCTTAATATGCAGCTGGTTTCTTTGGAAGAAATTTCTTTCAAGGTTTTATCCGAATTTTATCAGTGGGCCCAAGCCGCTAACTGCAAAATCGTTTTCAAAAAACAAAAAGATTTACCATCTGTTTTAACTGATCCCGTTAAAGTTAGAAAGGTTATCGAGAATTTAATTTCTAATGCGATCAAGTATAACGTCGGGCAGGGTACAATCGAAGTTTCTCTACTGCTAAAGGCCGGCCAAAAAGAAATTATTTTTTCCTGTAAAGATAATGGGATCGGGATTGATCAGTCGGATCACAAAAAAATCTTCACTAAATTTTTCAGATCCGAAAAGGCAATAGAAATTGATCCTTCGGGTTCAGGCCTTGGCCTTTATATCAACAAGGCGATAATCGAATTGTCTCGAGGCAGGATTTGGTTTGTTAAAAATAAAAAGAGGGGAATGACCTTCAGTTTTGCTTTGCCCATAGCAAAAGGACCCACGGTCAAAAGGTTTATTCTTAAGAAAAATTCCCGCAACAAATGATTGAAGAAAAATCAAAAATTTTAATGATAGAAGAAGACGGTTTTTTGAGGAAGATTTATAGAAATAAGTTCTCCCGGGCCGGTTTTGATTTTTCAGAAGCTACTAATGGGGAAGAGGGTTTGAATAAAATTATGGCAGAGAAACCAAGTTTGGTTTTGCTTGATTTGATTTTGCCGAAAAAAAGCGGATTTGAGGTTTTGGCGGAAATACAGAACACCAAGGAAATTAGAAGCATACCAGTGATTATTCTTTCCAATCTTGCCCAAGAGATAGATATACAAAGAGGATTATCCTTGGGAGCGAAAGATTATTTAATAAAACCGGAGGTAAGCTTGTCTGAAGTTGTCGACAGGACGAAAGAGTGTTTGGCAAAAATAGGCATGACCAAATAGCCATTATTTTTATGAAGATAGATGACGATTTTCTAAAAAGTATTTTAGTTGATTCAGGATTAATATTGTTGGAGGATTTTCAATCTGCTCAAAAGCACGCGAAAGAAAATAAACAAACGCTGTATCAAACCCTCATCGAGAAAGCCATTGTGTCAGACGAACAGCTAAGCAAACTGATCGCGGATGAGATTGGTTTTCCCTATGTCAATCTGGAAAAACTTAAAATAGATAAATCTGTTTTAGGGATTATTCCCGAGATCGTAGCCAAGAAGCAGAAAATAATCATTTTTGGAAGAGTTAAAGAAGGATTAAAGGCGGCGATGGCGAATCCTGACGATCTGGAAATAAGAGAGTTTATAGAAAGAAAAACGGGTGAAAAAGTTATTCCTCATTTCGCCTCCGAAAATAATATTCTTTCTGTGTTGAAATACTACAAAAGAGAGATCAAGGAAGAATTCGAAGACATTATTGGAAAAAGTTTGGAAGAGTTTCATAAAGCAGAATCCAAAGCTCCCCAGTCCCTCCCGATTATCAAGGTGGTGGAGTTTATTTTGAGTTACGGATACGACAATCGAGCTTCTGATGTTCACCTGGAGCCCTACAGCCAAAAAACGGTTTTGCGCTACAGAATTGACGGAGTTTTGCACGATGTCTTGACCCTGCCGGAAGACATCCACGACTTCTTGGTGGCTCGAATAAAAATATTGTCTAAGCTTCGGACCGACGAACATCAAACCGCCCAAGACGGCCATTTTTTCTTCCAGACAAGCGAAGGAAAGGTTGATGTTAGGGTTTCGGTTGTGCCCATTGAAGAAGGAGAGAAAATAGTAATGAGGTTATTAACGGAAAGGTCAAGGAAGTTTGAGCTTGAAGATTTGGGTTTTCAAAAAGAAGACCTGGAGATTTTTAAGCGCAATATCAAAAAACCATGGGGAATGATTTTGGCAACCGGTCCGACTGGCTCTGGAAAAACCACCACCCTTTATGGAATCTTGAAAATACTCAATACCAGGGAAATCAATATTTGCACAATTGAAGATCCGGTAGAATACGATATTGAAGGAATCAATCAGATCCAGGTTAATCCAAAAACTAATTTAACTTTCCTCGACGGCTTAAGAGCAATAATTAGGCAAGATCCAAATATTATTATGGTGGGGGAGATTAGGGATCCGGAGACCGCGCAGCTGGCTATCAATGCTGCTATGACGGGCCACTTAGTTCTATCTACTTTTCACGCGACAGACGCGGCAACGGTTTTAGTACGTCTTATTGATATGGCCGTCGAGCCATTTTTAATAACTTCGACCGCCAATTTGGTGATATCGCAAAGATTGGTTAGGAAAATATGTCCAAGATGCATCGAAAGCATAGAGGTCGCCGTGCCCGACGTCGCAAAAATGCTGTCTCAAAATCTTATCGAGCGATTATTTAAAGGGAAAAAAGTTATCAGGGTGTTTAGCGGTCGGGGATGTTCTTTGTGTCAAAAGACAGGATACTTGGGAAGGATAGGGATATTCGAACTTTTAGAGATGACAGATACCATTAAGGAATTGGTGATGCAAAAAGCTAACGCGGTTCAAATTAAAAATAAAGCTCAAGAACTTGGCATGACCACCATGATTGAAGACGGGCTGAAGAAGGTTGAAGAGGGGATTACAACGTTGGAAGAGGTTTTAAGGGCAATAAAAGAGTGATTTTATGTTTGTGGACTCAACTAAAGAAAAAATTTTTCTTGTACGGCATTTATACCTTATGGTGAAGGGCGGTTTTTTGGTTTCTGAAGCAATAGAGTCCATCAAAGAGGAAGTGAAATCAAGGGCTTTAAGGAAAGCATTAGAAGATATCTTGAAAAGAATCTTAGCCGGTGAAAGCTTGCACAAAAGCATATCCAGGCATCCTAATGTGTTTAGCCCGTTTTATCAAAGTATTATTCGGATCGGAGAAGAGAGCGGGAGCCTTGAGAATAATTTGAATTATTTAGCTGGACAGATTCAGTCCGATTATGATACCAGAAGGAAAATTAAGGGAGCCATGCTTTATCCTTTAATTGTTATTGTTTTGGCGGTTACTATCGCCTTAGCGGTCACCATATTCATTTTGCCGAAAATTCTTAATATCTTCGAAGTTTTAGATATTAAACTTCCTTTCACCACAATTATTCTGATAACAAGCGTCCATTTTCTCCAAAAAAACTGGCTTTTTTTGTTGGTTGGGATGCTCTTGTTGGTCATAACGGTAAAACTATTAAGAAAGATATTATTTTTCAGATATTATTTTGACAGGTTTTTGCTCTCATTTCCGGTATCTGGCCAAATAACAAAAAACATGAACCTGTCGCGTTTTGCTCAAAGCTTTTATACTCTCTTGAAAAGCGGAGTTCCGATCTTAGAGTCAATAGATATTATTTCCCGCACCATTACCAATGAAGTGTTTAAAAAGGACTTGGTTGCCTTAAGGTTGGAAGTTGAAAAGGGGGGCAGGGTTAGTCAAGGATTAAAGAGCTCCAGGAAAACGTTTCCTTCTATTTTCACGCAGATGGTTGCGGTTGGAGAGAGATCGGGTTCTTTAGAGAATAGTCTCCGCTATTTAGCCAAATTTTATCAAAAAGAAGTTAATGCCAGCCTTAAAACCCTAACCGGAGTTTTAGAGCCGATATTGCTTGTTTGCGTTGGTCTTTTTGTGGCTTTTATAGCTTTGTCAATTATTACTCCAATTTATCAATTCAGCGGGTCTCTAAGATTAAGATAAAAGAAGTTTATTATTCTAACATGCGCGGCGGTTTTACCTTAGTCGAAATCCTTTTAGTCATCGGTGTCTTTACTGCCTTATTTTATTTAGTGGCGCCTATTAGCTTGAACTTTTATAAAAACCAGCAATTAGAATCGGTTACCCAAGAAATTATTCAAAATTTAAGAAAAGCTCAATTAAAATCCGTATCTGTGGAGCGCGACTCTTCTTTCGGCGTCCATTTTGGAGGCACAACATATACTTTGTTTCAAGGAAATTCATTTTCAAACAGAGATAGTCAATACGACGAAGTTTTTAATATCCCTCAAGTCATCAAAATGGGAGGTCTCGAGGAAGTTGCTTTTTCTAAATTAAACGGCATTCCCAGCTTAATCCCTGCTTACTGCGGAGGTATTTGTGCCGCCTGCGATAATTTTACCAGCAGGAATTCTTGCCAGGCGCAATCAGGATGTTCTTGGAATCGTCCGCTAAAAATTTGTATAGGGAGCTGCATTGCTTGCGGAGATTTTACAGCCCAAAGCAGTTGCGTTAATCAATCTGGCTGCTTTTGGAATCCTGAAATCATCGGGGGAGACGTTATAATAGATGCAGGCGGTGACACAAATACCGTCAACATTAATGAAGTTGGTCGGATTAATCTTCAGTGAAATCTAATCAAAAATGTCGGAAAAAGGACAATCATTGATGGAGTTAATAATAGCGGTAGGGATATTTACCGTTGTTGTCAGCGGGTTGGCGTTTTTTATCTTGAATAGTTATGTGTCGGGAAGATTATCATACGAAGTAACCAAAGCCGGCTTTTTGGCGCAAGAAGGAATGGAAGCTGTGAGAAGCATCAGGGACAATGACTGGACAGAATTAGAGGACGGAGACCACGCTCTAATTGTATCTGATGGGAAATGGTTTTTCGACCCGGTAGCTACCGAGGAAGATATTGGCGGTCAACTGACCGAAGGCAAGAGAGTGATTACAATCGAAAGCGTCGAGGATGATAGCAAAAAGATTACCTCAAAGATTGGCTGGAAGTTTAGCGAGGGCAGGATGGAAGAGATTATTTTGGAGAGCTATCTTGCTAACTGGCAAAAAATTTCTTCCGAGATACGACGTCCGTTATCCCATACGGATCCTTCTCCCAAAAAAACTACCGATCCTGGCTTAGCTTACGACAATCAAAACGGCAACACTTTTTCGGCAACACTGTATGACACAACGAAAAATCCTTCTATTTTATTCCGCACCTGGGAATTGCCAACAATGAATTATAGCGTTTTAACCTTGAATTATCGTTATCATGCCGATCAGGCGATAGACGATCAATACGCGATTGCTTACTCGACAAATGGCTGTCAGGGAAATTTTATTGATTGGGTTTTGCCAACCTCCATCTCTGCTCCCGATACAACAATCTCGGTGAATTTGCCGCCGACCCAAAATTTATCCCAACTTTGCGTCAAAATCTATACGCAAAGGGTAGACTCCAAAGACCAAGCCAATATTTACACCAGAGACGTTTGGGCCGAAGGAACGCCATAGGCGCGCCATAAAAAGCATGAAATATAGAACATGAAGCATAAAACCGGTTTTACTTTAATTGAACTCCTAATCTATATAACAATTTTAGGTCTTGTTTTAATTGTGATAACTGGTTTTTTTTGGAATATCGCTTTGGGATACGCTAAAGAAAATTCTTATCAGGAACTGCAGCAAAACGGAAGGTTTGTCTTGGCGAAAATTTCCCAAGAAATCAGAAAGGCAAAAAGCGTTATCAATCCTGGAATCGGACTTTCTTCTAATTTTCTGTCTTTGGAAATGCCGGATTCTAATCAGCTTATTTTTTTAGTTGATAATGGTAAACTGATAATGACGAAAAACGGCACCGACTCAATTTTAACAACAGACAGAACCGTTGTAGAGCTTTTGGAATTTAATAATATGTCTTACGAGAACACCCCGGGCATTGTGAGGATTAAAATAGCGTTAAGCCACGCAAACCCTGGAGGCATGACGGCATATCAATCAGATATTAATTTAATCACAACCGTTTCTTTGTTGCATTAACAATGACACAGAGTAATTTTGAAAATGGATTTGCCGCTTTAACCTTTGTCTTAATCGTCGCGGCGATATCCCTAATACTTGGGTTTACGATTAGTCAGCTTTCTATTAATGAAATCAAGATGGAGCTGACGAGAATTTTTTCAGACAAAGCTTATTATTTAGCCACGCTTTGCGCCGAAGACGCTTTAATGAAATTAAAAAAAGATATAAACTATACTGGAAACGAGGTTGTTGTCGTTCAGAGTGGCGAATGCGCTATTTTGCCGATTGAAGGCAATTGGACCGTGAAAACAAGAGCCGACTATCAAAACCAAATTAAAAAAATTAGAGTAATTGTTGATAAAATAAATCCCGAGATGGTTATTCAATCATGGGAAGAGGTAGCTGACTTTTAACCACCCTGATAACGCTAATTATTAGCGCAGATTCGTACTATTCGTGGAATATGTTTAATTTCTTTCAGAAACCATTTGGATTCAATATATCGGAGCAATCCGTAAAAATTGTTCTTTTAGCCGGTTCCGATATTAACCCACGGCTTGTTTCCATGGGGTATGAATTGTTTGAGAAAGAAATCATATCTGGGGGCAAAATTTTAGACAAAACCGCATTTTCCCAAAAGGTTTCTAATATCACTTCCAAACCACAATTTGGCAGAATTAAAAATAGGCAGTGCATTTTTTCTTTACCCGAAACAAATGTGTTTTCTCATTATTTGAAACTGCCAGATCGATTAAAAAAGGAAGAAAGGGTAAAGCATATTAAAAAAGAAATCGAAGAAGTGTTTCCCTTTGCCTTAAAAGATATTTATTTTGATCATATCCTTTATCCAGACAACGAAGCGTTTATAGTCGCTATTCCAAAAGAGATAGTCAATGACTGCTTAGCGATCCTCAAATCGTGCAAGATTAAACCTGTCGCTTTGGATATTGAATCCGAAAGCCAAAAAAGAGCTGTTTTACAAAATGAAGATGGTACCGTTTTGATTACGGATATTGGCGATAAAAACACAAATTTTTTCCTTTTTGACGGCAATAAATTAAGATTAAGCTCCTCGGTTCCGATCGCCGGCAGTAATTTTACGTTAGCGATTGAACAAAAACTTAACATTTCATTTTCGGAAGCTGATAACCTTAAGAAAAAAACAGGCCTTAATCCAAACGCAAAAGAGGGTAGAGTGTTTTTAATATTACAGCAGGA
>Ga0209542_10007914_pt1 | contig 20028 bp, 22 predicted proteins | sample RifCSPhighO2_01_FD_184028 | JGI IMG/M metagenome (GOLD analysis project Ga0209542, IMG submission 184028) | Soil microbial communities from Rifle, Colorado - Rifle CSP2_plank highO2_0.1 (SPAdes) (version 2) | ecosystem: Environmental > Terrestrial > Deep subsurface > Rock core/Sediment ...
ATAATAAAGAAATTCGAGACGCTAATATTGCCAGGTTGTGAATCATTTTTATTAATTATTACATCTTCATAAAACTTAAATAAATTTAAAGAAATCTTGGGTTTGTTATTTTTAGATATATAATTAACATTAAATAAACCAGCAACAGCTAAATCACTAAATGATATATGGGTCAATTCCCTAGAAGCCAATCTTTGTGAAACCTTCCCGTTATTTGAGGCTATAATGTCTCCAGTAGTACTATTTCCCTCAAACGCTCCCGGACACCCAACTGCCACAAACGTCTCAACCTTATCAGAATCAAACATATTTCTTTCTAAACTATCCAAAGCTGCTCTGCAGCCGTTGCTAAACCCAACATATTGTATTTTGTCTTTTCCTGTGAAATCCAAAACTCCGTTCAGCAAGGCAGGAACATAGCTGTCAGTCAAATCATCAAAAGTGTAATCAATACACTCATCGCAGTCCTGCCCAGGACCTCCGGTAATCTCAACAAGCCATGTATCCCTTCCCGTATTGGAAATCTCAGCTCCTAAGACTTCCCAAGTAGTTAAGTTGCTGAATAAACCGTGTGCCAAAACCACAGGCATCTCAACAGGCATTCCGTTTGAGCTTAAATATTCAAGATAGTCGCTGCTTATGCTTGGCTTTAGGTTTCTCAATCTTAATGTTATTCCATTGCTGGTAACAACACTCTTATCAAAAACATTAAACATCTTGTCGTTAAGGGCATTTCTGACTATTGTTCTGAATTGCTCATTGGGTAAACTGTAATGCTCAATATTTCCACCTAAATGCAAATAGTCAAAAACTTTTATTGCATCAAGATTTTCATCATCAATGAATATTGAATTTGATGCTTTTGCGCTTAAAAATAATATTTGATTATTTATGAATTCCTTAACGCCAATAACATCCCCTTCAATCTCATTTCCAGCAATCATTACAATTGTTTTTCCATTGCTATCTTTAAATGCCCCAATTAACCCATTATACGGCAATGTTCCTATTTTATCATTGTAAATTATATTCCCAAAATCATAGCCAAACTCAAAATCTTCAAGAGTTCTGATATTATTAACTATGTTTATTGGATTGTTTTTTCCAATATATACTTTAACATCAGCCTCATTCTCATTTTCTGTGTAATATCCAGAAGTTAATTTATTTTTGATATAATTTTTAAACTCTGATTGTGCATTTAAAAGGTCTAAATTATCAACGCTTACAAAAACATAAGGCAAGCCAGCAAACTCCTTAACGGCAAAATTATTGCTTTCATCACTTTCATCTATTTCATTTTCAAAATCAACGCTGACAGCAATTTTTTCGCCTTCTTTTAATGCCAAAATTGAGCTGAATGCCGCATTTCCGTTTCCTTTTATATTTAATATAGTTGTTTTATTTTCCAGTGTTTCTGCATTATAAACTGCAATTTTTATATTATTGGCATCAACCTGCCCATTATTCCTTATTATCGCTGAAACATTAACTTGGGTTTCACTGACCTTTAAAAAGCTTATATCTGCGCTGTTCACGCTTAAATCAACAGTGTAGTTATTGCTGTCCAAAAACACCTTTGTTTGATTGCCAAAAGTCCAAAGCAAATCCAAGCCTTTGTTGCCGTCTATATCAACAGCAATTGGGGATGTTTGGTCTAAGGGAAAGGAAAAAATTGAAGAGCCATTTGCAAGATTTATGTAGTTTGGCGTTATGATGTCCTTGAAGCCATCATTGTCCATGTCAGCTATGACTGCGCTTTTTACTGTTGCGCCTGCATTTTCCAGCTTTACCTCAGCAAGTTTATCTCCATTGTAATTGTAGCAGCTCATATCCATATGCGAAAATTCAATTGCCCCTATCTTATTCTTAACATCTTTTACAAAGCATATGTCATCAATCGCATTTTTGTCATAGTCCAAAATAAATGGATTTGTTCCTTCCCATTTGCTCTTTTGACCACTTCCGTCATCGCAAAGGTTGTTTATTACATTCCTCTCGCATTTTGAAAATAATCTTGTGCCATTGTGGCTGTAAACAAACAGCTCAGTAAACCAGTCAGTGCCGTCATCATTTCTTGAATCATCATAAAAAACGCTTGCTGCAATTTCCAATTTGCCGTCATTGTTCAAGTCAACAAGAACAGGCTGGCCCTTGAGCTCAAATAGATGATGGATTAATAGAGGGCCAAGTATCAACGGAGAGAATATATTGTCCACCACGCCGCTGTTATTGAAATTGTTGTCCAAGCTTCTTGCATTCAAATCAAAAACCAAAAATCCATAGCCAGAATTATTGTCCGCATTAAACCAAAAAACTGCCTCTGGATTGCCATCATTATCAATATCGCCAATCGCAGGAACTGTGTGCCTTCTTTCCTCATAAATTGATGTGATATAAGGGCTGTCTGTTCTTGATGTCATATTTATGATATGAATGTAGTTTCTTTTGTCCTTAAATACGCAGAAATCACCATTGCTGCTGAAGCATTTTATCCCGCCGAAGTTAGCTTCATTTGCCAATGTGATGTTGAATTCCTGCCTCAAAGCGGAATTGCTGTACCGGTAGGCAAAAAAATAATCGGTTGAATTTTGCCTTGCATTAAAGATAACCTCAATCAAGTTGTCATTGTCAAAATTAAACAATGCAGGCTGGCCGAGCAATGAGCCAATTTTTGCCTGGTTTAGAATGTTTAATTGCGGGTTAAAGATTATTAATGAATTGTTGGAGAAAATTACAATTTCATTGTTGCCGTTTGAATCCAAATCACCGACCAAAGGCTGAAAATCCATGCCAAAATCAGTATTGCTGAAATTCGCTGTTTTTAGCGGAAAATGCCCTGTCCCATCAGAACTGCCGGTGTTCCTCAAGTCGTTCTGGTAGGTTTGCCAGGAAGCATAGGCATTTGTAGTTAATAAAATAAAGACTAACAACAATAAAGCAAATTTCATAATCCCCCAATTGCTGTTTTCAAGGATTAGTATTTAAGGTTTGCCAAAAAACTAGTCATAAATGCTTTTTCTGTGCCCTAATTTTATTACAAAAATAGTCAGCTTATTTTCCCTAATGTCCAGTATTACCCTATAATCACCAATTCTTAGCCTAAAATATTGACTGCCTACTAATCTCTTAACATAGGAGTAAGGCCTTATCCTGATCCTTTCCAAGGCTGAAATCACTCTTAATTGAATTTCCTTGTCTAACTTATAAAGCTCTTTTTCAGCAGTTTTTGAGAACTCAATTTCATACATCTTACAATCCTAATTTCTTTTTGACATCAGCAAGACTGGTAGTTTTGCCTTGTTCTATCTCTCTTCTGGATTGCTCAATGTGTTTTTTTGTTTCTTCGGATAATTCCATGCTATCTTCTAATAAATCCCATATGATTTCTTCATAGCTCTCCTTATCATAAATTTTTTTATGTTTCAACTCTTTTAAGAGTCGTTCGCTTATCTGTATTGTAGTTGCCATAGCAGGTGTATAAGGAGCTATAGTATTTAAATATTTCGGTTTTTAACTGATATAGCGACATGCAGAACAAATTAGTTATTTAATCCAGCACCAAGCCGCACTTCTTGCAGTAGAATTCCTCATTAGCGTATTCTATGTCCTTGCTTCCGCAGTCAGAGCACTGCCTAACCAAGTCTTCTCTCTTAACGGTTTCTAAGCTTCTCTGATTACTAGCATATGCCATATTTTACCCCCAAACATTATTGAGAATACGATATTATGCCCTTTTTAAAGGTTTTGGTTTTGAATAGAGGTGGAAATAAATTCTTAAATCAATCTTAGAAAAATCAACAAAATAAAGCTAATCGATAATACTAACATTCTCCTGCTTATTCACCCTTATAACATTGTCAACAAAGCTTTCTATCTTGCTTTCATGGGAAACAATGATGACCTGCTTCATATTCAGCTGTTGCAGTACATCCCTTACCTTGTCCAATTGCTCTGCAGAAAAGCCGTCTGTCGGCTCGTCAAGCATTATGATGTCCTTTGTTTTAATGTCGGCAACAATGTCGTTAATGACTTTGTTCAACGCCAATCTGTAAGACAGCGCAACAGATGTTTTTTCCCCACCGCTTAAATTCTCAACATAAGTCTCATAGCCATCCTGCTCGATTATTGGCGTGAATTCCTCGTCAACCCTTACATTTATTGACTCGTCTTCCAGCAGTATGTCAAACCAGTTCTTGAAAAGCTCATTGAATTGCGAGTGGATATTGACCATGACGTGCTTTTCCATTGTCGACATCAAATTGATAAAAAGCTCGTCAATCCAGTTGCTTAACTGCGAGATGTAAGCAAGCTTTTCCTTTGCCCTTTGCTTTTCTGTAATCTCTTTTTCAATTGAAATAATAAAGCGCATAATGGATTCTTTTTCCTTTTCCATCCCTCTTTTTTCCGATTCGAGGAATCTCTCCTGCGGCAGCAGCTCATCAATTTCTTTCCTGATTATTTTGTATTTTTCCTCTGTCTCGGAATATTTTTCTATTCTTTGATTAAGCTCTATCTTTTTGGAATTTAATGAGCCGATTTCTTTTTTTATTGCATCTTTTAATTTTGTTTTCTCCTCTTTTTGGGCTGTTTTCTCGTTTAAATTCTCGAGCTTGATTTTTAAAACAGTGAACTGGCTTTGCTCTTTCATCAAGGAAGCAAGCTCCTTTTTCAAGCTGAGCCTTACTTTTTCAAGGTTTGATTCCTCTTCCTGGCAATTTTTTATCCGCTCCAGCAGTTCTTCATGCTTTTTGCTCTCCCTTGAATGAACATCGTGCTTGTGCTTTTCATCAACCTTCTGCTCGCATACAGGGCATATTTCAAGGGACTCTATCTTTTTTATTGTATCCTTGCAGCTGTCTATTCTTGCTTCCAGCCCCTTGATTTTCCTTATGGCATCCTTGTAGTTGCCGTCTGCCTGCTCAATCTCTTTTTCCTTTTCCTCAATTTTTTTCAGGATATTCTCAAGCTCGCCAGCTTTTTTGTTTTCCAGCTCTTTTTTCAGCTCTTCAGTTTGGCTTTCCAGCTTTCTTATATCATCAACCAGCTTGTTGTTTTGGCTTATATTATTGTTTAGGTTTGCTTCAGCAACGCTTAGTTCCTTCCGCAGGTTGCTTAACTCTTTTATTTCATTCTCAATATTCTCAATAGATCTCTTTTTTTCGTTAATTATATTTTTAATTTCATCGATTTTTGGCAGTATTTCACTGATTCTTTTATCAATGGCAAAAACTTCATTTTTTCTTTCTTCCAGCTCTTTTTTTTTGTAATCCATGTCAAGAATAAATCCTTCAAGGTGCTTTTTCCCCTCCCTCAACGATGCTGTTATAATCCTTGAGTTCTCTTTAATTCTTTTGTACTTGTCTATGTTGAACACTTTTCTCAAGGTGTCGAGCCTGTTGTCCTTGCTTTCATAAAGAATCTGCTTCATCTCTTCTTGGGGGGTGTAAACAGTGTACCTGTAAATAAGGTCCTTTCCCTTTTTTACCAATTCTTTTGGGTAGCCAAGCAATTCAAGAACTATCGCTCTTAATTCTTCTGATGTCCCTTCTTTCTTAATTCCATTTATGACAACATAGCCGGCTTCCTGCTTTATGTCCTCATTGCTTCTCTTCAATGTTCTTTTAATCAGGATGTCTTTGCTGTCAATCTGCATCCTTAATTCAACATTGCCCTCCTTTTTGCCATGCCTCAATAAAGTGTATGCGGGCAGTTCCCCTTTCTTTGCGCCGAATATTGCAAACTCAATCGCAAGCAGAATGCTTGATTTTCCGGAGCCTATGTCGCCAGCAAGAAGAACAGAGCCAGAAGGGAAATTTATCTCTGCATTTTCATAGCTTCTTATATTGCTGAGCTTTATGGATTTAAGGAACATAGCCTTGGCTAATATGTAAAATTATATAAAAGTTGTTGTGAAATTGGAAAATACAAATATAGTTACCACTTCAAGATTAATACATAACCAAAAAGTTTAAATAATAATTGAAATTGCTGATTGTTATGTCGCCAGAAGAAGTCGTAGGAGCAAAAGCATCTCAACCAGAACAACGTAAGGTCAAATTAGTAGAATTGCTTAAAGAATCTAGAAACGAGGTTGGTTATTACGTTCATCCTGAGACCGGCTTCATTGGTTTAATAGTACATGGAGGGCAATGTATAGCGGGTATAGTAACTCGTAAACAATTAATATCCCAGTACAGAGAAACCATTCTTGTTGACGCGGCTGTAGGTTCTGTTTTAGGACCTGATCGTGCTATAGATGTTAGCTGGGAAAGAACTAGGGGAAGGTTAAACCATATCACCTATGACCCAGCACAGGCTAAACAAATAAAAGAAAGCCTAGAAGCCAAAATGCGAACTTATTTGGCTAAAACACGAGCGTGACTTTGTAATTTTTTTGCTTATTGTGTTTCTTATTTTATTATGCAACAAAATCTTCTTATCTTAACCTCTTCTTCAGATTTTCAATCACAGTCACAGGAGTTGGGTCAACCCTGTTTGCCAAAGCAAGGTAATAAGAGGCAAAATCTCCATAGTAAATGCCAGAAAGCATTCTTGAAAGCATTCCATCTCCTCTTGTAAAGATTTCCTCAACATCAACCCTGCTTGATATTATTTCCTTTGTTGCATCCATTCTTAGTTTTATTCTTTCATTGTCCTGCGCATCTCTTATAAAAATGGCAATAAAATCGCTTTTGTTTATGTTTTGGTAGCCTGCAATCTCATTGTGGCTCATCTCTGAAAATACATGATGGAAAGCAGCAACCTTGCTGTTCTCATTGAACTGGGTTTTCCAGCGGTATGCAACTGTCCCGAATAGTTCAGAAGAATATATTAGCGGGGTTCGTAATCCAATCTTTTTTGCAATCCTTTCCCCGACAGTCTTGAAGTCATCGGTCTTTGACAAAATATCGAGCATTTCCTCAATCTCCTTGCCTTTTACATCCACAATGCCTGAGTTAGCCAAAACTCCAAGCATTGGAAAGAACAAATAGCCAAGCGCTGCCCTTGGCTGCAATCCTGATGGAATCTTAATAACTTTTTTTGCCATGACTCCAAGCTGTCCGCCGGATGTAACGGCAACAATCTTTGCTTTTTTATTGAAAGCATCTTCAAATGCCGCTATGGTTTCTTCTGTATTGCCGGAGTAAGATACAGCGAAAACCAATGTGTTCTCATCGACAAAATTCGGAACTTTGTAGTCGCGGACAACAAAAACAGGCACTTTTGAGTTGTGCATGTAAGCTTTCAGTAAATCGCCTCCTACAGCAGAGCCGCCCATGCCCGCAACAACAACCTTGTCAATTTTGCCGGAAATTGTCATTCCTTTTGTCAATTCCAAAGCTATCCTGCACTGATGGGGAAAATCCTCAAGAACCTTAAGCATATTTGAGTTGTCGGTTGGCATACAATAAAAATAGTTATCAGATATAAAAATATTTGGTTTGCTTTTGAGATTTGGCAAAACATTTATAAAAGTGTATCCACTATCCCTTATCATGGAAGTTTGTATTCCGCCAGAGTTGGATAGTGACCAAGCACCCATAATGGTAATGTTTCCAGCTAGAGGAATTTATGACAGGGGCAAAACAATTGACGATATTGTTTCAACTCGAAAACCAGTTGCACTTTTTAACACAGAAACTAGAATAGCGACTGATTTAAGAAGGACAGGACGGCAAGTAGAAGTAGGTACTGTCTGGGGACATGTCGGAGGCTTGATTATTCCAGGATGGGATTTTGATTTGAACCAAGTGCATATTGTGCGTTTTGGTGATGTAAAGTCTGCGCTTGATTACCTCAGAAAGACGCACCCAGACCAACATTATTTGCCTGCTGAATTCTATGAAAGGAGTGCATTACCCGAGTAAATAATTTTCCCAATACCTTTATAAACCATAAAAAATTCCAGAATATGCTGAGAGATGTTGGTATTTGCTTACCAGAATCTTAGTGATTTAATGTTCATTAATGGAAGCTTAAAATGGGAATGTATAAATATATCAGGCAAGCCTGGAAAAAGCCAAGCGAGAGTCTAGGAGATTTGTGGCAGCAGCGCATCATAAAATGGCGCAATGAGCCTGCAACATTAAGAATTGAAAGGCCTACAAGGCTTGACAGGGCTCGTTCTTTGGGTTACAAGGCAAAACCCGGATTTATCATAGTAAGGCAAAGGGTTGACAGGGGAGGAAGGCAACGCCCTCAGATACGTCATCCCAGAAGGTCAAAGGCAATGTCCAGAAGAAAAGACTTAACCATGAACTACCAGGCTGTTGCTGAAAACAGGGCAGCAAGAAAATATCCTAATTGCGAAGCCCTTAACAGCTATTTTGTTGGAGAAGACGGCTTGAATTATTGGTATGAAATAATTCTTGTTGACAGGCACAACCCATCAATAGTTGCTGATTCCCATATAAATTGGATTATTGGTCATAAAGGAAGATCTGAAAGGGGGTTGACAAGCGCCGGAAAAAGAGGAAGAGGATTGCTGAACAAGGGCAAAGGCGCTGAAAAGCTAAGGCCAAGCCTAAGAGCGCATGACAGGAAAGGGAATTAGATTTTTGGTTTTATATTTTTAAGTTGTTTTTAAACTTTAAATAATGTTTTTTAGGTATTCATTGAAATTTTATTAGGCAAACATTTTGAAACCGTTTTTATGTTTTAGCATAAAAATACATAGATTTTGAATCATAACCCAATGATTTGCATAAAAGACTGTATTTCTTTAAGAAGATTCCACCACAACAGGCAGTTCGACGGACAACTTTTCTCCTTAAAGAACTAAACTAAAAAGTCGAAAAGCTTGTCCTACTCGCCGAACGCCAGTGGTGGAATTTTTATCATGCAGTAGTAAAATTAGAAAAATTTAAATAAAACATAGTGTTAACTGTAATAATTTAGGTGAAATTATGAATACAAATCCCACAGATGCTAGAAATGCTAGGGTAGAATTAGAAAGATTAATGGAAGGATTAGGTTACAAAAAATTTGTGGTACCTGGAGAACAAATTTCAGGAGATGTCAGATTCAAAAGGGAAATTAAATTAGGTCTAGAAATTCGTCATTGGATCCAAGGCCCTCCTACTGAGAGAGGATACTATGTTGTATCAGTTACTGAACCATGGACAATCCCCCATCAAGATTATGTAATGCTTAGTGGATTAGAACAGTATATTAAAATGTTCGAGACAAATGCTCAAGAAGCAAATACTCGACAACCCTAGTTTTTGTAAATCGTCCCGTTAATTTTTAGGGTTATGATTCTCTATGTATAATTCCAAGACTTCGCTTAATGTTGGACATTAAACGAACTTTTGTGCCGAAAAAGTATGATTTAATTGTTGATTTATTTTTAAGATATAGAGAATTTTGAAATATGTCCATTTTGTCAAAATTCTCTAAGAGAACTTTGAATGAAAATGTAAAAATAATGAATTATTCAAAGTTCTCTATATCTTATAAGTCATTAGCAATCCCGCAAAATTTATATACTTCTTACTCAAGAGTAGCATTATGCTTGATTTGGAATGCAGAAATTGCGGATTTAAGTTCAAGAAAGATAAAGTTCCTCCCAGATGCCCGTATTGCTCCCATGAAGGCAAAGTAGGATTTCGCAAGACAGCCCAAGACTTATTGGATGAAACTTTTGGGGAAACAAGCATGATGGATGAAGAAAGAAAAAGAAGAAATGCCTAATTTTCCTGCTCTTTATTTTCATCATCTTTTTTTCTTTTAATCAGCCTCATTATCGGCTTTCTGGCATAGCGGAATACTATCAGCGATAGGATTACAACCAAGGCTATTGGCGCTATCAGGGGGTTTTTTGCAAGCAATCCATCTGCGCCAACTATTTTTGCCTGCATTGAAGACAGGCCGCCTGTGATTTTCTTATATGCGGGCCTATTGTCATGAATGGTTACATCATCAGCCAGCACATCTTCTTTTTTAGCAACAGTGCCTGCTATGCTTTCCCGGGCGGATTCAACAACATCCTGAATCTTTTCTTTTACCGGTTCAATGCCTTCTTTTATCTGCAACAAAACATTGTATACACCTAATGGCACTTCTTTTGACAGGTCAATGTCAAGCGTCTTGCCGGGCTCTATCTTGATTTTCTTTGTTATTGGATATTTTTTCAGTTTGCTTTCAAGGAAGAATGTTAATTCGTCTTCAAAAGGTATATTTCCTATGTTTTCGATAAGGACAGTTTCGTTGCCGTATTTTATCTTTACTTCCCTTATTGGCGTTATGTTTATTGAAGTATGCGTAAACAGGTTTTTGTAAGTGCTTGTTAAAGTGTAAAGGCCGGGCTCTGCATACTGGCTGAACTCATAGCTTATTTTTTCATTGCTCTGCGCAGTTTTCTTGAATGCATTGTTGCTGCTTGGCGCATCAAGTGAAAGCTCCAGAGAGGCATTCATCAAATCATCAGCCTGGTCGTACAAAGAGGAAATTATCTCAATTTTTGAGCCTGGCGGCAATTGTGCAGCGCTTGTTTCTGTTTTTACATAGGTTGGAATTGCTGTTACGTCAAGCTCTATTGAGGCGCTGCCGGCATTGTTTTTGGAATCCTGAGTGCTTATGCCTATCGGGTGTTTTCCTGATTTGATATTCTTTGCCAGTTGTAGGTTAAGCTCAAATTTTCCGTCAACAGCTTTAATTGAATTTGAATTGTTGTCCAAAACAATTTCTGCTGATGCTTTCAGGACATTGTTTCCAAATGCCTCATTCACAATTCCCGAGATTAATATAGTGTCTCCCGGTAATGTGGTTATTTTGCTTTTCACAGGAAGCACAGTTAACTGGCTTGTAACTCCAAATTTGTTTGAATCCTCTTGTTCAATCACCAAATTATCGTTTGTCGCAAGATCTCCCGCAATAATGCAATTTCCAAGCATTGAGGATGTTGCAGCCAGTTCCGGAACATTGACAGCTGTCCTGAAATTTGCCTCGAGGCTTATCGGAGTTAAGAAATACTGCAATTTATAATTGTCGCATGAGATTGTTAGCTCAAACAAACCTTCAAAAGTATTATCCTGAAGTATTGATGCAGATGCCTTTATCTTGTTTCCAAGGTTGTAAATTGACTGGTCTGTTGTTATTGTTATATCTGCAAATGCAAATGGAAATGGAACAATCAAGAAAGCAATTAAGAACAACAAAACGCCTTTTTTCATAACCTAAAACTCCGGTTACTGGTTTATATAATTTACTATTATAAAATTAAAACACTAAAGCCCAAGCCTGCTATCAATCTCTTTAGCTACTTCCTTCAAATCTTCACATGCCCTTTTAATGTCTTTCTCAACCTCTTCAATCAAGGCTTTGAGGTTTTCAACCCTTAAAGTGTATTTATTGCCCTCATGCACTACCAATCCTGATTCCATGAGCTTGTTGATATGATGTATTATTGTGCCTCTTGCCAGTGCCAATCTTGATGCCAGTTCATCGCTTGTCAATGTTTCACGCCTTTTGGCGGATTTCAAAAGCTCTATAAAAACCCTGAAAGTGCTCTTGTCCTTGTCCCTTAAATTAAACAAGCCAAGCGAAGTGCCAAACCACTGCAGTTCCTGGTTTACATTATGCTCAGCTGGCTTTCTTATGTTTACAATAGTAATTCTCTGTCTTATAAATACCATATAAAGCTCTTGGAAGCGCTTATTTATATACTTTTGCCGAAAAGTTTATATACTAGTTGATATTACCAATATTCTGTTGACTTTAAGTCAACAAAAGTTAAAGGTACAAAATGGAAGCAAAAAAGGAAGATAAAAAGAATGAGCAAAAAAGGGAGGATAATGGAGATTTAAAAAAGCAATTAGAAGAGAAATCCAGTAAAATAGAGGAACTAACAGACACTTTAAAGAGACTGCAGGCAGAGTTTGAAAATTACAAGAAATGGAATGCAAAAGAAAAAGTAGATTTTATAAAATATGCTCATGCTGACTTGATTGCCCAAATGCTGCCAGTGCTTGACAGCTTTGAAATTGCATTAAAAAACACAAGTGACAAGGACAAGTTCATCGAAGGCATGAAGATTGTTTATGCCCAGCTTCACTCAATGCTTGAAGCAGAAGGGCTTAAGCCAATAAAGGCGACAGGGGAAAAGTTTGACCCTTACAAGCATGATGTTTTGATGAAAGAAGAAAGTGACAAGCCGGAAGAAACAATTTTGGAGGAATTCCAGAAAGGTTACATGATCAACGATAAAGTATTGAGGCACAGCAAGGTTAAGATTAGCGGGAAATAAAAATCAAAGAAAATGAATAAAGATTTATTAAACCAAATAAAAGAAATTAAAATTGATAAAGGTAATTTTCAAACTATAAAAAATATGACGGGGGGTAATTAAAATGGCTAAAGAAAAGATAATTGGTATAGATCTAGGTACGTCGAACTCAGCTGCTGCTGCCCTTCAGGCAGGAAAGCCAACAATAATACCAAGCGCAGAGGGAACAACAGCTTATGGAAAGGCGTTTCCAAGCGTTGTGGCATTCACAAAAGACGGACAAATCTTAATCGGAGAGCCGGCAAGAAGGCAGGCTATTTCAAACCCTGAAAAAACTATAATGGCTGCAAAGCGTAAGATGGGCACCAACCATAAGTATAATATTGACGGAAAAGAATACACCCCTCAGCAGATATCTTCTTTTATCCTTCAAAAAATAAAGAAAGATGCGGAGGAATTTCTCGGGGAAAAAATAAGCAAGGCAGTTATCACAGTTCCCGCTTACTTTGACGACAACCAAAGGCAGGCAACAAAAGATGCAGGAGAGATTGCCGGTTTGGAAGTTGTAAGAATTGTAAACGAGCCGACAGCCGCATCAATGGCTTATGGAATTGACAAGCAGGACAAGCAGCTGAAAATTCTTGTTTTTGATTTAGGAGGAGGAACTTTGGATGTTACAATAATGGAATTTGGAGATGGAATTTTCCAGGTGCTTTCAACGTCAGGGGATACGCAGCTTGGCGGAACTGATATGGACCAGAATCTGATTGATTATCTGGCTTCTGAATTCAAAAAAACAGAAGGCATTGACCTGACAAAGGACAAGACGGCAATGCAGCGTTTACGAGAATCTGCTGAAAAGGCCAAGATTGAGCTTTCAACAGTTTTTGAAACTGACATTAATTTACCCTTCATAACAGCAACAAATGAAGGTCCAAAGCACCTGCAGATAAAGCTTACAAGGGCAAAGCTTGAGCAGTTGATAGAGCCAATCATAAAAAGATGCAAGCATCCGACAGAGCAGGCAATAAAAGATGCAAAATTGCCTGTAAATCAAATTGACAAGATAATCCTTGTAGGAGGCCCAACTCGCATGCCGATTGTAAGGAAGTTTGTTGAAGATTATATAGGCAAGCAGGCTGAAAGGGGAGTTGATCCAATGGAGTGTGTTGCAATGGGCGCTGCTGTGCAGGCAGGAGTGCTTGCAGGAGAAGTCAAGGATATACTATTGCTTGATGTAACGCCGTTAAGCCTGGGAATTGAAACTCTTGGAGGGGTATTTACAAAATTGATTGAAAGAAACACCACAGTTCCGACAAAAAAATCGCAGGTGTTCAGCACAGCAGCTGACAACCAGACTGCTGTTACAATAAGGGTGGGGCAAGGAGAAAGGCCGATGTTTACTGACAACAATGTCCTTGGCCAGTTTGACTTGGTTGGAATTCCGCCTGCGCCAAGGGGAATTCCCCAGATTGAAGTTGCATTTGACATTGATGCAAATGGAATTTTGCATGTCAATGCAAAGGACCTTGGAACAGGCAAAGAGCAGAGCATCAGGATAACTGCTTCTCAAAAATTAAGCGAGGATGAAATTGAGAGAATGAGAAAAGAAGCAGAGCAGTTTGCCGATGTCGACAAGAAAAAGAAGGAAGAGATTGAGACAATCAACCAAGCCGATAATCTTGTTTACACAACTGAGAAATTGTTCAAGGACCTTGAGGGAAAAGTGCCTGAGAAAGAAATAAGTGAAGTCAAAGGCAAGATTCTTGAACTGAAAGAATTGCTAAAGCCTGCTGACAAGGATGTTGATGCCATAAAGAAGAAAGTGGATGAGATTAACGAATTGGTGCAGAAGATGTCAACAGAATTGTACCAGAAGGCAGGGCAGCAGCATCAGCAAACACATGGACAAAAAACGCACTCAGATGAAAACGAAGAAGAAAATTCAAGAAAAAACGATGAAAATGTAGTTGATGCTGACTATGAAGTAAAAGACGAAGAGAAGAAAAAGAAAAGATAATTTTTCTTTTTTATGCCAAATATGAAAATCCCGACAAAAGAGGAATGCTTGAAAATACAAAAACAACATTCTATAAAGCCACAAAAAACCAAAACCTTTATAAACTAAAGTTTATACCTATGAACTAAAATGGATATGTATAAACTAAAGTTTACAAAACTTCAGCTGGAGATTTTCAGGCTCCTTTGCGTTAAGGCAGGCGAAAGGCTAAACCAGCGGCAAATAGCAAGATTGCTGAAAGTTTCGCCAACAGCGATTGCAAAGGCCATCCCTAAGCTCGAAAAGGAGAGTTTATTAATAAAAGAAAAGCAGAAAAATATGAATCTTATCTTGCTAATGCTGAACAGGAACAACAAAATGGCTATGCAGCTGAAAAGAGTGGAAAATTTAAAATTGATATATGAAGCGCGATTAAACGAATTCTTGGAAGAAGGACTGCCGGGAGCAACAATTATCCTTTTTGGCAGTTATTCGAGAGGGGATGACACATTATCGTCAGATATAGACATCGCAATCATTGGAAGAAAGGAAAAAGGGATAAGCTTGGAGAATTTTGAAAAACGATTAGAAAGAAAAATAATTCTCAATTTTTATCCTTCATTAAAAGAAGTGCATAAAGAATTAAAAGAGAATATTTGCAATGGAATTGTTTTGTCAGGAGGCGTAGAATTATGAATCCCGTAAAAAATTTTAGCGAGTTTGTAAAAGAAGGCATAGTGAAAAAACAGCACACTGATTTGTCAAGAGCAAAATTTCTAGTAAAAGAATCAGAGAAATCCTATCTATTCCTGATTAGCATAATTAAAAATATTGGCGTAAACAATGATAATGCTAACAGCATTGTAAAACTTAGCTACGACACTATAATGGAGCTTATTCGTGCAGAAATGCTTGCGCATGGCTATAATGCTTCTGGACAAGGAGCCCATGAAGCGGAGGTTGCTTATTTGAGGGAAACTAAATTTAGTGAAAATGATATTCAATTTGCAGATCAACTAAGATACTTCAGAAACCAAATAATGTATTATGGAAAAATATTAGACAAAGAATATGCAGAAAAGGTTCTTGAATTTGTAAATAAAATTTATCCAAAACTAACTAGTATATTAAAATAAACTTCTGCCAGAAAATGACCAAAATCCCGACAAAAGAGGAATGCTTAATTCTTTTAAATAAAAATAAAACTCCTTCTAAGGTCATTAAGCATTCCATGGCAGTATGCAAACTTGCGGAAAGCATTGCTGAAAAACTAATAACAAAAGGAATAAAATTAAATAAGAAGCTGATAATTGCGGCAGCTTTATTGCATGACATAGAAAGGGCAAAGGAAAACCATGTTGTCAAAGGCGCAAACCTGTTAAAACGCATGGGTTTTAGGGAAGTTTCTGAAGTTGTTAAAAAGCACAGCTTATATAAACTCCAGCAAAAAAAGCAGCCAAAAACATGGGAGGAAAAGATAGTTTTTTATGCTGACAAGAGAGTCATGGGCAATAATATTGTAAGCCTCAAAAAAAGGTTTGGTGCATTGGAAAAAAGATATGATGTGGATTTAAGCAAAGAATTTGCATTTACAAAAAAAATTGAAAAGGAATTATTGGGAAGATAAAGAAGTATAATGAATAGGCGAGGCTGAGCAGTGACATAAGCGAGCGAGAGAGTTGAACGCGAGCTTGCTTGTAAGATAAGCGAGCGAAAGCAAGCTTTCGCATTCCACTCTCGCAAGCATGTCGAGCTTTCGCATTCGACTGGCAGACAGCGTTCGACATGCGAGTGAACTCGGTGACATGCGAGGCTCGCAAGACTCGCTCGCCAGCTACCCACTCGCTCACAACTCACTCGAGCACAAGAATATGTGCCGAAGGCACGGATTGAAAAAGTAAAGTAGTATATACTAAAAAACTGGTGATAATTTGATTCACAAAAACACCCCATTAAAGGATGTTTTGGAATTAGCAGCGCCATGCCGCTGTGATTCCTGCAACCACGGGTGCAAGTACGGCTCCGGCTCTCTTGCAGGGGATGATGCTAAAAACATAGCAAAGTTTTTGGGAATTTCAGAGGAGGAATTGAAAAAAGGATTTTTGGAAGAAATTGAATTGTTCAATAAAAAATTACTGCGGCCAAAACTAATAAGGGAAAAAAACAAGCACTATGGCAAATGCGTTTTTTATGACGATGAAAAGGGCTGCACAATACATGATATAAAGCCGTTGGAATGCAAGACTTCAACCGGCTGCAGGGATTATGGAGAGGACTTAAGCGTATGGTTTATGGTCAATCATGCTGTTGATGCAAATGATGCTGAAAGCTTAAGGCAGTATGCGCAATACATCAAAAGCGGAGGCAAAGTGATACCCGGAGCCGAACTGAAGGATATTGTTCCTGACGGGGAAAGGCTAAGGAAAATTTTAAGTTACGAGATTTTATAAACAATATGGCCAAAGAAAAAGACTATTACAAAACACTGGGAGTGGGAAAGAATGCCACGAAAGAGGGAATTAAGGCAGCTTACAAAAAATTGGCCAAGCAATATCATCCTGATTTAAACAAGAGCCATGATGCAGCTGAAAAATTCAAGGAGATAAATGAGGCTGCTGCTGTGCTTGGCGATGATCAAAAAAGAACCCAGTATGACCAGTTTGGGGCAGCAGGAGAGCAGTTCCAAGGGGGATTTTCAGGATTTGACTTCTCTGATTTCATGTCTGACATTGGGGGCTTTGGAATGGATTTTGAGGGCATTTTTGATAACTTCTTTGGAGGACAGCAAAGAGCAAGGAGAAGACAAAGGGGCTCTGACTTAAGATATGATATGGAAATTGAACTGGAAGATGCTGCTTTTGGCGCAGCAAAAACGATAAATGTTCCAAGAATGGAGGAATGTGACAAATGCCATGGCACAGGAGCAGAAGATAAATCAGGCATTGTAAATTGCCCGGAATGCAATGGAAGGGGGGTCGCAACCCGCACCCAAAGAACGCCTTTTGGAATTTTTTCAACAACAGCAACCTGCAGAAAATGCAGAGGCGAAGGCAAATACATCAAAAACGAATGCGCAGAATGCGACGGCAAAGGTGTTGCCAGAAAAACAAGAAAAATAGAAATAAAGATTCCTGCAGGCTCAACCGATGGGACAAATTTAAGGGTTCAGGGAGAAGGCGAAGCAGGCAAGGGAATGCAGGCTGGTGATTTATACATCGCGATTCATGTGAGACCGCATAAGAGTTTTGAAAGGCACGGAAATGACCTCTATATCAAGGTGCCTGTTTCATTTACAGCAGCTGCACTGGGCTCCTCAATTGAAGTGCCTACATTAAAAGGAAAAGCAAGCCTGAAAATTCCAGCAGGCACTCAAAGCAGCACTGTCTTCAGGATGAAGGGATTGGGAATTCCTGACCTGCACAGCAGCCATGCGGGAGACCAGAATGTCGAAGTCTACATTGCAGTTCCAGATAAATTAACTAAAAAGCAAAAGGAGTTATTGGAAGAGTTCGAGAAGGAAAACAAAGGAAAGGGGTTATGGAAGGGAGTGTTTGGGTAATCAAAAGATTGATAAATTCCATTATATTTGAATGAAACATCATGAACAAGAAAAAATTAGAAATATCATTAAAGAAATTTAAAAATAACGAAATAACTGCTTCGAAAGCTGCAAGAATAGCTGACATTCCCCTATCCCAATTTCTTGATATTTTAGTCGATAAGAAAATTGACTTTCACTACGGGCTAAAAGAATTGGAAGAAGATTTTAAAGGACCTATTTAGATTTATAAACCCCCTTAATCCTCTCCACACCATTAATTCTTGCGATATAGTGATAAATTTCCTTTGGCACCATTTTTTTCCAGTTTTTATCTTTAATTATCATGTCCCTTATTATTGTGCTGCTTATTCCCCTAATTAACTTAATTTTCTTGACCTTTGAATCATGCTTTCTTAAGCACTTTAATGTCCATAAATTGCCGGAATAAACATAATCGTATTTCGGTAAGTTTTTTTTAATGTAATCAACCCATTTTTTGTCATCGTAAAGGTCAGGCACCGGATATATTTTGCAGTTTTTTATTTTATGTTTTTTCAAAACTGATTCAATCATCCTCTTTCTTTCGCTGTAAGAGAACGGGTTTTCCAGAGTATTCTTTTCCTGAGAGCTTCCAACTGCAATAATCACTTCATCGCATTCTTTCAGAATTTTGTTTACATCAACAAGATGGGCATTGTGAAAAGGCTGAAATCTGCCGATGAACAGAGCGCGTTTCATAGAACAATTAGATTTTAAAGCATTTATAAAGTTTGTTAAACGGCTGGCTGGGGTTTCATTTTATGCAAGGCTGTTTTTCTAGTGCTTAATTCACTTTCTGCTATTCTATAGAAGGGCATATTCCTTTCACCGATATACATCGGTGCATGATTTACTTTGCCAATGAAAGTTTTCATCAAAGCTACTTTTAGTTCTCCGACTCTTCCATTGCTCACTTTAAAATTATCAGCTAAGAAATCGACATAGTCCAAAACTCCCTGTAGAGTATTCGAAATGTTATTTGCACCAGCTAATCCAGCAAGTTGGGTTTGGTAATCTGCTAAATATCCGACTAAGGCTCCTTCAAGTCTATTGTACTCTATTTGCCGCGTACTTTGTGCCAATGCTAAAGCATCTTTGGCAAACTGCGTAGACAAATGGTGAGATTTAACAGCTGTTCCTTTAGAATGATAGTCAAGCTCTCTAAGCATCGGCAAGTCTTTAATGATAGCTTCAATCATGAAATTAAATTTTAAGAAGTTATATTTAAATATCCTTCTGAAAGAATTATTCTAATAAGAATAATATCCATTTAAACCCGTTCATTATCCGCATTCTCCAAAAAAAGCATTTTGTCAAAAACCACCAATCAGTCGAATGCGAGAACTCGCTCTCGCTCGCTCATGTCGGACGAAAATATACCATAATTGGCAACTACATTTGACTTAAGTCCATCAATCACATCTCGAAAATCGTGGATTTTCGATGAACTTGAGAATCCTCAGGATCCGTCAAGTGACTGATGGCATATTTTCGACATATCAAAACATTTATAAACAAAATAATTTTACTTTTTTTATGGACGTTGCAGTTCTTTATTCAGGCGGAAAGGACAGCACTTTTGCAATTCAGCATGCAGTTGAAAAGGGCTGGAACATAAAGTATTTGATTTCTGTAAAGCCGACAAGAAAAGACTGCTTTTTGTTTCATTATGCAACTGTTGAAATGACAAAGGACATTGCAAAGATGCTGCAACTGCCTCATTTTTATGTGAAATGCAGGGTAGCTGATCCTGTAAAGGAAGCAGATATAGTGAAAGAGGTTGTTGAATCCAACCAGAGAAAAATGAAAGTTGATGCTGTTGTGCTTGGAGGCACAGGATTGCAGGAAACCCAGCTTAAAAGCATACAAAACGCACTAAGGCCATTAAAAGTTGAGGCATTCGCAAGCCATTCAGGAGAAGACCATGACATGGTTATGGAACAAATGCTGAAGAACGGCTATGGGATATTGATAACGCAGATTGCCTCTGACGGCTTGAAAGAATGGCTTGGAAAGAAGATAACAAAAGATAATTTTTTGCAATTAAGGAGAGATTCTGTTAAGTATGGCTTCCACATTGGGTTTGAAGGCGGGTATGCTGACACCCTTGTGACAGACTGCCCCCTATTTTCCAAAAGGTTGATAGTGGAAGACATGTCAGTAATCTTTGAAGATGACTATTGCGGCCATGTTGTGATAAACAAATACAGGATGGAAGAC
>Ga0209542_10007916_pt1 | contig 20027 bp, 31 predicted proteins | sample RifCSPhighO2_01_FD_184028 | JGI IMG/M metagenome (GOLD analysis project Ga0209542, IMG submission 184028) | Soil microbial communities from Rifle, Colorado - Rifle CSP2_plank highO2_0.1 (SPAdes) (version 2) | ecosystem: Environmental > Terrestrial > Deep subsurface > Rock core/Sediment ...
ACGGTTCAGGCCAGGGTTGACCAGTTCCTAGAATTCTACAACAATCGCCGTCCTCATTTGTCCCTCAACTTACAGGCCCCTAAAATCTATCTGTCGCATTTGCGAGTGTAGAGACCGGGGGGTTGACGGATAAGCGGTTTTGGTTTAGAATTGGCTGGTTTGAGGAGGACACAATGAGACAAGACCCAGAGCCACTGGACCTGCATGACTGCATCATGACCGAGGCCCGCCTCTGCCCCATCTGCAACTCAGTGGTCAGCTTCCTCCTGGTCGAACTGCGGCCCGGCACCGACGCGCTAACCACATATCTCTCCGTAGTTGCCAGCCGAGAGCAGGGTTTTGCTTTCCTAAAATTCTACAAGAGCCAAGCCCCGCACCGCCTCAGTCAAGAGGAATACAACCGATTTGGGCTGTTCCTCGCGACCGCGAACCTCCCGGAAAAGATTTCCATCGAAAACGGTATGGCCGCGTGCAGCAGGCATCTACCCCATCTGAAAGAAGCAAATACCCGGCAACCCGCCCCCCTGACATCAATTTCGAGCAGCCGGCTCCACTGAGGTGCATTCGAAAGCAAGGACTGGAGGATCCGATGAACAACCATTTGAAGGAAGTTGCCGAAGTCGCCCACATCCAAAGGTACATCAGGCTCAAAGCCGTCAAGGTGTGCGAGCACTGCCGCAAAGAAATAGCCTTCCTGCTCGATCTCAAGCTCACTGGCGTGAACGAGCCCACGGAAACGATCATCCACACTTACAGCCGGACTGAGGCAATGGAATACCTGCTTGAATTTCGAAGGGAGGTGGAAGAGAGAGTTTCGGATGAGAGGTTTCGAGTGTATGTGAACGCTATCCAGACCAGTGGACTGCCGGAGCACAAACCGAAACCCGAACGCGTGGCGCAAATCGCTGCCGAGCACAATTTCTACCGCGAGGCAGGAATGTCCATGGAGGCGATGCGGCCACAAGCCAAGAAAAAAAGCGCCTGAACATAGGCGCTACTAAGTCTTCCCCGCAGTGGCCCCAAACGACCCGCTCTGACTATACGTCGGAGCGGGTCGGATTTTTTTTACTTCGTCAAAATGAGCGTCACAGTTTCTGTCAGGACGATTTCCGAGAATGCTTTTTGAGCCAAGCGGCGATGGCCACAAGATCTAGTTTATCCTCGATAATTTTCAAGGCAAACTTTTCAATCTCTCCGGTTTTGGCCAAGAACATATGATCGTTATTTTCAAGAAAAACTATCGCGGCAGTCATGCCAGTACGTTTATTGCCATCGACAAAGGGGTGGCTCATGATGATGTTTCGAGCGTAAACCGCCGCCTTGATAAAAACCGTTGTATAGAGCTCCTCCCCAAAAGCTTTTTGCTTTGGCAGTTCTTCCGCACTTAAAAGCAGACCACGCTCGCGAATACCGTGGCTACCGCCGTATTCGTCAATCAACATGGAATGGATCAGCAGAATCTGCTGGAAAGTCAGGTACCGCACCTCACTCTTTTGCGAGAGCGGCCAAATCCTTGCCGTATCTCGCCATAAAGTTGGCGGTCAGTTTAGCGATCTTCTGGTCGGCCGCCGAGAGCCGTCCCGCAGGTTTGATTGAAACAACCTTGTGCTGCTCGTCTATCTCCACGCTCACCCGGTCCCCGATCTTGAGCCCCAGCTCCTCGAGGGATTTTTTCGGGATGGTGACTGCGGCGGAATCCCCGACTTTTAGAACTTTTTGCGTCATATTTTGGAAATTAACGTATTATAATAATATTATAATCTATAATCCGCCTGTCGTCAAGGGATAATCAAATTTTCGTCAGGATAAGCGGCCCGTCCTCGGTGATGGCCACGGTGTGCTCGAAATGCGCGGCCAGAGAGCTGTCCGCTGTCTCCACTCCCCAGGTGTTGTCCTGAAAAACTATCTGGTGCGTGCCGGTGGTAAACATCGGCTCGATGGCGATGACCATGCCGATACGAAGCTTGTCGAGCGTCCCCGCTTTCCCGTAGTTAGGCACATACGGGTCCTCGTGAACTTCGTGCCCGACGCCGTGCCCCACGAGGTCGCGGATAGGAGCGAAGCCGCCCCTCTTCGCCACACTCTCGATGGCGGAGGCGATGTCGCCGACAGTACCCCCTGCCTTTGCCTGCTTGATGCCGGAGGCAAGCGCCTCTCTCGTATTATCGATCAGCTTCTGCTGGAGCTTGCCGACCTTGCCCACTCCCACGGTCACGGCAGCGTCAGTGTACAAATTTTTATATTTGACCCCGAGATCGAGGCCGATGATGTCGCCCTCTTTGAGAATAGTTTTTTTGCTCGGAAAACAATGCACCACTTCCTGGTTCACGGAAGTACAAAGGGCGGACGGAAAAGGTACAACCCCGGGCATGTTCTGATAACCGAGGAAGGACGGCGTAGCCCCGCGCTTTTTTATCTCCCGCCGCGCGATTTCCTCGAGCTCCCACGTGGTCACGCCGACTTTGACCGCAGACGAAACAAGAGTCAGAACTTCCGCGAGTATCCGGCCCCCTTCGTTAAGCGCCTGAATTTCTTTGGGTGTTTTAATGAGCGCCATGGTATTTCGAGATCGCCTCAAGGATGGCCTTTGTCACCGCAGGGATGCTCGCGCGGCCGTCGATCTTCCGGAGCATTTTCTTGCCGCTCCAGAATTTCACGGTCTTGGAGTAAACGTCGTCGTAGTATTTGATGCGGTTCCGCACAGAGCGCGGCTCGTCGTCCGCGCGCTTGATAAGAGGCCCGCCGCAATGCGGACAAATATTGGAAGGTTTTTTCAAAGTCACGGGTTTGCCAGTACGCTGACAATAATAGCGCCCTGTCAGCCGGCGATAAATTTCCTCATGGGGCAAGGTCAGATAGATGACGAGTATTTTGCGGCCTTGTTTCTTGAGCAGCTTGTGGATGAGGACCGCCTCCGAAGGCATCTTGCCGCCATTTAACAAAACATTCTGCCGTTTGGGCAGATTGCTCAGGGATTTGCGCAGAAAAGTTTTGATGATGTCGCTCGGGGTGAGTTTGCCAAGCTTCGTCTTTTCCAGCCGGCGGCTCACTTTTGAATTTCCGGTCCAGTATTTGCGAGTGAAACTGCCGGTGGAAACGACTTTGAGTTTGTATCGGCGCTCGAGGAGCGCGGCCTGGGTGTCTTTCCCGGCCGCGATGTCGCCGAGAAGTATTAGAGTGATCGGGTTCACCCCGTTAGAAACTTTTTTCCTCCGGACTTTGATCCCCATCTGATTTTGACATAAGAAATTATGAAATACTTCCTGACCACTCGTATTTCTAACGTGGCTTACTTGCCCAGTTGAAGTTTGTGAAGGATGTCCTCGTGTACGGTTTCGATAGATGGCGACCCGTCGACACGGACGAGCCGGCTGGCCTTCTGAAACTCGGCGATGACCGGCATGGTCTCGGCATTGAATATCCCCAATCGTTTCACGATGGCCTCCGGCTGATCATCGGGTCGCTGGACCAGCTGTCCCCCGCACTTCTGGCACGTTTCGTACTGGCCGGCAATATATACCGAACCGCAAAGTTCGCAAGTGACCCGAGTGGAGAGGCGCGCGATGCTGTCCTCGAGAGCCAGGTCGATGAGGATGGCCTGATAGTCAGCGCGTCCGAGTTTGGACCAAAAAGCCTGCAGGAGTTCGTACTGCTTCATATTGCGGGGAAAACCGTCCACGATCACGCCCTGTTCGCGAGAGATCTTCGCGAGCTGAGTTTGAATGACTTGCGCGATGAGTTCCGGCGGAACCAGTTCGCCGCGGACATTGATAGTGCTGTGGATCGCCTGTCCGAGCTCGCTGTCCTCCTTGGCCATTTCCCGCAAAACGCCTCCCGCGTCAATGACGACGAGGTTGAGGCGGTCGGCCAGGAGCCGCGCTTGGGTACCTTTGCCCGAGCCCTGCGGCCCTAAAATTATGAGGCTGATGACTTTTTGCATGAGTCTATGGTTTTTTTGCCGAAAGGGTGAAGGTTTTTTTCCGAGGGTGCGAATTCATTTCGCGCCCGAGGTTTTCAGGAAAGAGGAGGAGCGAACTGCTGGAGGCAGTGAGCGTTGGAAGGGGAAAACCCATCTGGGGTTGTCCCCTCCAAATCAGAATCCCTCGTAGTCCCGCATGATAAGCTGGGAGTCGATCTGTTTGATGGTTTCGATGACGACGGCCACGACGATCAGGAGCGAAGTGCCGCCGATGGTGAGCGCCTGAGTTTTGGTGATGAGCTGCATCAGAAACGGCAAAACCGCGATGAGACCGAGAAAAACGGCGCCCGCGAGCGTAATACGGTTGAGGACGCGGTAGAGAAAATCGGCAGTCTGCCGCCCTGGCCGAAGGCCGGGCACGAAACCTCCCTGTTTCTGGACGTTGTCAGCGATATCCTCGGGATTGAAAATGACCGCGGTGTAAAAATATGTAAAAGCGACCACCAACACGAAATAAGAGATGCCGTAGAAAAGCTGGTTCTGGAAAAGGGTCGTCACTTGCCGCGCGAAATTGGCTATCGCTTCGGTACGGGCATTGACCAGAAAATTGGCGACCACGCCAGGGAACAGCAGGATAGAAATAGCAAAGATGATCGGGATGACGCCGGCGGTGTTGAGCCGGATGGGCAGGTGAGTATCGACGCCGCCGTAGAGTTTATCGCCGCGGACGCGTTTCGCGTACGAAACTGGGATGTTGCGCGTGGCCTCAGTCATGACGACCACCCCCACGATGACCACGAGTCCGATGAGCAGAAACCCGATGATAGTCGGCAGCTGCGAAGGGTCGTTGAACACCTGGAAATTGCGCACCGCGTCATTGGGCAAGCGCGAAACGATACCGGCAAAGATGATGAGCGATATGCCGTTGCCGATCTTGAGCTCAGTGATGATCTCGCCGATCCACATCAGCACCAAAGTTCCGGCGGTGACAGAAACAAGTACGGTGAGCCACTCCGTGCCAGATAGGGCACTTAGGACTTGAGGCCCGCCGGCGCCGCCGCGGATGAAAAGCTGGATGGTAGCATAGGCCTGCAGGATAGCGAGCGGCACAGTGAGGTAACGCGTGTACTGGTTGACTTTTGCTCGTCCCTGTTCCCCTTCCTTCTGCATCTCCCCAAGCTTCGGAATGATGATGGCCAAAAGCTGCATGATGATGGAGGCCGTGATGTACGGGCCCACGCCGAGCATGGCTATGGAGAGATTGGAAAGCCCGCCGCCCGAAAAAATATCGAGGAGGCCAAAAAGCTGATTCTCTCCGAAAAATTGCCGGAGTGCTCCGACATTCACGCCCGGGATCGGGACAGCCGCGACCACGCGAGTCACGGCAAGGAGCCCCAAAATTATCAAAATCTTGTTGCGGAGATCGGGCAGGCGCCAGATCTGGATAAATTTACGAAACATTTTCTATTTTTCCCCCGGCTTTTTCCACCGCCGCGCGGGCAGAGGCGGAAAATTTTATTTTTTGAAAGCTAAAGGACTTATTGAGTTCCGTCTTGCCCACGACCTTGACCGGGGCGGAGAGGTCGGCGATCAATCCGTTTAGTTTCAGTATCTTCGGGCTGATAAGCGCGCCGGCATCGAATTTCTTCGCGATGACGGCGAGGTTGACCGTAGTATCGGGAAAATTCGGCGAATGAAAACCGCGGCGCTTCGGCAGTAAGCGGATGAGCGGCATCCGACCACCCTCGAAGCCTGGACGGATAGCGCCGCCGGTGCGGGATTTTTGCCCCTTGATACCGCGCCCCGAATACGCGCCGTAGCCTGAGCCGAGACCCCGCCCCACGCGCTTGCGGTCCTTGCGCTTGTATTTGGGTTTGAGGTTGGAGAGATTGAACATATTATTTCTTACCGCGGTTAAACGACTGGAGAGCGAGGAAAATCGCGCGGACATTGCTCACTTTGTTCGAGGAGCCGAGCATTTTGCTGGTGATATTGCGGATCCCGGACAGGGTGAGTACCGCCCGAAGCGGCCCGCCGGCGATGATGCCGGTTCCCGGTTTGGCGGGTTTGATGAAGATCCTGGCGGCTTTGTATTTGTAATTTAAAAGGTGCGGGATGGTGCCCTCTTTGATCTGGATCTCGATCACAGAGCGCTGGGCGGCATTCGTCGCTTTGCCAATGGCATCGGCGACGTCCACGCCTTTCTTGAGCCCGATGCCGACGCGCCCCTTCCGATCCCCGACCACGACAAGAGCGCGGAAACGCATGCGCTTGCCGCCGGCGACCACCCGGGTGACGCGGGCGACTTCCACGACTTTGGAGTCAAACTCCCTTTTGATGTTGTCTCTGTATCCCATAACTTCGTTAACTTAAAAACTGAAAAACGGGAAGACTATAAAACACGGATGGTGGGATTTGTTGCTATCCTGTTCTTTCGTTTCTGCGTTCATACGTTCTCTCGTGACTAGATCTTTACTCCTGCTTCACGAATGGCTTCGGCAACGCCCCTCACTGCTCCATGATACTGGAAACCGCCCCGGTCAAACACTGCCGTAGTAATCCCGGCTTTCTTGGCGCGCTCGGCCAGGAGCTTCCCGGCCGCGGCGGCCTTGGCCCCCAAGGCCTGTTTGCCTTTTACCTCGAAGGTGGAGGCAGCGGCCAGAGTGCGGGAGGCAGAGTCGTCAATTAACTGCAAATGGATATGACGGCTGCTCTTGAAAACCGCGAGACGCGGACGCGAGGCAGTACCCGAGATTTTGGCTCGGACGCGGCGATGGCGGCGGATTCGATTGGTGATTTTCTTGTTATTCACCCCGTTAGAAGGTCTTTAAAGTTTGTCCGCGTCCTGCGGGCAAACTGAAAATCGCTTCCCTTTCATTAATATTATTCTTTCTATAAAGCAAGGTAATCATATCCATCAATATGCTACTTAAATTTTCTAACGGGGTGAATATATTTTTATCCGGCTCCCACGGCTTTGACGACTTTGCCCGCTTTGCGGCGGATGACCTCGTCTGAATATTTGATCCCCTTCCCTTTGTACGGCTCGGGCGGGCGACGAGACCTAATGAAAGCGGAAAATTCGCCGACTATCTGCTTGTTCGTCCCGCTTACAGTGATGGAATTTTTCTCCACTTTCACGGCCAAACCTTTGGGTACCGTAGCCACTATGGGGTGGGAATACCCTAAAGTGAGGGTCAGATTCTGACCCGCCACGGCGGCTTTGTAGCCGACGCCGACGATATCGAGTTTACGTTCGAAGCCGGCGGTCACTCCGGTCACCGCGTTCATGAGGAGCGAGCGGAATGTGCCCCACAGCGCGCGCTGCCGGCGGTCATCCGGATGAGGGACCGAGACCGTGAGCTGTTTGTCCTTCTCCGAAACTCTGACTTTGGGATGCAGCACGACACTCTCCTCGCCTTTCGGGCCTTTGAATTTGACCTCGGTCTTGCTGAGAGTCAGCGTGACGGTGTCCGGAATAGCTATGGGTTTTTGTCCGATTTTACTCATATATTTATTACCAGATCTGGCAGATTACTTCGCCGCCGACTTTTGCCTGCCGGGCCTGTTTGTCGGTCATGAGTCCGCGGGACGTGGAAATGATGGTCGCCCCGATCCCAACGCGGAGTTTCGGGATCTCCGAAACGCGCGCGTAGATACGCTGGCCGGGTTTACTCACGCGCTTGATGCCGGTGATGGAAGGCGAACCGTTTGGACTGTACCGAAGCTCAAGGCGCAGCATTTTTTGCGTGCCGTCGCCCGTCGCTTCGACTTTCTTGATCCACCCCTCGTGTTCAAACACGTTGGCCAAGTTTTCCTTCAACATCGAATGACGCAGCGAAATCTCGCTCTTTTTCACAGCGATCGCGTTCCGAATTTGAGTGAGCATGTCTGCGATTGGATCGGTAGTCATGTTAGGAACTTAAAAACTGAAAAACGGAAGAACCAAGAAACAAAGGCTGTCTTTGCGAGGAACTTTGTTCCGAAGCAATCTCGTAATGCCTTGGGATTGCTTCGCTGGCGCTCGCAACGACACTGAGGATAAAGTATTTTGTTCTTTCGTTCTTACGTTCATACGTTCTTTGGCTTTTCTCTACCAGCTGGACTTAATGATACCTGGGATGTCCCCTTTGCTTGCGAGCTCCCGGAAACAGATACGGCAAAGATCAAAATCGCGCATATAGCCGCGCACTCGGCCGCAACGCCAACAGCGCCGCACCAAGCGGGTGCTGAATTTCGGCTTTCTCTTCGATTTTGCGATCTGACTTTTCTTTGCCACGTCGTAATTGGTCTAACCTTCGCGTCCGGGTTTACTGGCCGCTCCGGTAGACTTATTACTCCTTTTTCCCAAAACGCGTGCTCGGCCTAAAGGCCTGCGCTCCTCGTTTTGTGAAGTTATAAATATTCAAACAAAAATTCATACTATTAGCGTTTCTTCTTTCGGCTTACTTCCGCGCCTTCGGGAGCAAACGGAAATCCAAATTTCTTAAGCAGGACAAAGGCCTCTTCGTTGGTCCGCGCCGTGGTAACAATGGTGACTTGCAGGCCGAACGTGCTGCCGACTTCTTCCTGCGCCATTTCGGGGAACACTATGTGCTCGCGAAATCCTAGAGAATAGTTGCCTCGTCCGTCAAAACCGGTCCGGGGAACGCCGCGGAAATCTCGGCCGCGGGCTAGTGTGATGTTTATCAATTTATCCAAAAAATCATACATGCGCTTGCCTCGGAGCGTGGCGGCAAGTCCCACCACCTGTCCTTCGCGAGTTTTGAATGCAGAGATCGCTTTGCGCGCGCGGGTAACCTGCGGCTGCTGGCCGACGATCTTCCGGAAAGCTTCGGTAAAGGCCTCGAGATTCTTTGGCTGAGCGACCAGAGGTTTGCCCAAACCAGCGTTGACCACGATCTTCGAGACCCGCGGGACGGCCATCACGTTCGGACGCTTCAGCTCGGTCTGGAGTTCGGGGACAATGGTTTTTTTATATCGTTCTTGGAGTCTGTTCATATTCGTTTGCGGCAATGTTTACAAACACGCGCTTTTACTCCTTTGTCGTCCGTTTCGTGGGCGACCCGGGTAGGTTTGCGGCAGTGCGGGCAAAGGACCATCAGATTTGAAACAGGTACCGCGCGGGGCAGCTGAATACGCTGTCCCTTCTGGCCCTGTTTGCGCGCCCGTTCATGCCGCCAGAAAAGATTTGCCCCTTCCACAGTAGCGAGCTTGTCCTCCTGCGAAACAAAGACGACCTTCCCCGTCTTGCCGCGGTCTTTTCCTCGTAATATTTTAACTGTGTCGCCTTTGCGTAAAAACATATTAGATAACTTCCGGAGCCAAGCTGATTATTTTGGTAAACCCGAGTTCTCGGAGTTCCCGCGGAATGGGACCGAATATACGGGTCCCTTTCGGCTCTCCGTTCTCTTTGTTCACTACAACCGCCGCGTTTTCGTCGAATCGGATATATGAACCGTCGGCGCGGCGGACCTCTTTGCGAGTACGGACGATGACCACATAGACTTTGTCCCCTTTCTTGAACTGCCCAGTGGAGGCGGCTATTTTGACCGAGCCCATGACAACATCACCTAGACCCACGTGACGGCGGGCGTTTTTGCCGGAAATAGAGAACACAGCGATCTCTTTGGCTCCAGTGTTGTCCGCGATGGTTAGTCTGGTTCGTAAATGGATCATATTATTTGACCTTTCCTGTCACTTCCCACCGCATTGTGCGAGTGAGCGGCCGACACTCGGTTATCTGCACGACATCCCCGAGTCCCCACTCGCCCTCGGGCAAACGCGCCTGGTAACGGCGAAAAACCGTGTACTGCTTGTGGTATTTTGAGTGAGTTTTCCTCGCTGTCACTTTGATGACGGCGGTTCGGGGCTGTTTGAGACTCACGATTTCTCCCTGAAGTATTTTCTTGGACATACTAGTGTTTCCTCTCCCCAAGCACGGTTAAAACCCGGGCGATGTCTTTCCGCGCCGCGTGCATGAGCTGGTGATTCTTGATCTCTTTGCTCGCGATACGGAAGCGAAGACTGCGGACGCTTTCCTTGAGCTCCGCCAAAATCTTCATGAGATCAGTATCGGATTTTTTCCTGACGTCGACGATTTTCATATGTTTAAGCTGATGTCCTCACTTCAAAACGGGTCTTCAGCGGCAGTTTGTGCGCGGCGAGCCGCATCGCTTCTTTTGCCTGATCACCGGTCACCCCGCCGATCTCGAACAAAATCCGTCCCTTCTTCACGACCGAAACGAAATGATCCACTGCCCCCTTGCCGCCGCCCATTGGAATTTCATTGCCTTTTTTGGTGATGGGTTTATCCGGGAAGATGCGTATCCAAATTTTTCCCCCGCGCTGAACGTATCTCGTCATGGCGCGGCGCGAGGCCTCGATCTGCCGGCTGGTCACCCAGCCATTTTCGAGCGCGCGGATGCCAAAATCTCCGAAAGCCAAATAGTTGCCGGTGGTGGCGATCCCTTTGGTATGACCGCGGTGGTGTTTGCGGTGTTTAAGTTTTTTAGGTATCAACATTGCTTTGTAAAAATCGTTGTATAAAGTCTAGCTACGCTTCTCTGAGTCTCGCCCCGTAGCGAACCTCGAGCTTGTCGAGAGGTTCTGCTTCTGGGGTTTGAGTTTCTTGGGTATTAACATTATTTCTTCCTCTCCATACGAGGCGCGCCCTTTTTGTCCTCTGTTTTTTCAAAAAGCTCACCTTTATTTATCCAAACTTTGACGCCGATGGTGCCGTACGTAGTGAAGGCGGTAGCTTTGGCAAAATCTATCCTTGCCCGCAAAGTGTGCAAGGGAAGCTTCCCGCGGTAGAGCCATTCCGTGCGGGCGATTTCCGCTCCGCCAATGCGTCCCGCCACGACTATCTTCGCTCCGAGCGCCCCGGCCTCCATGATCTGATCAAGCGAGCCTTTCATAACGCGACGCAGAGCAACCCGCTTTTCAAGCTGTTCCGCTATCGAGCTCGCCCAAACTTGTGACTCGAGATTGTACTGTTTCGACTCCTCAATCGTAATCTTCATTTCACTCTTGATGCCGAGAAGCTTCTTGAGCTGTTTCTTGAATTCCTCGATACCGGCGCCGCCTTTACCGATGATCATCCCGGGGCGGGTAGAATGGATAATAACGCTGACTTCCTGACTCGGCCGTTCGAGGTCGATGCGGATGATACCGGCTTTCGGAAATTTCTTGAGCACCGCTTCGCGGATAAGGCTGTCTTGTTTGAGGTAGGCTGCAAATTTTTTCCCACGCGCAAACCAACGAGATTTCCACGTCTCGGTTATCTTCAGTCTGAAACTTGTCGGATTAACTTTTTGTCCCATATAAAAACTTAAAAACTGAAAAACGGAAGAACCAAAATACTTTGGTCGTAGAGTTTGTTGATAAGTTCTTTCGTTCTTAAGTTCATAGGTTCCTTGGTGAATTCAACATTTTATTACATATTCCCGCGACGGTCAAAGCCCGTGTAGTGCTTGCCTTTGCTGTCGCCCTTCGCGCCGGTTTTTCCCTTGCGGTTCCAGAAAGCAAAACGCGATCTCTTTTTCTCGGTGGCCTCGGTTTTTGGCGCTTCCTGGTCCACCACTTCCAGTTTCTCCTCCGGAGTTTCCGGCGCCGCCTCTTTCTTGGCCGCTGTGGGAACTGGTTTCTTGGCTTTGCCTGCATCTCTACTGACCCCGAGGACCAAATTTATATGGCTCAGCCGTTTACGAAGTGCGAACGCGCGGCCTTGGGCGCGGGGCGTAAAAGTCCGCATCACCCGGGCGCCGTCGACAGAAATGCTTTTGATGAACAACCGCTCTAGCGGAATTTGGAAATTGTGAGAAGCGTTCGCAACCGCCGAATCAACGAGTTTGCGGACAGGCAGGGCTGCCCGTTTGTTGAGGAACCGGAGTTCCGCCAGCGCCCGTTCCACTGGCAAATTGCGGATGAGATCCGCGACCAGGCGCACTTTGCGCGGCGAGGAATGAATGCTCCGCGCGAAGGCTTTTACCTCAGTAATATTTTTCTTCTCTTCGGCCATATACTATTTCTTCTTCTCCCCAGCGGCGGGCGCGGTCTGCGTCTGCGCTGCGGTAACTTTCGCTTTTTCCGCTTCGGCTGCGGCAACTTCTTCCTCGCGGGCCATACGGCCCCCGTGACGAGTAAATTTGCGAGTCAGCGAAAATTCACCCAATCGATGGCCGACCATATCTTCCGTTATAAAAACTTCCACGAAGGTTCTCCCGTTATGAACGCCGAAGTTGAACCCGACCATTTCGGGCGTCACGGTCGACGCGCGTTTGTAGGTTTTGATTATCGTCTTGTCGCCCCGCTTCACTTTCGAAAGCTTCTTGATAATGGACGGATCGACATACGGGCCTTTTTTTAGAGATCTCGACATATTATTTCCGGCGAGAAATGATAAATTTGCGCGATGACTTGTGTTTTCCCCGGGTCTTCACTCCCAAAGCATGCTTGCCCCATGGGGTTTTGGGATATTTCATACCGATCGGGTTACGGCCCTCGCCGCCGCCGTGCGGGTGATCAACCGGGTTCATGGCTTTGCCGCGTACCGTGGGACGGATTCCCATGTGTCGGGTCCGTCCAGCTTTGCCGACCCGAACGTTGAAATGATCGATATTGGAAATCTGCCCTATGGTTGCCATACAGCCAGTGAGGAACCTGCGCACTTCTCCGGACGGCAGCCGCAAAATCGCGTAGTCGCCCTCCACGGTCATCACTGTCGCGTAATTACCTCCGCCCTTCGCTATCTGCCCGCCCTGTCCCGGAAGTGGCTCAACGTCATGGACCAGCGTGCCGGCAGGGAGAAATTGCAATTTGGTGCGGTTGCCTGCTTTGATCTCGACTTTCTCGGAGGAACTCACTACCATATCGCCAACCTTGACCTCGTGCGGGGCCAGGATGTACCGTTTCTCGCCATCCACATAGTGGAGAACGGCCAAAAATGCCGAGCGGTTTGGGTCATATTCAATCGCTGCCACCCGCGCGGGGATGCCATATTTCTCCCGGCGGTTGTCCACGGAACGAATGGTTTTTTTGTGTCCCCCGCCAATATGCCGAACCGTGATCTTGCCCTGCTGGTTACGACCACCGCTCTTGCCCTTCGAAAAGCGCATGCTCTTTGGCGCGACCGGTTTGCGCGAAACTCCGTCGTAGACGAGGCTCGACATTATCCGGCGACCGGCAGAAGTTGGTTTGTAATGTTTGAGTGGCATAAAATTATCCGACCGATTCGACGATGCCGGAGATCTTCTCTCCCTTGGCAACCTTAACGATGGCTTTCTTCGTGGCGGATGTGCGCCCGAGTGTGCGGCCGTAACGGCGACGCTTGCCTGGCAAATTGACTATCCGAACCGCGTCGACCTTGACATCATAGACTTTCTCGATGCTTTTCCGGATCTCAGTTTTGTTGGCCTTGGGGTTCACGACAAAAACGTATTCCCCTTTACCCGCGAGGTGTGTACCCTTTTCGGACAGAAGCGGACGAAGCAGGATCTGATACGCTCTTCCCGTATCTCCCTTTGCCGGCTTCATCGTCACTTTTTCGTCAGCTGGCGTCTGGCTTTTCTCGGCCTTGGCTTTATCCGCAACAGCTTCCGGGACGGGAGCGTCTTTTTTCTTTAACTTCAGTTTATCTAAAAAGCCCATACTATTTCGTTTCCTTGTCTTTGGAATAAGTTTTTTCTAAAATCGGCAGGGAGCCGCGCACTATCACTATGGCCTCCGCCCACAGGAGATCGAGCATACTGAGGTTGTTTGCGAGACAAATGCGCACATCAGGGAGATTGCGGCTCGCGCGAGAAATGCTTTCGTCTTTCGCGGGGATGACCAGAAGGAGCCGGCGGCTTTTCTTGAGTTCGCCAAGTTTCTGCAGCTTGAGCGACAATTCCTTGGCTTTGCCGCTAGAACTGAGATCCTCCACGACCAAAACCTTGTCTTCCGCGGCATGCTCAGTGAGCACAGTGAGGAGACCCATATGCTTGGTCTTGCGGTTTATCTTCTTGGAAAAATTACGATTGGAGCGTGGCCCAAAAGTGATGCCGCCGCCTCGCCATAACGGTGAGCGGATCGAGCCGTGCCGCGCCCGTCCTGTGCCTTTTTGCTTCCAAGGTTTTTTCCCGCCACCCCTCACTTCACCGCGGGTTTTGGTGGACCCGACGACATTTCTGGCGTTGGCAAGTATCGATACGACGATCTGGTGAATGGCGGAAGAGGAAATTTTGCGGCTCTCAAACAGCGCCGACGAAAGCTCTACCGTGCCGGCGGCTTCGCCGGTTTCTTTATATATCGCGGTCTTCATGATTTGTGCTCCGCCATTTGGGGGATTTCTTTCTTTTTGCCGGTAGTAAAAATCTGCAAAAGTCCGTTGGGCGCCCCAGGCACTCCACCTTTGACCAAAATCCAGTTTTTCTGCGGTTCCACAGCCACTACTACGGAATTCATAACAGTCGTTCGAGTGTTGCCCATGTGTCCGGCCATCCGGAGGCCTGGGCGAACGTGCTGCGGAAATCGTTGTCCGATAGACCCGACTGCCCGGGGATGATCATGCCCGTGGCTGGCCGGCGCGCCGTGGAACCCGTGTCTCTTGACCGCCCCGGCAGTACCGCGTCCTTTACTAATTCCGATGATATTCACGACTTCACCCGGCTCAAACTGTCCCACATTGATTTCCTGACCAACCTTGTACTCGCCGTCAACGATGCGGAATTCCCGCTTCTCATGGTCAGACTCAATCTGCACCGCGCTGTAGCGGTCTTTTTCCGGTGTCCGAAGCGCCGTGACTTTGCAGCCCGGGGCCTCGAGGACCGTGACCGGGATGACTCGGCCGTCGGCCGTGAACACCTGGGTCATATTCAGTTTGCGAGCGAGGATAAATTTCACCCTGTTAGATACCTTTCAAATACACTTAACGTTGATAACTGGACAATTCATCCCGCAGACCTACGAATAAAAGAGGATTATCTAACGGGGTGAATAACTGTTTAAAAAAATACTGGTCACGATTGACCAGTAAAGTAAAACTTCAAAAAGAAGGTTTAATTCACCAGTAAACCCCGCACACCAAACGTCCATTTAAGAGGACTTGACGTGGAAGTTCACTCCAATCACCAAAACTATTCGTTTGGTGTCGGGGTAAATCGTTATCTCCGCTCCAAAGCTTTCTGGACTTTGGTAGAAGAGAACCTATTTACGTTTCCGAATTACTAATTTTTTCCAATATACGAGAATCGTATATTCGAGCTTATCAGTAATTCGTCTATTTACATCTTTATCTCTACGTCTACTCCGGCCGGCAAATTTAGATTGGTAAGCGAGTCGATGGTCTTCTGCGTGGGATTGAGGATATCGATCAGCCGCTTATGGATACGCATTTCAAACTGATCCCGGGCGTCCTTGTGCACGAAAGTGGAACGCAAGACCGTGTACTTCGTCTTCTCGGTCGGCAGCGGAACGGGACCCGCGATCTGCGCGCCGCTTTTCTTGGCAGTATCCACTATCTGCTTGGCGCTCTGGTCAATGAGCTTATGGTCATACGCGCGGATTTTGATCCGGATTCTCTGCTCCTGCGTAACTTCGGCAATCTTTGGCTTCACCCCGTTAGATAATCTCGTTAATAATTCTTTATAAGGTACGTAGTCACTTGATTGTCCCCGACAGGGCTTTCTCGAACACTTGAGCGGTATCTAACGGGGTGAACTGTCTACTTCAGTATCTTTGTCACAACTCCGGCGCCGACGGTGTGTCCGCCCTCGCGGATGGCAAAACGTAGCTGTTCCTCGAGCGCGACTGGAGCGATGAGTTTGATGGTGAGATTTACCGTATCGCCGGGCATGACCATTTCCTTGCCGGCGCCGAGCGTGACATCACCGGTCACGTCCGTGGTGCGGATGTAGAACTGCGGTTTGTAGCCGTTGAAAAATGCAGTGTGGCGTCCGCCTTCATCTTTGGTCAGGATGTAGACCTCGGCCTCGAATTCGGTGTGCGGTGTGATGCTGCCGGGTTTGGCCAGGACCTGTCCGCGCTGGACCTCTTCCTTCTTGGTACCGCGGATAAGGATGCCCGCGTTATCTCCGGCACGCCCTTCATCAAGCGATTTGTTGAACATCTCGATGCCGGTCACGACCGTCTTCATGGTCGCCTTGATCCCCACGATCTCGATCTCATCGTTGAGCTTAACGATACCGCGCTCGATACGGCCGGTCACCACAGTGCCTCTGCCTTCGATCGAAAAAATGTCCTCGATCGGCATCAGGAACGGTTTGTCCGTGTTCCGGACTGGCTCCGGGAAATAGGTGTCCATGGTGCTCACGAGCTGCTCGATAGATTTGAGGGCGTCAGCATCGTCTTCCATTGCCTTCAGAGCGGAACCGCGGATGATCGGGACATCCTTGCCCGGATATTCGTATTTGTTCAAAAGTTCGCGGATTTCCTCTTCGACAAGGTCAATGAGTTCTTTGTCGTCAACCATGTCGACTTTGTTCAAAAATACGATGATGTGAGGAACTCCGACCTGACGGGCAAGCAGGATGTGCTCCCGTGTCTGCGGCATCGGGCCGTCAGCGGCGGAAACCACGAGCACTGCGCCATCCATCTGGGCCGCGCCGGTGATCATGTTCTTGATATAGTCCGCGTGTCCCGGAGCGTCGACGTGCGCATAGTGGCGCTTCTCCGACTCGTATTCAACGTGGGAAGTGTTGATAGTAATACCACGCTCTTTTTCCTCTGGCGCGTTGTCGATCGAATCATAGGTCCGCTCTTTGGCGAGCCCTTTCTTGGAAAGAAAATGCGTGATCGCCGCCGTCAATGTGGTCTTGCCATGATCGACGTGCCCTATGGTACCGACGTTAATATGTGGCTTATTTCGTTCAAATTTCCCGACTGCCATATCTCGTTGTTGCTCCTTTTTGAAGACTTAGATTATTAAATAGACTTGCTTATTTCGATTTACTAGTGCTGCCCCTGGAAACCACGGACAAGCTATTGTCTACCGGACTTCTCTAGCAAATAGTGTCCGTACTATAACAACTTCAGAAGGCACCGTCAAGCGGCTCGATTTTCAGCTCAATTGGGTGCTCCACATCACTCTCTGCCGAACCCTCCAAAAGCTGAGCCGTGAGTACCTCGCGGTTCACGTTCTCGATGGCCTCGAGGCGCGAGAAAACCTTGTGCTCGGCAGCGGGAGCGGCTAAATTCTGAAACTCATCATAGCTCAGAATAACTGCAAATGGCTTCCCCTCCTCGACTAATATGAATTTTCCGCCGATGAGCCGCAGGAGCCTCAATAAATTTTCAAGTTCCTGTCCTTGCATAAAAATTAGAATAATGTATCTTGAGTCCTGAATTTTGAATCAAAAACCAGGATTCACAATTCTCTATTCAGGATTCTATCTATTCTGTCCCACGCGAATTTTTGCTCCTTCACCGATGATTTTTTCAGCGGTGTGTTTGGGCACTTCCGCGTAGTGAGAAAACTCCATAGTGTACGAGGCCTGCCCCTGAGACATACTTCGAAGGGCGGTCGCGTAGCCGAACATTTCCCCCAGCGGCACGTCCGCATCGATGACTTTGTTCCGCGCGCGATCTGACATCTGTTTGATCTGTCCGCGCTTGCTGGAGATATCGCCCATCACGTCACCCATATATTCCTCCGGCGTAATCACCTCTACTTTCATCACGGGTTCGAGCAGCATCGGATCGCCGCGGCGCACGCCGTCCTGAAATGCTTTGGAAGCAGCGATTTTGAAAGCGATTTCCGAAGAGTCGACTTCGTGGAAACTCCCATCATAAAGGGCGACCTTGAAATCCACGACCGGAAATCCGGCAATCACACCGTTGTCCGCGGCTTCCATGATGCCTTTGCCGACTGCCGGGATGTATTCGCGAGGGATGACACCGCCAACGACTTCGTCCAGAAATTCCCTGCCCTTGCCCCGCTCCTGCGGCTCGAGCCTCAGCCAAACATGCCCGTACTGCCCGCGGCCGCCAGTCTGGCGGATGTATTTACCCTCAACCTCCACGGTCTTTTTGAATGCTTCCTTGTACGCCACCTGCGGGGCGCCGACATTTGCCTCAACTTTGAACTCGCGTTTCATACGATCCACGATGATCTCGAGGTGCAGCTCGCCCATACCGGAAATGATGGTCTGGCCAGTCTCCTCATCGCCTTTGATATGAAAAGTCGGATCCTCTTCGCCGAGTTTCTGTAGCGCGATCCCCATCTTTTCCTGATCGGCTTTGGTCTTCGGTTCGATTGCCTGCGAAATAACCGGCTCCGGGAACACTATATTTTCGAGAATGATGGGTTTGTCCTCTGAACAAAGGGTGTCGCCGGTGAATGTGTCTTTGGGTCCCACCAGCGCGGCGATATCTCCCGAGTAAACCTCTTTTACCTCCTGCCGTTCATTGGCGTGCATTCGCACGATCCGACCGACCCGTTCTTTGTTTCGAGAACGAGCATTGAGAACGTAGGAGCCGGCCTGCAAAGTTCCGCTATAAACTCGGAAAAAACAAAGCTTGCCGACGAAGGGGTCGGTAGCGATCTTGAAAGCCAGTGCCGCAAAGGGCTCACTGTCCTCTGGTTTTCGGGTCAGCTCGGCGTCTGTCTTCGGGTCTACCCCCCGCACCTCGCCTTTATCCGTCGGACTAGGGAGGTAATTGCACACTGCATCAAGTATGGTCTGGACTATGACACCGCGCCCGTCGCCCCCGAGAACGGGGTAAAATTTTCCGGTCTGGGTCGCTGCACGTACCGCCCTCAAAAACTCGTCCTGGGTTATATCCTTGCCGGCGAGGTATTTTTCCAAAAGCGCGTCATCGCTCTCCACGACTTTTTCGAGGAGCCGCTTGCGGTATTCCTCGGCCTTGGCCTTCATGTCCGGGGGAATTTCCTCAGCGACCAGATCTTTGTCGCTAAAATCTTTGTAAGCAAAGGCTTTCATCTGTACGAGATCGATAAAGCCGCGGATGTCTTTTTCGAAACCGATCGGTAGCTGGATCGGAAACGCATCCTCCGAAAGCCGTTTGTGGATCGAGTCAAGACTCTTGAAAAAATCGCCGCCAGTCTGGTTGATCTTGTTGATAAAGCACATCCGCGGCACCTTGTACTTGTCAGCCTGGCGCCAAACCGTCTCGCTCTGCGGCTCAACTCCCATTTTTCCGTCAAACACCACCACCGCGCCGTCTAGGACGCGTAGTGAACGCTCGACTTCTACGGTGAAATCAACGTGGCCTGGCGTATCAATGATGTTGATTTTATATTTTTTTCCCGGATCGATCGCGGACAGTTTCGGCGTCCAGAAACTAGTGACCGCGGCGGCGGTGATAGTGATGCCGCGCTCGCGCTCCTGTTCCATCCAGTCGGTCACGGTCTCACCCTCGTGCACTGCCCCGATCTTGTGAATGAGGCCGGTGTTATAGAGGATGGCCTCGGTAACCGTGGTTTTGCCGGCATCAATGTGAGCAATGATACCAATATTCCTAGTTTGAGCGATGGGTAATTCTCGCGGCATCTGTTATCTTCGGTTAAACCTCGCAAAATGAGCGAAGGCCCAGTTGGACTCGGCCATCTTGTGCGTGTCTTCGCGTTTCTTCACTGCCGCTCCTTGGTTGTTGTTCGCGGCCATGATCTCCTCGGCGAGTTTGACGTGCATGGGTCTGCCTTTGCCGGAGCGCGCGGCTCCGATGAGCCAGCGCATCCCGAGAGTGGTGCGGCGCGGCTCCACCACCTCAAGCGGAACCTGATAATTGGCGCCTCCTATACGGCGGGATTTGACTTCGAGAACCGGGCTCACGTTCTTGAGCGCGGCGTCAAAGATCTGGCGCGGTTCGGTCTTCATCTTTTCTTTGATATATTCAAAAGCCTCGTACACCACTTTTTGGGCGACGGACTTTTTGCCGTTCTTCATCACGTGATTGATAAATTTCGCGACCTTCACGTTGTTGTACTTCGGGTCGGCGGCGATTTTGTGCCGTTTATAATTTCTGCTCTTTCTAGGCATTAAATTAACGGAGAAACTTAAAAACTAGCGCTGTCATTGCGAGGCCGAAACAGCCGAAGCAATCCCGCTGTTGGTGAGATTGCTTCGCTAGCGCTCGCAAAGACACC
>Ga0209542_10007917_pt1 | contig 20027 bp, 23 predicted proteins | sample RifCSPhighO2_01_FD_184028 | JGI IMG/M metagenome (GOLD analysis project Ga0209542, IMG submission 184028) | Soil microbial communities from Rifle, Colorado - Rifle CSP2_plank highO2_0.1 (SPAdes) (version 2) | ecosystem: Environmental > Terrestrial > Deep subsurface > Rock core/Sediment ...
AATATAAAAGTTTAAAAGATGTTATTTCAAAATCTGATATTATAACTCTTCACACTCCCTATAATAAAGAGAGTCACCATTTAATAAACAAAGAAAATATTTCTATAATGAAAAAAGGAGTTTATTTAATAAATACTGCTCGTGGAGAGTTAATCGATACTGATGCGCTCATCTGGGGGCTATCCGAGGGAATCATTGCTGGGGCTGGACTGGATGTTTTAGAAGGGGAGAAGGAGTTAAAAGAAGAAACAGAACTCTTGTCATCATCTAAAAGATTAATGAAAATAGAAGAATACAAAATGTTGCTTGAGAATCATGTTTTAATGGATATGCCGAATGTTATTATTACTCCCCACATTGCTTTTTATAGCCGTGAAGCAGTAGCAGAGATTCTTAAGGTAACGATTCTTAATATTCAGGGTTTTATTTCTGGCTCTCCAATTAATTTAATAAAATAAAAATGAAAAATTGGATTAAGAATTTTAATGAATTGGCGACGACCAATAACCGTAGATTGGCGCTTCTTGTTGCTGAAGCAGGACTGGCTGCTATTAATACGGAAGAGATTATATTAAGTTCCATTAAGCTCCAAAAAAACATTTTAAGCATTATGGGAGAAAGTTTTGATTTATCCAAATTTAAAAAAATAAAAGTTGTTGGTTTTGGTAAAGCTTCTCCTCTTGCAGCTTTAGCGCTAGAAAAAATTTTAGGATCTAAAATAAACATTGGTGCTGTTGTTGGTCTTTCTGTTGCAGATTGTAAATATATTGAAACTTTTACCGGGACTCATCCAAAACCAAGTCAAGCTAATGTTGATGCAGGAGAAAAAATATATCAAATTATAAAAGATTCTACACCCGAGGATTTGATTATTGTACTTGTTTCAGGTGGAGGTTCTGCTCTTCTATGCTATGGAGATAGTGAGTGCAAACAAAACGTGGCACTTTATGATGAATTTTTGAAATCGGGAAAGACAATAACTGAAATGAATACAGTTCGAAAACATATTTCTGTGTTCAAGGGAGGTGGTTTGGCTAAAACTGCATATCCAGCGACAGTAATAGGACTTATTTTTTCTGATATTTTGGGAAATGTTTTTGAAAATGTTGCTTCTGGCCCAACTTATAAAGATAGAACTACCATAGAAGATGCTCAAAAAATTATTATAGAAAATAATTTAGGTAAATTTGATTTATTAGAAACTCCGAAAGAAAATAAATATTTTGAAAAAGTTCATAATTTTGTTCTTGTTTCTAATAAAACAGCGGTGGAAGCAATGGATAAAAAGGCTAAAGAACTTGGATTTAAGACTAATATAGTTTCAACAGAATTATATGATGAAACAGAAAAAGCATTGCATAGAATTTTCAATGAGAAATCTAATAATACGGTTGTTTTGGCTGCTGGTGAACCGAAACTTATTGTTAAGAGCAAAGGCGGTACAGGAGGAAGGAATTTGCATATGGGTCTTGAGGAGATAAAATTAAAAATGATTGATAATGATTCTGTATTTATTGCACTTGCTTCTGATGGAATGGATAATTCAGATGCGGCTGGAGTTATAATTGATAAAAAAACTTTAGAAAAAATAGACACATTGGGTCTTGACGTGAATGATTCTTTAGAACGTTTCGACGCTTACCCTTTTTTTAAGTCTTCTGGTGATATGATTATGACCGGTCCTACTGGCGCAAACGTTTCTGATTTATTAATTTTATTGTCAAAAAAATAAAACTTTGTTTGCAAGTCTCTTACTCTTTTCCTATTGCTTCGGAAATATTTTTAAAACCATCTGCTTTCAATAATTTTACTAATCCGATATTTATATTGCTAACAACTTGTGGGCCTTCAAAAATCATTCCTGTGATAAGTTGTATGAGAGAAGCACCAGCTTTTATTTTTTTATAAGCATCTTCAGCATTGAAAACTCCTCCAACACCAATCAACACAAATCGGTTTTTGGTTTTTTTGTAAATATATCTAATCAATTCATCAGATAAATTGTCTACAACTTTTCCAGAAAGTCCGCCCAGTTTTGGTACATTCTCGTCTATAATTTTTTTGTTATTTCTATTTTTGGTTAAATTAGTACAAATAAATCCATCAATATTCCATTTTATTGCTGTATTTATTATTTCATCTATTTCTTTTTGACTTAAGTCTGGTGACAATTTTAAAAAAATCGGTTTATTTTTTTGAATAGAGACAATTCTTCCAAGTAGAGAATTTAGTTTTATACTATCAGTAAAAGGTTGACCTCCAAAAGCATTTGGACAGCTAATGTTAATAGTAAAATAGTCGGCAATATTACTGAAAGCTTTATAAGCTTTGAAATAATCTAGAATAGCTGTTTCCGTATCAACTGTTTCTTTGCAGTTTGTTTTGGCAATACTAATTCCGATTGGAATTTTGAATGTTTTATCTTTTAGTCTTTTAGCGATAGCTTCACAGCCATCGTTCATAAGACCGTAATAAATAGCCAGAGATTTGGATTTTTTCAATCGCCAAAGTCGAGGTTTAGGATTACCTCTACAAATCTCTCCAGTTATGGAGCCGACTTCCATAAAGCCAAAGCCAACTGACGGAATGATTTCTGTCAATTCAGCATTTTTATCAAAACCAGCCGAAAGACCTATTGGATTTTTAAAATTTATACCGAGGATATTTTGTTCAAGGACAGGATTTGAATAATTCCATAAAATACTGGCTATTTTTCTAGTCATGAAATATTTTCCTAAAAAACGTCCTATCGTGCCAATGTTGTCATGTACATCTTCAGGATCAAATCTAAACAATATGGGCTTGACAATCCATTTGTATTTTTTTTCTAATATATAATTTCTAACTCTAATTAGTATATCCATATATTTCTTATAGTAACAAAAATATGTTAGAATTAAAAGCGCGATGAATAAAGAATCAGATTATAAAATTACTAAAATTTTAGCAGAAGAAATTAAAGATTCGCGTGGAAATCCGACTATAAAAGTAACAGTTTGGGTAGGCAATAACTTTGATAGTTTTTCTGTGCCATCCGGTGCAAGTACGGGTGTTCATGAGGCGCATGAATTGCGAGATGAAGATGGAATAGGTGTAAAAAATGCAATTAACAAAGTAAATAATCTAATAGCCGGAGCTTTGGTTGGCAAGAATGTTTTAAACCAAAAAGAAATAGACAGAATTATGATTGAACTTGATAGTACTTCAAACAAAGATAACCTCGGGGCTAATTCGATGGTTGGTGTTTCAATAGCTTCCGCTAAAGTTGCTGCGAAAGTAACAGGTCAAGAAGTATATCAATATTTGAGAACACTTTCGGAAATAAAAATATCTCGTAAAGTACCCTATCTTTTTATGAATTTGCTTGAAGGGGGCAAACATACCGATAATGGTTTGGCTTTTCAGGAATATCATATTGTCCCTGGGACAGATAATATAAAAGAATCCATTGATATTGGAATTAAAGTACAAAATACACTAAAAGAAATTATTAGAAAAGATTTGGGTGAAGGGTCTATAGTTTTAGGTGATGAAGGAGGTTTTGCGCCGAAAATAAATGATATTCGAAAGCCACTTCTTTATTTAACCGAGGCCATAAAACAAAATAATTTGCAAAATAAAGTTAATTTGTCTCTTGACGTAGCTGCTTCCTCTTTTTATAAAAATGGTAATTACAAAGTTTCCGATAAAAATCTATCTTCTCAAGAATTGATGGATATCTATGATTCTTTAATTATTAAGTTTAATTTATTTTCCATTGAAGATTCATTTAATGAAGAAGATTTTGAAAGTTTTAAAAAATTTAAAGATAAAAATAAAAATTTGTTTGTGGTGGGAGATGATTTAACTGTTTCCAATAAGTCTAGATTGAAAGAAGCAATAGAGGGGAAAAGTATAAATGCAATGATTATCAAACCAAACCAAATTGGAACATTATCGGAAACACTGGAAACTATGAAGTTAGCAAGGGAAAATAATATAGAACTAATCGTAAGTCATAGAAGCGGGGAGACGGATGATGATTTTATAGCGGATCTGGCGTATGCGTTTGGTTGTTTTGGTTTAAAGGCTGGTTCTCCCATTAAGTCTGAAAGAATGCTAAAATATCAAAGATTAATAAAAATATCAGAATAATACAAAATAAAATGAACTCAAAAGCGCAGATAATGGCTACCATTGGTCCAGCCACGAAAGAAAAAGAAATAGTCAGAAAAATGATCAAGGCGGGTATGGACATAGCCCGTCTCAATTTTTCGTGGGGAACTCACGAAGAACACGCGGGTTACATAAAAAATATCAGAGAAGCTGCAAAGGAATCTAGCAGGAAAATTCCAATTGTGCAGGATTTATCAGGTCCTAGAATTCAAGATCAAGTTGGCCATAGGTTCAATGCTGAAATGCCTGGTATTCTTCCGGAGAAAGACTTAATTGATTTAAAATTCGGTCTTGAACAAGGAGTGGATTATGTAGCTATGTCTTTTGTTGGTAGCGCCAACGATGTTTTGAAATTGAAAGGACACATGCAAGAACTTGGAAAAACAATTCCAATCATCGCAAAAATTGAAAGAGAAATCGGAGTAAAAAATCTTGATGAAATTATCGCAGTTTCTGATGCTGTGATGGTGGCAAGGGGAGACTTGGGTAACGAAGTTCCTTTAGAACAAATTCCTTTCGTGCAGAAGGATATGGTAGAAAAATGCAAACAGGCAGGGAAACCCGTTATCATGGCCACGGAAATAATGCTCTCTATGATGGAAAGGCTGACGCCTGTTCGTTCAGATGTTACTGATGTCGCTTATGCTATATTGAACGGCTCTGATGTAGTGATGCTCTCCGAAGAAACTGCGATCGGCAAATATCCTCTCGAAACTGTGATGATGATGGATAAAATAATAGTCGAAGCAGAGAAACACTCGGATTTCAAAATAAATAGTTTGTAAATGTGCGGGATGGGGTAATCGAAACCCCGTCTAATCCTTGGGAAGGACTCATTTTGCCACTAAACTAATCCCGCTAATAAATATACGTTAAGAAATATATCTTTATTTTGTATTTTCAGCAAGTATGCTATAATAAATAAATTAAGATTTATTTAATTTTATGAAAAATGTAACGATTTATTCAACTCCGACTTGTCATTTTTGCCATATGGCGAAAGATTTTTTCAAGGAAAAAAATATAGCTTATACAGAATACAATGTGGCTAGTGACTTGGCAAAAAGAAAAGAAATGGTAGAAAAAAGCGGACAAATGGGAGTGCCGGTTATCATCATTGGCGATGAACTTACTGTTGGTTTTGACAAACCCAAAATAGCTAAATTATTAGGGGTTTAATGTGTTTCTTTACACTCCGTTATAACATATTTTAAGGATCAAACGAACTATTCTTTCTTTAAAAGATAGAAAAGAGCTAACGGTGCGCCCCAGTTTGCGAAACGTTCAATAAAATCCCAAATTGATTGTCCGACCATTGGACGTAAAATTGCAGTAAAGAATCCCCAAAATGCCATCCAAAGAAGTAATGGTCTTACAGGACGAAACAAAACTATAAGTGCCAAGATTATGTCGACTACTCCGATAGCTAATATAATATTTAATGCAGTTGGTTGACTGAAACCAGACAACTGCTGAACCCACCCGACCCAATCCGCCTTACCCCCAAGTGCTAATGCTCCATGCCCTATAAATTCACCAGCTACTGCGATCCTCAAAATCCACTGCATCATTTTTTCTTTATTCATACTTTTTTCGTTATTTATTAATAATATTAACTAAAATTGATTTGAAAACTATACATGCCCATACCACAAACTCCTTGGAGTTTTTCTCCTACATTTTTAGTGCCAATATCAATTTCTGTTTCGCCTGTTTGAGGTAGAATTTTTTGGAATCCAACAGAACGAATAACCAGTGATGCTGAACAATCATAAGTACCATTTGTTTTTATAATTAATTTTGTCGGAATTCCTGCTTTTGCTGTGCTTATCTGAGGTGAATATCCACCCCTAGCGTCAATAGTAATGTACTGGATACCACTCTTTATTTCACTATTTTGGACAGCTTGACCTGTATTTTTTGTTTTTGAATCACCGGCAAAAATAATACCTACCGCGAAAATAAGACCAAGCGTGATGATAACAGAAACTGTTTTGTTCATAAAGTAATTATACCAAATTAAATACTGAATAATGGATTAATAATGCCAAGACCTGCCAGTCCAGCTAGAAACGCAAATATACCGAGACCTATAACTACGACCCCTGCAGACTTAAAGAACAAGGGTGCGTGTTTGCCATGAGCGAAAGATGCTGACCCAAATGAAAGAAATGCAAGCATGGGCAATGTGCCTAGAGCAAATGCAAACATAATTAGGAAACCAGACATGAATGAACCGCTTGAAATAGTCGCTACTTGCATTGATTGAGTGAACCCGCAAGGCAGGAAAAATGTCGCAAACCCGATGATAAGCGGAGTGAAAGTTTCATGTTCGATCTTCCTAAAGAAATTAAATATTCCAGAAGGTAGAGCTATTTTATTTTTTGCAAATATCCCTAACAAATTTAAGCCAAGCAATAACATTACAATAGATGCAACAAGTCCCAATATTGCCGAAAATAGGAAGCTGATACCAATAGCATTACCAATTAACCCTAGAATCCCACCCAAGATAGCAAAGCTAACAAGTCTTCCTAAGTGAAAAAGTAAGAAAGTTTTAGTATCGCTAATCTTATCTTGCGATATCTTTGCTGAAAGCGATAATACTAACCCTCCAACTATTGCCAAACAGCTTGAAACCGAAGCAATGAGACCGATAATAAAACTAGTTGCAGGTGTTGTTTTACCACCAATGCCCAGATTGAGAATTCCCGATTTTTGCAGTATAAAAAACAAAACCAGAAACACTAGCCCAATAGGTATGGCTTTCCAGATAACACCATCGTCTTTCTTTGTTTCTACTATCTTATCAACCGAAAGAGTATAACCATTTGGTTTTATTTTACTAGTAAGTATTGAAGCTAGTTTCTCAGCATTTTTTTCGCTATCAGTTTCAATTTCTACCGTTTCTCTCTTTAAATCTACTTTTGATCTTTTAATAAAATTTTGCTCACCCAAGATATCTTCAATCAAGATTTTACATGCCGCACAGTGTGTGCCAGAAACGTGAAAAGTATATGTTTTCATCATTATCAACATAATTTACCACGAAAAACTAAGCGGCACAACCGCCATAATTTTTTTGTACTTGCGGAAACCACAGCGCGTTTACTTCAAGCGCCTTTTTATTCATCTGGTCTTCGTTTGCTCCTTGTGATGCCATAAGTTCTAGTAGGCCCAGCATAGCCATGCCATGATTACAATCTGGGAAATAAGTAGAGTTCTTACAACAAGGACGGTAAATATTTTTAGCAACTTGTTCGACTAAAGCTTGTTGTGGAGATGAAAGTGTGACAAATGAATGCATACTATAATGATCCATTGCACCGCCTTTTGCTAATGTCCAACCACCAGTAGATGCAAAGTTGCTCGCTTCTCCGTATCTAGGATCCATCATGGGCCCATTTTCTAGAATTTGATTTTTGTTCGCCAAGCCAAATGCCCAGAGCATATTTAACATCATTCCGGAATTTTCTGAATTAATCACCATATTTTCGTTATTAGCGCCATAAAGTAATTTTTTATCCGCTTCTGTCAATCCACCCCTTTGACTGTAGAGATTCTCAAACTTATCTTTATCAATCACCCCAGCTTCTACCATTTTTATTCCCATATTCGCCCAATTAAGAGCAGAAAAAACTTTCGGAAAAGAAGGCACAAACCCTAAAAGAATAATCATGAGGATAATTAGGAAAGAATATAATATTTCTTTTATTTTATTCATTTAATTTTGTTTTAGCTAATAATTTAACAACAATCATCTAATTGCTTCTTTAACGCCCCAGCTTGTTCGTTACTTCTAACTTTTTTTTTTCGTTCTTTAAGAATCTTGTATTTTTCTTCGAGTTTATTCGTAATACCCACAACAGATCCACCCATGAGTATTGCTGTTATCAACTGATATTTATCAATTGATAACAGCCCATAGCCAATTCCGAAAAGCATCCAAAACCAAGTAAGCGAGACTCCAGCGCAAATCGGACATATTTTTATGGACAATTTTTTATTTATAAACCAAGTGACAAAAACTATTAGTAAGATTGATATTATTGCAATAGTCATGTTAAATGAAGAAGATTAAGATTCCAATAATAATCATGGCGATGCCAGTCCAAAGTTTCAATCCCGCTATATTGTCTCGCTTCCATATTTGCATTTTTTCAACCAACAACTTGTCTGCTGAGACGAATAACACGACAACCAACGGAATAATCAGAATTAAATTATAGAGCAGAAGATAATTAAATCCGCTTAAATAAGTCATCTGGTCGCGCAAGAGTCCGATGATCATCAGATATGGTCCACCCATGCATGGAAACTGGCAAATACCAACCAAGAGTCCAAGTCCGAATACAGCTGGAAACGAAGCTTTGTCCATCAACTTACTGATCATTCCATGGGCGACTCCAGGAATTTTAAGTTTGACCGGGAATGACGGGAATAAACGACTAAGAAGATTAAATATTCCGAAAATAATTAGAAGCGTTGCCCCTAGTTTCCCCATGAAATGCGGAGTATTGAAGAGGTGTAGCACTTTCAGTATCCCAAGTCCTATCAGAAAATAAGCGGTAAATATTCCGGCAATATATGTTCCACCTAGTCGTAGAATTTTTTCTCGACTCATCTGTATTCCAAACAGAAATGCAATTGTGATTAGAAGAATTGAGAATGAGCAGGGATGCACGCTGTCTAAAAGTGCGGAGATAAAGACAAGTGGCAAAAGCCATGTTCCTTGTTTGCTTAAATCCCAGATAATAGATGAAGTTGCTGAACTATTTTTAAGTACAACCAATCCAACTATGACAAAGAGAATGACGCTGATTGTAATTATAATTTTTTTCATATAATTACGGAGTTACGTTTACTTTAAACTTGAACTCTATTACATTGTCATTTTCGTCCTCAAGAAAAACAGAGCGTTCAATGAGCCCAACCCCAGCTGGACCGTGGGCATTTGGGTCATAGACAACCTCAGTGTCAAGCGACCCACCAGCTCTTACGATCGCGTTAGCCTTTTGAACAACCCCACCATGGCCAGGCATGCCAAAGGGTCTACTCTTGCTCCCATCTTCTTTGACTATATAGGCAGTAGTACACATACAAGAAGTGGTTATGCTTGGCACCTTAATATCTTCATTTGTAGAATTGGTCACTCTAAATATTTTACTCACATTGCCGTTTTTCATAGAGATTGTACCGAAGTCATAGAATGTTTCTAGGGCAGTCAAGGTATTTGCAGTTGCGTCTATTGTTCCTGCTGTATGTGAGTTTGCTAATTCTTGAGCACCTTCTGGAATTCCCTTAGCACTAGTTGCGCTACTTTCATCTTTACCAGGCTTCCCAAAGAAGAAAAGCCCAATAACAAGAATTGTTATTACAATAATAAACACAGTAATTTTATTTTTGTCTTTCATTTTTTTCTATAAATTAGAATAGTAAAAAATCCTCTTGTGAAGGACTTAAAAGACATAACTAAAAATTTTACGACAAAATTATCAGCTATGCCTTAATATGAAAGAGAGGGGCTATTTTCAAAAAGTGCTAGCCATTTGATTGTTCTTTCTTTATAGGTATGTAACTTTTTATCGTATAAATAATATTTCCATTTATAAAAATATTGGTTTTGATTCAAAAGATTTTTTTTGCCAAAGAAATATAAGAATATTCCTAAAACCAAAAGTGAAAAAATAACTAGCGAGGGAATAATTACATTCGAAAACTGTCGCCAGTTATTGATGTGATCGAAATTATTATCACACAATGAATAATTATTGTTCGCATAGGGGCAATTTATCATCGGTGTTTCAGTAGAATGATTGGCATGATTAAATTGTAGCAAGCCAAATATGCCTATGCTCATAAAAGCAATCAAAGCAAGAACACCGATGAAAAATTTTACTTTTTTAAAACTCATATATACCCCATTATAACATTAATCAAATAAATGAATCACTGATTCTTATTGTCAATGTGAAATGCAGTGTGAAGCCAACACCAACCCAAGAAACTCTCAACCAGCACAATCCATCCCACAATTGCGATAACTATATTCATCCAACTTGCATCAAAATTTGGCGCAAGTGGCCCAAGCCACCAAAAGGCTAGAGCAAATCGCAAGATTCTGTCTAATTTTCCTAAATTTGAATTTGTCATAAGGTTTTATAAGTTATTTTTATAATATCGACCATTTTATAACTTCTTCACCTTAATTCTAAGTGAATTCGACACTACTGAAACTGACGACATTGCCATGGCGAAACCTGCAAACACAGGAGACAAAAGCCAGCCGAAAATTGGATAAAATAACCCCCCTGCAAGTGGAATGCCAACAATATTGTAAAAGAAAGCCCAGAACAAATTTTGCTTGATGCCTCGCATTGTCATTTTTGAAAGTTTTATCGCTTTGACAAGTTTAGAAATATCTCCACCCAAGAGAGTAATCCCAGCTGATTCAATAGCTACATCGGTACCAGTACCCATAGCAATACCCACATCAGCTTGAGCAAGAGCTGGGGCGTCGTTTACACCATCACCAGCCATTGCCACTATTTTGCCCTGCGACTGCAATTCTTTTATTTTCTGAAGTTTATCTTGTGGCAATACATGTGCAACCACGTCATCAATACCAACAAGAGAAGCCATGTGTTTTGCCGCCTTAGGGTCATCTCCTGTTAGCATTATTACTTTAATTCCAAGCTTATGTAGATCGGCAACAGCTTGTTTTGATTCAGTTTTTACTTCATCGGCAACCATTACAAACCCAAGTACCTTTTCTTTTGTAGCAAGAATTACTGGTGTTTTACCTTGCGCTGTGAACTCTTCAATCCTTGAGACATCAAAAGATATTCCGAGATCCTGCATAAGTTTTGTATTTCCAACAAAGTATTCTGAATTTTTTACTAGCCCTCTTAATCCTTTCCCTTTAATACTTTCAAAACTTGAAACGCTTTCTATCTCTATATTTTTCTTTTTCGCGTAATTAACTATTGCATGAGCAATGGGATGTTCTGATTTTTTTTCAAGAGATGCGAGGATTGATAAGAGTTCGTCATCTTTAAAATCAGAAAGATTTTTAATATTAACGAGAGTTGGCTTGCCGATAGTAATCGTGCCTGTTTTATCAACAATTACCATATCTACTTTATGTAATTTTTCAAGCGTAGCCGCATCTTTTATTAAAATTCCTTCCTTAGCGCCCTTTCCCACACCGACAATTATAGCAGTCGGTGTTGCAAGTCCTAGGGCACAAGGGCAGGCAATAACTAGAATACCTACAAAAGAAACCAGACCAAAAGATAGAGCTTGCGAGAACCCAAACGCTCCTGTGCCAACCAAAAGCCATATTCCTAGAGTCGCAAAAGCGATTACAAGTACTATTGGAACAAATATGCTAGAGATTTTATCAGCCAGTGCTTGGATGGGGGCACGACTCCCTTGCGCCTCTTCTACCATTCTTATGATCTGAGCGAGTAAAGTTTCCGATCCTACTTTTGTCGCCTTGAATGTAAATGAACCACTTGTGTTGATTGTGGCGGCAACTACATTATCTCCAACTTTTTTTTGAGCTGGCATTGGTTCGCCAGTTACCATTGATTCATCAACGAAAGATTCACCTTCTGTAATAACCCCATCAACTGGGATCTTTGCTCCGGGTTTTACAATAATTACGTCACCATGTTTAACATCACTAACTCCAATTTCCACTTCCTTGCCATCTCGAATAACAAGAGCAATTTTTGCTTGAAGATTTAAAAGTTTTTCAATAGCGTCCCCAGTTTTTAACTTTGATCTTGCTTCTAAATATTTACCGAGTGCGATAAAGGTAATAACAATAATCGTAACGTCATAATAGGTTGCATCAACATTTATAAAATGTCGCAGAGTTTCTTCAAATGCAGTAACAGCAAAACTGTATAAATATGCAGTTAATGTACCAATACCAATAAGCGTATCCATATTTGCTTTTCCGTAACGTAAGAAGCGATAGAAGCCAAGTAAATATGGTTTACCAACTATAAATAACACATATGTGGCTATTAGAGGCAGGAGATGATGGAAAAATTCTTTAATGGTATAACTTATTTCAGGCACAGCGTTGTACTGAGCCAAAATATCCCAACCCATAACAAATACGCTGATTATGGCAAGCGGGATTGCAGACATTAATTTTATTTTCATGTCTTTAATTTCTGCAATCTTTTCCTGTTTTGACTGATTGAGTCCAAGATGTTCAGCGTGCTCGTTTTCACTCATGTCCATTTCATTAGCAGTCATATTTGTCATGTCGTGAACTTTTGGAACAACAAGTGAATATCCAAGTGGTTCCAGTTTTTTATTAAAATCTTCTGGATTCGTTTTACTTTTATCAAAAGATATTTTTGCGTTTTCAGTGCCATTGTTTACAGCTATGTTTTCTACGCCTTCAATCTTTCTTACTGTTCTTTCAATGATTGAGGCGCATGAAGCGCAGTGCATTCCTTTTATCCTGTAAGTTTGTGTTTGCATAATTTTACAAAATTCTACTTGCGCTTTAGTTGATAAACTTTTAAAATTTCAGCAGTGGCTTTGCTGGTTTGACCGTTCTTGATCTGATTAACAACACAATGTCCTAGATGCCCTTCAAGAAGGGCATCTTCTATGTTTGAGAGTCCTTGTTTAATGGCTGAAGTTTGAGCAATTATATCAATGCAATATGAATTTTTATCAACCATATTTTGGACGCCGCGAACTTGACCCTCTAAAATTTTTAGTCTCCTTGAAATTTTTTGTTTATTTGCTTGCATGTTACTAGTATATACCCCCTAGGGGGTATTGTCAAATGTATCAAAAGCAAAAGTTTGGTTATGATGTGTCCTCGGCAGGATATCTCGGTTTACCACCGCAGGTGCTTTTCCATTTAGCTTTACTAAATAAGGAAAAGCCTTTCGATTCCTGCACGCAAGCAAATAAATTTGCTTGCTCTCGTACACTTTTTGTGTCCTCGGCAGGAATCGAACCTACAACTACTCCTTAGGACGGAATCGTTATATCCATTTAACTACGAGGACTATATCTATAATCTAACACATAAGTAATGGGTTGGGAATTGGATTTTTTAAAATATTTTTGATAGTATTTACCTATGTCTCCCGAAGAAAGAGAGCTTTTGAATAGAAGTGTTAGTCTTGCAGAAGACAACAATAAGATGTTGCACGCTATGAAGCGTTCAATGCGCATGACGAGCATTATGAGAGCTTTATATTGGATATTCATTATAGGTTCTGCTGTCGGAGCTTTCTACCTTCTTCAACCATACATAGATCAATTAAAAGATGTATATAGCGGAGCAGGTGACGTGATAAATAACTTCAAGCAGATTGGCCAATAAAGTTTTTGCAAAATAAATATGCCTGGGTAGCTCAGTAGTAGAGCTCTCCCCTGAAGAGGGATAGGTCGGCAGTGCGATTCTGCCCCCAGGCACCTGAAAAAGATTTTCTATATAGATCTCACCTTTATATTGCTTGTTTTTTCTTTGTCTACTTTTCTGACTTTAATAGTTAAAAGTCCGTGTTTTTCTGTTGCTTCAACTTCTTCTGGTTCAACTTCTGCAGGGAGCGATATGGTGCGGGAAAATTTCCCCCAATAAAGTTCTTTAGTAAAATAATTTCCTTCATCTATATTTCGGTGCTCTTCGCGTTTGCCAATGATGGTCACTATATCTCGAGCGACCGACAACTCTAAATCTTCTGGTTTAACTCCAGCCACAAAAGTTTGAACAATAATATCGGAATCTGTTTGATAAACGTCAATCGCCAATTCTGCCTCTTCATTTTCTTCTTCAATCCAGTTATTTTTTTTGTCTTTTCTGCTTCCTCCTACTGAAACCTTCCTTGATTCCTCATATTCATTTTCTTCCTCAACATGAATACCTCCAGTCAGTCTCTCCCATAAACTTCTTTTTTCCATATTTTTAATTTAATTGATAATTTTAATTCATTCTTCTTACTTTTTCAAAAAGCAAGATGACTATAATAGTGACGACCCACAAAAAAGCAAACACTTTTAATACTTCTAAAAAATCATTTCCTTTAATCTTTATTATAAAAAAATTAAAGACACTATGCAAGGCAATAGCCAATGTAAGGCCTACAATAAAGTAAAGTTTTCTCTTTAATCTTCCCATCCGCAAGGAAATTCCGAGCGCAATGCCCAGAATTCCGCTTGAAACAGCGTGGAGAAGGGTAGATCCGAGAAATCTGAGCTGACCTATAGATGCCGCGGTAAATAGACCAATTGTGGTTTGATCCAAAGAAAGTGATTTTCGAAGGAATAAAACATTTTCAAGGGCTGCAAAGCCCAAAGCCACGGTAATTAAGTAAATTGGCCAATCTACTGGCTCATCGGCGTAAGTTGTTTTATAAAGAACAACCATAATCGCAATGTATTTAATTATTTCTTCTGCGCTTGCCCATAGGATGAGTTGCCATTGGTATGAATCAACATTTCCTTGTATAAATTTTTGAATTGGTAAAACAAAAACAACTGCTATCATACCCATAATAAATGCTATTGTGAGGATTTTTTTTGGTTCAGATTTTTTTTCCTCTTCTTTAATCCAGAACCATAACCACAAAAGAGCTGGAATAATTCCACCTAGAAACGCTATAGCTAAAATTTTAGGATCATTGGACATTTCTATATAGGCCACCTTTCAACCATTAAAAGATTTTTTTTACTGGGCATCATCGACCATATTTCTTCCGTAACAAAAGGCATGAAGGGGTGAAGTGTTTTTAGAATCATGTCTAGCGTGTGAAGCAGAAATTGCTTACGTCGAGTCTTTTCTTCATTTGTTCCTGTTTCCAAAATTACTTTACTCTCCTCAATTATTTTATCTGCCAGATTATGCCAGACATAATGATACAATTTTTCAGCTGCTAGGTAGAATCGCAGATTTTCCATGTCTTCTGTCACATCTTTTAAAAGAGCTCGACGTTCAGTGCGCAACGTTTCATCAAATTTATTTCGTTCAGGAAAACCACCTGCCATTGTTTCACCCTTTGTATTCTCCAGAATAAACCGCGCAATATTCCATAATTTATTTGCGAAATTTTTATAACCTCTAATTCTTTCTTCTGCCAGTGCCAAAGATGTCCCTGGTGTATTTCCGATAACCATACCAATTCTAAATGCATCAGTGCCGTATTTTTCTGTGAGTATTAATGGATCAATAACATTTCCTTTACTTTTACTCATTTTTTGTCCCTTGGCGTCAAGCACAAGTCCATGCAGATAAACAGTTTTAAATGGAACTTTCCCGGTTATATAAAGTCCAAGCATAATCATTCTCGAAACCCAGAAAAATATTATTTCTCCAGCTGTCTCCATAACATCAGTTGGGTAAAATGTCTTAAAATCAGGAGAGTCGGGATAACCGAGAGTTATAAAAGGCCATTGGCCGGATGAAAACCAAGTATCGAAAGTATCTTTATCCTCTACAATAGCGCCGCTGCATTTTTCACATTTTTTTACATTATTTTCTAAATCCGCCATACCGTATCCGCATTTAGTGCAGATTTTTGCGGGAATGGGAATACCCCAAACGATTTGTCTAGAAATATTCCAATCTATTATATTTTCTAACCAATGAATAGTTATTTTTTTATAGTGTTCTGGAATATAAACTATTTCTCCGTTGTTTATTTTCAGAAGGGCTTTTTCTGCTAGAGGTTTCATCTTTACAAACCACTGGCTTTTTATTTGTGGTTCTATCGTTGTTCCGCATTTATAACAAGTTCTGACAACATGTTTATAATTTTCATCTATTTTTTCTACCAGACCCTTTTTTTGAAGTTTTTCAATGATCAAGGGCCTAGCCTTCTTTATATGCTGCCCTACAAACTCTCCTGCGATAGAAAGCAATTTTCCATTTTCGTCAATGATTTGTTTTTTATCTAGTTTGTGTCTCTCTGCAATTTCAAAGTCTGTATTGTCGTGCCAAGGGGTGATAGTCATTACTCCTGTTCCAAATTCCATATCTATAGCTTCATCTTTTATAACAGTGGCTTCGATTGGCCCATTGATCCACTCCAATTTTATTTTTTGTTTGTCAGAATATTTCTTGTAGCGTTTATCATCAGGATGCATTACCACATATTTATCGCCAAATTTCGTTTCGGGTCTTGCAGTTGCTATAGTGAACGGCCCATATTTTAAATAATACAAATTATCAATTATTTCTTCATCCTTTATTTCTAAGTCAGAGAAAGATGTTTGATGTTTTGGACACCACGACACAATTTTATTTCCTCGGTAGATTAAATTATCATCATACATTCTTTTAAAAGTTTGATGCACCGTTCTTATTACATTATCATCGAGTGTAAATTTTTCACGAGACCAATCGCAGGAGGCTCCCATTTTTTTTATCTGGGATTTTATATTTTTTGAGTTACTAAGAGTAAAATCCAAAATTTCTTTGTATAATTCTTTAGGATCCATCCCAAATCTAGTTCTTCCTTCTTTTTCCAGTTTTTTTTCATACACCACCTGCGTCTCAAAGCCAGCGTGATCAAAGCCTGGTAACCACAGTGTCTTAAAGTCCCGCATTCTCTTGTAGCGCACCATAATGTCCTCAATTGTCATAACCAAACCATGGCCTGCGTGCAAAGAGCCATTCGAATTGGTTGGTGGCATTATTATTGTAAATGGTTCTTTTCTTTCTCCCGGCAGATTATCTGGGTTAAAAAAACCGCTATCTTCCCATAGCTTGTAGATTCTCTCTTCAGTTTCTTTTGGATTATAGGGTTTCAGTAATTTCTCGTTCACACTCATATCTGCTTAATAATATCATATCTGCACATCCTTTGGCGAGGCTAAAGTCTTAGATTACCAGTTGCTTTTATACTGCTCAGTTTCGGAACTTTCTTTTTGTTTTTTACGTAATTCAAATATCCAGCAATGCCGATCATTAGCGAATTATCTCCTGCGAGTTCTTTTGTAGGAAATAGAAGTTTAATCTTGCGACCTGCTTGCCCCGCCTTGGCGGTGGTAAGTTTCTTCATTTCATTTTTTAAGTGTTTATTAGCAGCAACTCCACCAGCCACTATCAAAGTTTTGATTTTATATTTTTCCATCGCTTTCTTTGTTTTGTAAACCAGACATTCAATAGCTGCATTTTCAAATTCCAGAGCTATTTGCGCTTTTATTTTTTCACTCAGAGCTTCCTTCGGACCTATTTTTTGAATCAAATAAAGAACTGCGGTTTTTAATCCTGAAAAAGAAAAATTAAAATTTTTGCTATGCAACATTGGGCGGGGAAGAGCTAGAGAAAAAGCAATCTTTGAGGGGTCGCTGTCTCCGCGTGTTCGCGGAGCGCTGCCTCTCGGTCCGTCGGCCTGCGAGACACCCCTTAAAGATTTTTTTTCTCTTTCTTTTTCTGCTAATTTTGAAATCTGGGGTCCGCCGGGATAGGGAAGGTCAAGCATTCTTGCCACTTTATCAAACGCTTCACCGACGGCATCATCTAAAGTCTCGCCGATTATTTCATACTGCATCCATTTTTTTGTTAGTACCAGCTGTGTATGTCCGCCAGAGACGAGCAGGGAAAGTATTGGGGTTTTAATTTTTGGTATTGTAAATTTACCTTTACCTTTTCCAAATACTGAAAGTACATGCCCTTCCATATGGTTTGTGGGTATTAAAGGAATTTTCCATTTTTCTGCCAAATTTTTTGCAAAAATAATACCTTCCCAAAGGCACATTTCCAAGCCCGGACCATACGTTACAGCTATTGCGTCTACTGGTTTCTTGCTCTTATTTAATTTAGCTTGCCTTAAGCTTGCTTCAAAAATAATAGGTAGATTTTTAGTATGCTCTCTTTTTGCAAGTACAGGATAAACTCCTCCGTAGGGAATATGTATTTTAATTTGCGAATTAGAGTTGTTTGCTAAAACTTTTCCGCCAAAGGCGGATCCGCCTCGGGCGGAAAAAGATCCATGCATCTCCATTATGCTTATGGCTGTATCGTCACAACTTGTTTCAATCGAAAGTATTTTCATGTATTATTTTAAACCAAGTTGCTCATTCATGGGAATGCTAGAAAAATATGCTAAAACATTAAAAGTGGGATCTGAAAGCTCTATCATTTCAAATTTCGGTCGAATTAATAAATTAAAACCATGCTTGGATAAATAATCTTTTTTGAATTTTTTATAATTCTTGACAGTAAAATCAGCATCGCCTCGTTCTGGTCTTTTTATGTCTGGCCGACGAATTTTAAGAACCCGTAAGCGACCCGCCTTAGTTTCAATTCCTCCAATATCAAAAATTGGCCCCATTAAAGTTGTATCAACTTGAGGACATATTTTTTGAACAATTTTTAGGAGCTCTTTAAATTCCGTTTCTGATTGGGAAAAAATGCAGGCATAATTAACAGGAGCCTCTTTTTCTCCTGGAATATGCTTATCCTTTAATAATTGAGCTTGTTCAACTATTTTTTGTATAAGCTTTGTAACATTTTCTGGTGTCATGTGCGCGTTGAGGGGATTGAACCCCCGGCCTACTCTACGTCAAAGAGTCGCTCTACCACTGAGCTAAACGCGCTTACGATATTTATAGCATTTTTCAGTAATTTTTCAAATATTTACTATAAACTCTGCTATCGCTAAATTTATAGTATTTATGTTATTATTGATCTATGAATCTAGTACATGAAATTTTAAAAGAATTGGGTAGTAAATCTTTTAAGTATAAAGGAGTTTCTGTTAATTTTTTAGGTATTCCAAAATTTAAAAAGTATTCACAAAATTCTTTAAGTGCTACTCTGTTTCGTCTCCATAAAGAGGGTTTTATTGAAAAGAGCGAAGAAAAACTGATACTAACACTAAAAGGTAAAAAATATATAAGAAAGAAGGTAAATTCTTTAAAACAGTTCTATTTTAGTTTTGATAAAAATGCGCCCAAAAATCTAATGGTCATGTTTGATATTCCCGAGACTAAAAAAGCTGAAAGGGAATGGCTACGTTGGCATTTAAAAAAGTTTAATTATTCTATGATTCAAAAAAGTGTTTGGGTTGGACCATCTCCTTTACCGAAGGAATTTTTGGATTATATTAAAACTATAAAAATCAAAAATGGTTTCAAAACTTTTAAATTGGCGAGGGGATATGATTTCAAAAAAGACTTATAAAATACTATATTCTCTGCTATCGCAGAATATGTAGTATTTATTTTATATTTCTAACTATTTTATTTTTTCTTGGATTCTCTCAAGTGCCAAAATAAAAGCGCCCATCCGAAGAGATGTGTTTGATTCTCGAGCTTTTTTGAATACCTTTTTTGAACTATCTTCAAGTATTGATTTAAGTTTCTGAAAAACTTCTTTTTCAGTCCAATGCTCCTTTTTTAAATTTTGTTCCCATTCAAAATAGGATACGGTTACACCACCGGAATTTGCCAAAATGTCTGGTATCACAGGAATTCTTTTTTTAAATAAAATTTCATCCGCTTCTGGGGTTATAGGGCCATTAGCTAATTCTAGAATTGCTTTAGCTTTAATATTATTTGCATTCGTGTCTGTTATGACATTCTCAAATGCTGCTGGCACTAGAAGGTCGCAGGGGAGTCCCAACAATTCTATATTTGTAATATTCTCTGCTTCCGGAAAGTCTTTTAAACTACCAGTTTTTTTCTTATAAATTTCAACTTTTTTTAAATCTAGTCCATTTTTTTTAAATATTGCACTCTTGGAATCAGATACAGCTATAACCAAATGTTCATTTTCAGAAAAAATGCGCCCTGCATTCCCGCCGACATTGCCGAAACCTTGAATCACCACTCTGCATTTTTCTGGAAGTACAATTTGTGTGCGAAGGGTATCAAAAACATAGAAC
>Ga0209542_10007918_pt1 | contig 20027 bp, 27 predicted proteins | sample RifCSPhighO2_01_FD_184028 | JGI IMG/M metagenome (GOLD analysis project Ga0209542, IMG submission 184028) | Soil microbial communities from Rifle, Colorado - Rifle CSP2_plank highO2_0.1 (SPAdes) (version 2) | ecosystem: Environmental > Terrestrial > Deep subsurface > Rock core/Sediment ...
GAGCTAATCTTTACATAATACTCCAATTGATCCAAGTTCATGTTTGTAAATTCTCTCAAAGATCTCAGCAACAACTTCATAATTGTTTTCTGTAAATGGTGATAAAACCACTAAAGACCTGTCATTTCCTTGCCGGTCCATGCCCACAGCACAGCATCTAATATCCTCTTCGTAGGGGGAACCAGTCTGCAAAATCACATAAAAAGAGGGCGTCATTAAACGTAAATAAGAATCTAAAGTCATTCCCCTATCAATTTTGCTTTCCATTGCTGAGTGATCCAACTTCTCAAACCATTTCCTGACATTGTCTAACTCTTGGTTCTGATAAACAGCTCTAAGAAAAGCCTTATTCTGTCTAAGAGGCTGATCATTTAAGTTTATTTGGTAGCGATGCATCATCAAGTGGTATTAGGAATTTATCGTTCACGCACTCCACGCGGGGACCCATTACATCCGATATGTCCTAATAGAGGAATAGACGGGTGAATAGCAACAGGAACTAAAAAATTCTGTGGTGGTAAATCTATTTTAATGGAATTTCTTAGCGCTTTGGGAATATCAGCAAAAGATCGGCCACAATGAAACTGAATAAAATCATCACCAAATTCAGATAGATCATGCCTATCATAGGTTCCTTCAATTTTTCCTAAGGCCATTTTTTCGAGAGAGAATATCCTTTTATCTTTAGCCGTAAACATTGGAGTATGATACTTGTATCTACATGCTTTTGTAACTGGGTCAGTATAATACTGCCATTGCAATCCAATTGGATCAAGGTATGCAATTAGATTATCTCCTTGCATTTCCCAGGCTAAGTTCAACCATTCGTAGCCTGTGCATTGAAAGATGTCCTGAAATTGAGGATCTGCTTTATTTTCTAGAATGTCAATAACTAACCCATATGCTTCTTGCGGCCGTAAATATCTTCCAAATCCTTTAGCTTGTATTGCCCGTAATCCTTCATCAAAGCGTGCGTGATCTCCAGCATATAGCTGAACTTCTATATCTTTCCAGAAAGCAACCTCCGTCGTTCCACCGTCCTCTTTCAATGCAGTTATTTTCCTGATGGAAATGCCAGAATTTCGCAACGTGTCCTCTATTTCTCCCTCTGATGAGAACAGTTCATATCGTAATGAAAGAGAGCTGCTTGATTTTATGATCATCCCACTTTGATTATACATTTCTATTACGTTAGCTAGATCTTTTTGAGTAGGCATTCTTGGTAGAACAATATCGTTTTGGTGGTTTTGTCCGATACTTCCAAAATAGTGAGATAAAACTCCGGAGACCATTTTCAAAAGCTGTTGTTGTCCTGCAACTTGCTCATCATCATAAGGTCTTTCTAGGAGAGCAGCTCTTACCAATGATTGATTCTCATCTAGACGATGGCTTATAGAATACTCACCTTCAGGCAACGTGTGAGATAAAACAAAAGTAGTGATTGAACAAACATACCTATCTGGGATAGTACTTAATCTAAGATCATTTGGTCCTAAGGAACTTATAGCTGGTACGTAAAACTTCATTTTATTATCAGAATATACTTACTTTAAAAAATATCTGGTCATGAGTCATTCTTCCTTCCTAATTGTCAAATCCTTCGGAATCCGATATTCATCCCATTTAACTCTTCCAGCTTTCACCGCATCTCGAATCTTCCGTTGCACACCATTCAATTCTGAACCGCCGCTTTTCACTTCCACAAATACAATCTCGGTAACTTCTTTTTCATCTAATCCTTCAAAGACGATCAAATCAACTGGCTTGCCCAGAAATTTACATTCTGTCGGTTTATACTTAAAATTAGGCAGATATGGCGCAAGCTGTTCAGAGAATTGTCCTCCTAGTGAAGCTCTTGAGCGTTCGATAGAATCTTTCTTGATGCCAGGGATCTGTCCCTGCCAATGTATGTCCCTTTGTATAGAACCGAAATGAACTCCCACCTTATAGGCTAGTGCCGCTACTATCAAGAATAAGATTAAAACCAAGATCAATAAGGGATCCATTGTTCTCTGCAGTTGCGGAAAACTTAAATATCTTCTCATTGATAAATTGTATAAAATCAAAAAGGTGATTTACAAATGGTCTTAAAGAAATTGCAGAAGTATCATGCGGAAGGCTATGCGCTATTCCGTATAATTGTAGGATTAATGTTTGTGCAGCATGGCGCGCAGAAATTATTAGGTTGGTTTGGCGCTAAAGGAACAGTTCCATTGCTGAGCTTGATGGGATTCGCCGGAACAGTTGAGTTAGTTGGTGGTTTAGCTATCGCGCTTGGATTCTTCTCACGACTAGCTTCAGTAGGTGGAATAGCGGTCATGATCGGTGCTCTAGCTACAGTCCATTTCCCGCAAGGATTGATTCCTATTGTCAATAAAGGAGAATTAGCCTTAGTGTTCTTGGTCTGCTTTATCATGGTACTTGTCCACGGTAATGGCAAGTGGAGCTTAGAACAAGCTGTCTTGAAGAAAGAAGTGTTTTAAATCAAATAAGCAGAAATCTTAAATTTCGCTATATTTGATTTTAGAAAATCTGTATTTAGATTTTCTGTAGTATTTTTTTTATTTTTCTTTTTTTTAAAGTAAAATCTTATAAATAAAGAGCTAGAAGTTATAAGCATGACTAAGATGCTCGAGAATGTTGTTGGAAGCTTACCTGAGGTATATCCGTTGCTTGAACCACGCACCATGCTTTCCGCAGCAGAGTTAATGAATGAACGTCGTACTCATCCTGATGAAGAAACTTGTGATGAGTTAAGCAACTATGGGTTTTATACTTCTAACGGGATTTTTTACTTTGTAGATAATACTACTCCTAAAATAGTGCTCACCACGGAAAGGCATAATTCAATATTACAGCATATAGATGAAGCATTTATCCAACTTACTCAAACCCATAATTATATTCCTGATTCTGCTGAATTTCAATCCGCACTTCATGCCCCTGATAGTCTAGTGTTAGATTTAAACCAGATGAGATTGAGAGAATCTGATGATGAATCAAGTTATCTTATTATTTCTACCGTTAATTATAACCGATTTAATCCAGTAGAGCGCAGACTAGTTGAAAGAATATACGGTCAAGGAAATGATTTTGTTGAGAATATGGGGATGCTAAAAGAAGCTAAGATCAATCAAACAGAAATTTTTGTCCTTAATCCTGATTACGTTTTAAAGCATGCGGCAAAAAATCCAATTGCGCGGGCCTCTTGGCTTGGCGATTTCGGTAGCGATTCGCGATTCAGCGCCGGTGATCGTGATATCGGTGATCGTGACCGCGTGCGTGGGGTACGCCTGGCAAGCGTCAGCGAGCAAGAAGCGTTGATAGGCGTGGCAAAAGAAAATGAAACTTCCAAAGAACAAGTTCTAGAATTACCGACCAGAGAAACTATTTTACCAGTGCTAAGACCATATATAGCCGATCCATTATGGGAAAAAGCTACACTGATCGTTCCAGAAAAAGCTCCAGTGTTAGGAGACATTGTCCAGCGTTTAACCGATGAAAAGCTATTGGCAACACATTCACGAGACCCCTGCATCAATGCTTTACAAGAAATGTTCCCAGAGTACAACAAAAAATAATCTACTTCTTCTCCATCGCCGCTTTCACCAACCCTAAGAACAATGGTGCAGGATTGCTCAATCTGCTTTTCAATTCCGGATGTGCTTGGGTAGCGATGAAGTAAGGATGATCTCTCAACTCGATAAACTCAGCCAGATTCTTTTCCAAATACAATCCAGAAATGCTTAATCCATTTTCTTGCAGGAATTGATGATATTGCCTATTCACTTCGTATCGATGTCGATGTCTTTCAGAAACAATCTCTGAACCATATAATTTTCGCACTAAACTTCCTTCCCGCAAATAGGAGATGTATGCTCCTAATCTCATTGTTGCGCCCTTGGCTTCAATCCCTTTCTGTTCTGACATCAGATCCACCACTGGGTGGGTAGTTTCAGGGTCTACTTCAGTAGTATTTGCTTTTTCCAGCAAACAAACATTTCTGGCAAATTCCACTACCATCAATTGCAATCCGAAACAAATTCCTAAAATAGGGATCTTATTCTCCCGACAATATCGTACTACCTCTAATTTTCCTTCAACACCTCGGCTACCAAAACCGCCGGGAACAATAACTCCATCCACGCCTTGTAAAGCATCAGCGGCCGCAATTCTTCCCTCCTCGATGGCAGTTGTTTCAATAAACTTCATATTCACTCGCGCTTTGGTATGCGCGCTGCAATGCATCAGCGCTTCCTTGATACTGGCATAACTATCAGTCAATGAGGTGTATTTACCGCATAGAGCAACAGTAATTTCTTGAACGGGGTTTTCTAAATTATGAAGCAATTCTTTCCAAAGATCGTCTATCTTTCTGAATTCTAATCCTAATTTCTCTTTTAAAATTTCGACGATTCCTTCTTCTTCCAACAAGAAAGGGATTTTATAGACATTATCCACATCTAATCCAGTGAAGATAGCTTTTTTATCGACACCGCAAAAAGATGCAATTTTACTTTTAATCTCCGGTGTTAAAGGTTCTGAACATCTGCCGATAATAACATCGGGCTGGATTCCTCTCTTTCGTAGTTCATAAACACTCTGCTGCGTTGGTTTTGATTTCTGTTCTGCCACACCGGCCGGTATCGGCACATAAGTCAAATGAACATACAAAATATTCTCTTCACCAACATCATTCTCCAACTGCCGCATCGCTTCAATATAAAGATCACTTTCCATATCTCCTACTGTGCCGCCAACTTCAATCAACATGATTTCTGCCTGTTCTTTTTCTGCGACCGAGAATATTCTACCTTTAATTACATCTACGACATGAGGTACGAATTGCACAGTTTTCCCTAAATAATCCCCGCGTCGTTCTTTAGATCTTATTTCTTCAAACACTTTCCCCATAGTGAGATTATGTTCAAATTTGCAGCTAACGTTTAGAAAGCGTTCATAATGGCCGAAATCCATATCTACTTCTCCACCATCATCTAAAACAAATACTTCTCCATGCTCATACGGATTCATCGTTCCTGGATCAACATTGAGATAACCATCTAATTTTATAGGTACAACCCGATATTGAGAACTGAGGACGTGGCCTATACTTGCAGCAGCAATTCCTTTTCCTAAACCGGAAAGAACTCCTCCAGTAACAACAATAAACTTTCTCTTTTTGAGCATTATCTTTTGGGAGAATTCCCCCTTATAAAATCTTCTTTTCTAGAAAAGAAGGATCGGGAAATTGACATGAGAAAAGAATTGATTTTTAATTCTTAACCTCACATACTTTCGCAACAATTTTCCCAGAAAGGTACACCAATGATACGCCCAATAATACTATGCTTAATACTCCCAATTCTAATCCTTTAAATGGCAGTACGCTTAAAAAACCGCCAATTCCCAAAATTCCCGTTAACCCTAAAGCGCAGGAAGAACATGCTGGTGTAAGAACACTTGCGATGATTCCAGATAATCCTATTCCAGCCCCATATGAAAGCTGTCTCTTCACTAAAAAAAGGCTCAACGAAAAAACAACCCCAGAAAGCAAAGAAACAATTAACAAAAATATAAAAGAAACTGCCGACATGGTGCTATGAACGCTAACCAAAAGATCAAAAACGAGTAATAAAGAAAATTCTGAGAATATTAATTTGTAATTTCCAATAAGAGCGTTGAGAGAGAACATCAAGAAAGCAAAAAGCCCGCTAAATAAAAAATACCTCCGTTCAGAATAAACTTGGTCCAATGCTTCTTTAATCATGGATAGATGTTTCATATGATCATAAAATAAAAAAGAAAATAAAAATGGAACTCAAATTTAATTGAGTTCAGCATCGATCACTTGCTTAAAGACTGTAAAAGGCTGTGCTCCGCTGATAAGTTTGCCGTTCACTATGAATCCAGGTGTTCCTTGGATTCCTACGGAAGTTCCATCAGCCATATCTGCGCGCACTTCAGCAGCCATGGCGCCGGAATCAAGACAAGTATCAAACTTAGCTGAATTCAAGCCGAGAGTCTTTGCATATTGCTTAAATCCGGCCACACCGCCTTGCACTCCTTGTTCAAAGAGCATATTATGCATCTCCCAATACTTTCCTTGCTCTCCTGCACATTCTGCAGCTTCTGCTGCTTTCTGGGCATTAGGATGGAAACTTAATGGGAAATCTCTGTACACAAACTTCACTTTTCCAGTTTTAATGTATTCCTGTTCTAGTGATGGCAATGTTTCAGTATAGAATCGTCCACAGAAAGGACATTCGTAATCGCTCCATTCGACAATTGTCACTGGAGCATCTTTGTCACCTTTAACATCATCATCATCCAACAGTTCTTCCATATCAATATCAACGGTCGGGCTAGGCTCAGCTCCTCCAGTCGGAACGACTGCTCCCCCTGTAGGTGCACCACCAAAACTTCCCTTAAATGCTACCACTGCTAATATTACAATCAGAGCAACAGTTGTAATTTTCCAGAATAAATCTCCGCTTTTCTGCTGCGGCTTAGCCGCTTGTTCAGCTTTATGTGTTTCTTCCATAATAAAAAACCTCCAACTTCCTATTTTAATTATCGAAAAGGGTATTTGTATATATGTTTTTGGGTGTAAACAGATACTTCTTTACAGCCTAATACTTCAAAATTTTAATGAATCAACGTTCATAAGCGTTCTTTTAAGAAGATCTGCAAGGTTTTATCTTTTGGTTCGCGTTTGATGAGGTTTTTCTTCTCTAACTCTTGTAAAACCTGGCTTAATTTTGCTTTTGACATATCAACTCGTAATCTTAACATATTTTGAGTAATGCCTTCTTCTTGACGGACTACCGCCAACACCTTACGCTCAAACTCGCCTAATCCCTTTGACAAAATGGAATATTTTTCTTCTACTAACTTACGTTCAGTATCTTTTTCTAGACGTTCTACAATTGCCTCTTCGCCTTTGCTAAAAATCAACAAGTAAAATGCTAACGCAAACAAAAACCCAAAAGCTCCAAAGGCAAAGTGAACTATGCTTAACGATGTTTCAATGGTTCTACATCCAGCATTTTCGAAACAACCAAGGGCTTTTATCTCCTGATTTAGCGATTGAATAATCATAATGAAAATACTAAGTAAAATAAAGGTAATAACTAAGATGAACACACCTACTTTTTTATTGTTCATAACCAATCTTAGGTAGTCCCTTTTTATTAATGTTATGATAAATTCAAATAAAGAGACTATTCACAAACAGCAACAACGTAATCAATGCTGAGATCATACAATAGAAACAATAATCCTTGATCTTGTATATTTGCACCCAGATTAAAAATAATGAAAACAACAGCCCTCCCCCAACCGCGAATTTAATCAGTAATTTTAACCAGGAGAACTCCGGCATAAAAAATACTGCCAACCCAGCAACCAACATAGCTACATAAAACAACAATCCTAATACTTCATTTCTAACCAAGAAAATAGTTGACCATTTGCTTTCAGTAACTTTACTGCAATCGTGGTCTAAAGGGCAAACTAATGGCTCTGCTTTATGGCTGTAATGTTTCCAGACTAAGTATCCAGCATCAACTATGCCTGCTAAAGCGAGAGTGATGAAAGATGCAATAGCTGCGCTCATTTTTTATAATGCAGTAAGGCTAAAGAAACTGCTGCTAGTAATAAGCCGATGTCTCTAAAGATGATATCTAATGCTCCAAGATTAGTGAGTGTTATGGTCAATAAAGTCAGAGCAGATAAAGCTGCTGCATATTTGGTCTTCCATCCAGAAAGAAGCCATAACCCTAAGATAACATTAAGCGATGAATGGGCCCCTAACAATAAAGAGCTCGGAAAGAGATTTTGCAGAAACTGGGGCATGAAACCAATCCATGCTTCTGGCTGTAAGGTTGCGGCGACTGCAGCGTAGAGAAAAGGAATTGCCAGAGCGACCCGTAATGTAAATGAGGCTAATTTGGAATAATTTTCAGGATTGTTTTTTAATTTCATTCTACCACAATTTTTCCAGTCGTGCTTGCTCGCAAATGATCGTGATATCCCCAAGAACCTATCTCATTGAAAGTGAAGGAAAATGATTCTCCTTGCTCTAAGCCTTTACAAGCATCGAAAATACTTTCATCGCTTCCACACTTCTTGACATCCGAACCAGGATATACTGTATGAGTGGGATGCATTGCCGAAGCCGGCCAGTGCTTGTCAGAATCTTCATTCACAAATGTTACAGTATCTCCTGCTTTTACTGTTAATGTCTTTGGTTCAAATCCATTTGCAGTGATTTTGATAACATTATCTGAAGCTGGCGGTGTACTTTCTTCTATTACTGCTTCTGTTATAGCTGTAGGCTGCTCTTCAGTTGCTCCTGTCGTTTCAGGAACTTTTTCAGCAGGAGAACAAGCAACAAGAAATGTTACCATCAAGATTGAAATTATCAATAATGTCTTTTTCATGACAAGAAAGAAATAAAACTTGTATATAAACGTTGTCTTGTTAGTTTTTCATCAATTTTCACATATTTCCAATTATCGCATCTCCAAACTCAGAACACTTCAGTAAGGTAGCACCTTCCATCTGCCGTGCGAAATCATATGTAACTCTTTTCTGCTGAATAGTCTTGGTCATTGCTTTCACGATTAATTCAGCCGCTTCTTTCCACCCTAACAATTCCAGCATCATCACTCCTGATAAAATCACTGAACCAGGATTGACCTTATCCTGTCCGGCATATTTTGGCGCAGTTCCATGGGTCGCTTCAAATACAGCTAAACCCTGTTCATAATTTATATTCGCGCCAGGAGCTATACCTAAGCCGCCGACTTGCGCGGCACAGGCATCGGATAAATAATCGCCATTCAGATTAGTAGTCGCAATAACATCATATTCCTCTGGCCGCAATAAGAGTTGCTGAAACATTGAATCAGCGATCCGATCGTTGATCACTATTTTTCCCGAGGGGTTTTCTTCTCCTTCTTTTATCACATAGTCAGAAAATTCTTCTTGGGCAACTTGGTAACCCCAATCCTTAAATGCACCTTCCGTAAATTTCATGATGTTCCCTTTATGCACAATAGTTACTGATTTTCTCTTATTCTCAATCGCATATTTGATTGCTGCTCGCACTAACCTCTTTGTTCCCATGATGCTAATCGGCTTAATTCCAATTCCTGAATCATAGCGAATTTTCTTCCCCATTTCTTGTTCTAAGAATTCAATTACTTTCCCGGCTTCAGCGCTACCTTCCTTCCACTCTATTCCCGCATACACATCTTCTGTATTCTCCCGAAAGATAACCACATCTAACTTCTCCGGTTCTTTCATGGGATTAGGAACACTAGGAAAATACTGCACCGGCCGAATACAAGCAAATAAATCTAATTTCTGTCGCAGGGTAACATTTAGGCTTCGATGTCCTCCGCCAACCGGAGTTTCTAATGGGCCTTTCAAAACTACTCGCAAATCTATAATTTGCTGCAATGCTTCTTCAGATAGCAATTCTGCTCCGGCTTTGAGCGCTTTTTCTCCTGCTAAAATTTCCTGCCAGAGAATTTTTCTTTTACCGGAATATGATTTTTCAACGGCCGCATCCAATACTTTCAAAGCGACTGGGGTAATATCTACCCCTGTTCCATCACCAACGATAAAACCTATCTCGGGATGATCTGGAACCTGCCATTCTCCGTTTGAAAAGTTTATTTTCATAATTTAAGGGATTAAATAATCGTTTATAAGCAAATCTGTTCTCAACGAAAGAAATCTTTTAATACTACTCTTCTTCATTAATTTTCATGAATTTACTGGAACAAGCATTAGCAGCAGAGAAAATGTATGCCCTTTGGAAACACAAGCACCCAGAAGCAAAAGGAACATTTGTTAGGCCGGAAATGATCATTGCCAACAGCAAAGTAAGGGCCCATGCTTCAGGAATTGAAAGTCTGCAATGCGGCCGCGGTGTAGCCTACATTTTTCACTTAGATCAACCAAATGTCCAGCAACAATATGAACAAATGCAGCAAGAAGCGCATCAAGGAAGGTTAGCGAGTATTGATTTGCTAATTGGATTTAAGGAGAGTTATGAAGACTCAGGACAATTAGGTAATCTAGGCTGGATGATAACTACTGCAAACCATCCAGTTTCTAACTACACTCCTTCTGAAGATGATTCTTACGATCCTATGGGTTAATAGATACCAAAATAGCTAAAATAATATAAAGCAGTGGTTTTGATAAAATTCTCATGGAAGAAAAACCAGAACAACCACAGGAATTAGTGTTGCCGGTGCTTCGTAGCGCAGTTGATTTGGAATATTATGTTTCTCCTCCCTATACTAAAAAATTTATCGGTGCATCAGCAGTACATACGCGCGGTGATGGTTCAGTTGGAAGTACTGCTCATTATGATACGGATTTTCGTGATCAATTAATTGATTGGCTCGAGAACAATAATTTAGCTATTCTCAGAGGAGCTTATCCTGGTGCAGGCCATACTGATCGAACCTATCTTTTTGCTGATCAGAGCGGCATAGTTGCCGTGGATACATATTATAGAGAGTTTCGAAGTCCTCTTTGGGAAACGCCACGAGAAGAAACTTACCATCGTTTCGTCCGCATCCGCTCACCAAGAACACTAAGCGTACCTCCCTGGGATCTTACTCAAACTCTCAAAGTGCTTGGCTATGAACAGCAGCAGCCAACAGATGAATTCAAACAACGCTGCTATCAATTCTTCAAGAATGAGTAATTTTAAATAGTGTACTTAAGTCTTTTTTTGCATGCTTCATCTTAATGAAATCAAGAGAAGAAAAGGCTTGGAAAGCCAATTAGAATTATATGTTCATCCTCAAACCTATGTAGCAAGAACAATCCATGATTTCCTTCGCGAAAAAGAAGAAGTGCAGACAACTGGATTTTGGAGTGCCTGCCTTGGGGGTAATCCTTTCTTGTATGATAGTACTCTTATCCAATTTCAGAATGTACGCTATTGGCGTGTTTCAGAGGATACTGTTCATTTGCAAGACATAACTGAAACCTTGCCAGCCAGTATAATCTTCCCACTAGCCTGGAATATGATTATTGAAAGTCAGGGAATAGTAGACGGTGACAAAGTCCAAGAAGCCATAGTCCTATATCAAAAGTCCAAAGATAAAAGCTATCTCTACAAAATAAGAAAATCAATCGACAAGCCTAAACCAGCATTTGTCCCTGGACTCTTCCAGAATTTTCGTTACGCTCGTTAGTTTTCTACCAACTAAAAATTTAAATATCTCTTTTTCTCACAATCTTCCATGTCCTTCCTCAATCAGGATCAAATCAACGATTTCTACTTAGATTACATCGAAAAACTTGAAGTCATCAAAGAACAACTTAATCGGCCTTTAACCTACGCAGAGAAAATCCTCTTCACTCATTTTGCAAAAGGGGAATTTGCAATCCAACGCGGCAAGTCCAGCATTCCTTTGCAGGTTGATCGCGTAGCCATGCAGGATGCTACTGCGCAGATGGCAATTCTGCAATTCATGCTTACCGGAAAGAAATCAGTTGTTGTTCCCACCACAGTTCATTGTGATCATCTTATTGCCGCTAAGCTTGGTGCTCAACAAGATTTAGAAGAAGCAAATCTGCAAAACAAAGAAGTCTATCAGTTTCTGAAAAGTTCTGCTAACAAATATGGAATGGGCTTCTGGAAGCCCGGCTCAGGAATTATCCACCAGGTAATTTTGGAAAATTATGCTGTTCCCGGACAATTGATGATCGGAACAGATTCACATACACCTAACGCAGGAGGTTTAGGGATGATTGCTATCGGCGCAGGCGGAGCAGAAGCGATGGATGCCATGGCTGGATTATCTTGGACCATAACCATGCCGAAATTAATTGGCATTCAATTGAAAGGAAGATTAAACGGTTGGACTTCGCCTAAAGATGTCATCTTGAAAGTGGCAGAAATCTTGACGGTTAAAGGCGGAACCGGATGCATCATCGAATATTTTGGTGAAGGTGCGAGAACCATCAGCGCAACGGGAAAAGCAACCATCGCCAATATGGGAGCAGAAGTTGGCGCGACTACTTCTTTATTTCCTTACGATGAACATACTGCTGCTTACCTGCGTGCAACTCGACGCGGTTTTGTTGCTGCTTTAGCTGATTCTTTGAAAGAAGAACTGCAAGCAGATCCTGAAGTGGAACAAAATCCTTTAGTATACTTTGATGAAGTTATTGTCATTGATCTAGACAGATTAGAACCTCATCTTGTCGGTCCACATACACCAGATTTGTCACGCTCAATTTCCTCCTTGAAAGGAGATCTAGAAAAAAATAATTGGCCCCTGCAATTAAGTGCTGCATTAATTGGTAGTTGTACAAACTCATCTTATGAAGATATGTCCAGAGCAGCAGTCGTTGCAAGAAAAGCTGCGGAGCAAGGTTTGAAAGCGAAAGTGTCTTTTATGGTCACGCCAGGATCGCAGCAGATCTATGCCACGATGAAGAGAGATGGATTACTGGAAGTGTTCGAACAGATCGGCGGAACGGTTTTAGCAAACGCTTGCGGTCCCTGCATCGGGCAATGGAATCGGCAGGATGTGCCTAAAGGAGTGAGAAATTCTATTATCACTTCGTTCAACAGAAACTTCAAAAGCAGAAACGATGCCAATCCCGAAACCCATGCCTTTATCGCCAGCCCTGAGATTGTAACTGCCTTTGCTTTAGCAGGAAGATTAGATTTCAATCCGTTGCTTGATACAATTGATGGTGTAAAGCTAGATATTACTGCAGTAGATCAATTGCCTTCTCAAGGATTTGTCTTCGATGTTTCTGGATATGAAGAACCGAGCGGTAAAGGAGATGTTATGATCGATCCGGAGAGTGATCGTTTAGCTTTGTTACGGCCCTTTGCACCATGGCAGGAGAAAGATTTTTCTGAGTTGCTGGTTTTGGTTAAGGCTAAAGGCAAGTGCACAACCGATCATATTTCTCCTGCAGGAAAATGGTTAGAGTTTCGCGGGCATTTAGACAAGATCAGCGATAATATGTTCTCCGGGGCCGTTAATGCGTTTACCGAGAAGATTGGAAAAGGAAAGAATTTGCTGACCGAGATGGAAGAAAACTTTTCTTCCATCGCCAGGCATTATCAAAACCATGATAGGGGATGGATTGCAGTTGGCGATACCAATTATGGAGAAGGTTCTTCTCGAGAGCATGCCGCAATGGAGCCACGCTACTTAGGCTGTCGTGCAGTGTTGGCAAAAAGCTTTGCTCGCATTGCTGAAACTAATCTGAAGAAGCAAGGAATATTGCCGTTGTGGTTTGCTCTTGAAAGTGATTACGAGAAAATATTGGAAGATGACATTATCGATATTGATAATGATGTAGCAGTTGGTGAACTGGTATATGTTACGCTAAAACATTCTGATGGTTCCGTTGAAGCGATTGAGATGAAACATACTTTCTCTAAAGAACAATTAGAATGGTTTAAGCATGGGAGTGCTTTGAATTGGTTGAGAGAGAAGAATTGAATAGTTATGTTTGTGTATGACAATTCTTAAAAATAAGAAGTAAACGCTGTTTTTGCAGATGTCTAAGATTGATGCAGAAGAGTTAAGAATTGAAAAATTGCGTAAAGAGCATGATATTTCTGGATTTCAGTGTTACGAAAGAGAATTAGTACAATTTCTTCAGGAAGATGCGTTAGAACAGTATGATAAGAAACTTTCTGTAACGTTTCTTTGCTTTTTAGAAGAGACAAATGAATTAGTGGGGTACATTAGCTTGCGTAATGACAGAATAGATCTAATAGGAAATCTAAAATATTATTTTCATCAAAAAGGGGTGAATTATAAATCATTACCTGCTCTAAAGATAGGTAAATTAGCCGTAGATAATGGATTCTTAAGAAAAGGAATAGGTACACTCTTGGTTGCTTTCGCGTACGAAAAAGCTAAGCATATTTCTGAGCAACTTTCGGGCTGTAGGTTTTTAACAGTAGACGCAAAAAGGAATATTGATGCTTCTAAGGATTCTATCAACTTCTACGAAAAATTAAGTTTTAAAACATTAAAAGAACGCAAACAAGGCTCAACACCAATGTATTTAGATTTACTTCAGCGGTAAATTACTTTAAACTTTTGTTGGCCAGCCCATTTTAGAAAAGCAATTCTTTTAGGATCGGGATTAGTTTCCTCTTTAATCATATTCTCAATAAACCTAATTGCATCCTTTCCCCGCAATGCTGGTGTTCTTTCGATTGGTTTTGCCATGATAGCTCTGAGAGAATACTTTTATTTAAATTTAACTGTAATTATATGTTCTCTAAACCGTAATCCTTTAATTTATAGGTGCCAGTAGTAATCTTAATAAATTTACGAATATCTTTATGGAATTGAGGGTCTTTCCTAGCTTCAGCAAATAACTTTCTATATTCCTTATCTGATAAACTTGGTTTTGCCATTAATATGTAAAATTAACCCAATTATATAAATTTTCTCTTCATTTCTTCAACTGCTTCAATCCTTTCTCAGTAATCTTGACTACGTGTGAAGGTCTTCCATTAGCTGGATCGGTTACGGACTGGATTTCGATGAAGTCGTATTCTTTCAGTTCTTCGCAGTTAGCTTTGACGGTCCGGTAGCCGGTGTTTACTTTTCTTTCCAACTCTGCATAGGTAGCTGGTTTCTCTTTAACCTTGAGAAGAATTTGTTTCTTGATTGCGTATGAGGAACGCTTGGACATACTGCAATATAATCGTAAGGTTTAAATATGGCTAACTCATGATATTGCAGTAAGGGTGTGTTAAGGTGTTAAAATGGAAATAACTTTGGATAAATGGATTATTAGGGGTGCAGTAGTTGTTGTTCTTCTTGTCATGGGAATACTTGCCTTTACGAAAAGCGGAGACGGTGTGACTGGTCTAGCCGTTCAAAATCCTCTAAAAACTTGTAAGATGGTTGAAGTTCCATACCAAGAACAAGAAGCATACGAAGAGCAGGAACCTTATCAAGCATTAGAAGAATATCAAGTTCCTTTGAAATATGAAGCGGAAGGTTACAAAGATGTAACGGATCATGGATTTGATTATTGGGCTAGAAGCACTGTAAAAGTGAGGAATGTTGACTCGGAAACTGGCCAGTTTACTGTACAACAATGGTTTAAGACAAAAGATGGCGAAAGTCAGAAATTTAGTTCAAGTCAATATATTATGCCGGGGGAAACAAAAGAATTTATACAAGAGTATAACATTGAACCAGGTTATACTTTTGAACCAGAGAAGTTCTTTGATTCTTATCATGATGTGTTTCCTCCTCAGAAAACACTAACAAGAACTGTAACCAAATACAGGACTGTAACTAAGTATAGAACAGTTACAAACTACAGAACTGAAGAAAAGTGTGATTAATTAATGAAAAAGGTAATATTTTCTTTAGCTCTTTTAATTACCTTATTTTTAGTTAGTTGTGCTCCAGTTACCTGTGGTAAACCATATATCAAGGTTGGAAATTCTTGTTGTTTAGATCAAAATGATAATGGTATTTGTGATAATGATGAAAGTACAACTATTTCAGAAAAACAACAGCAAGTGACTTCACAAATAGAAGAATCATCGTTAATCACCAAAGATGCCGCAGAATTAGCTTTATATTCTAATGAAATAGAGGGGGGTTACTCATTGAATAGGAAAAGTTCAGGCATTTACAAATATGATTTGGAAGATTTGACAGAGCTCAAATCAACTGATTTGACAAAGACATTTGTGACTAGTTATACAAAACCTGGCACAGAAACAGGTGGAATAAGATGGTTGACTTTTTATACTAGAACTTTTGAAACGGTTGAAGGGGCAGAAAAAGGATTCCAAATAATCAAAAAGAACCAGGAAAGGAACACGCTTCTTGAAAAAAAAGAATGGTATCTTAAAAGTGGGGACGAAAATGCAGTTTTCTTGCACGAGTATATGTATGGTTTTTCTCCTTATTCAAAATACGTTGGACTTGTGAGAACAAAGAATACCATCACTCAAATTATATTAAATGTTCCAGCAGGTGAAAAGGCAGGCCAAGAATTAGAGAATTACATGGAAAAAATTGAGCCTAAGACACTCTCACCAAGCTCTTCTCCAGAAGCTGATTATAATAGTATTTCTAGGATTGGATTTAAAAGATCAAATCTAATTGAATTGAAGGTCAATGAAGCAAAAAAGAGACAAGGTATTCCTGACGATTATCAAGGCGATTATAAATTACCGCCATTAGCAGGAACAACTAAGCATTATTTAATACTAAATCTATATCTGAAAAATCTAGTTCTTAATAATGAATATGTAGGAACCACAAAAAGAGGTTTTGATATCTCTTACTACAATTTTATTTTAGAAGATGAATATGGGAATTCTTATAGCGGTGATTATAGAAATTTTGCACTTGCTGGATATAAAGAAGACCAAATACTTTCTGTAGGGAGCAGTTTAGGAAATGTCTATCTCTTTGAGGTTCTGAAGGATTCTAAAGAGTTTACTCTAACCGTTTATGATGAGGATGTAGAAATTTATCAAACAGATTTGGTGATTTCATGACTACTAAACAACCAAAACATATTGGTGTTCGCGTAGTCTTAGCTTGGATATTCAGTATTTTATTTATTCTTGTAGGATTAGGTGTTATCTTTGATAATATCTTTGGAGGATTGCTTATTATTTTTGGAGCGATCATTCTTCTACCTCCTTGGGCAGAAGCTATAGAAAAAAAGTATAATTATCATATCTCTGGATGGTTAAGATTTGTGCTATTTTTAGTCTTGGTTGGTATCGGTATATCTACTACCGATAATGATGTTGTGGTTCAACCTGCCTATTCAGAGATTAATACTCCTCCTTTGCAAAAATCTTCTACAAAAGTCAAAAGCGGAACTATTGTAGTAGATAAAGCAACAGTTACAGCAGCAAATTTATACCCGATTAGGGTTACTATTATCAATACGGGGGATGTTTCGTTTAGACCAAAATTTGATGTTTATGCAATTGATGATTCTGAAACAACAATATGTGAAGGAAGTCCCTTATTTAGCGGATTTGAACCAATCAAACCTGGAGAAAAAGTAACCGAAGAAATTCAAATATTTGGATGTATATTTCGTGAAGACGGAGATTATACTATAAAAGTAGATATGTTAGATGAAGATTACAATAAACTTAGCTCTTCACAAAAAGTAGTTACTGTAAACTATTGGGGTCAATTTAGTTTTAATTAAAATGACTCAACAAGAAATAATGATTGGAATTATATTAGGATTTTTAATTTTCTTAATTTTAATATTATTGCCTTTTATGTGGGCAGGAATTGTCTTTGGATAGTAATCTACTTCTTCCCACAACACAACCTTTATAATTCTCCCTCATTCTCCCAGAGAAATGAACGCCATTTCCATCAAAGACTTAGTAAAAACCTATCCCAATACTGAAGCTCTCAAAGGAGTATCATTAGAAATCAAGAAAGGAGAATTCTTTGCACTATTAGGACCAAACGGAGCAGGTAAGACCACCATGATCCAGATCATGACTGGATTATGCAACAAAACCTCTGGCGAAGTTTCTTTGTTCAACAAAGATGTCTATCAAGATTATGTAGAAGCCAGGCAATTAATCGGTCTCGTTCCCCAAGATTTCAACTTTGACATTTTTGAAAAAGTATACAATATTCTCTATTACAATGCTGGCTATTTCTGGATCCCCGCTAAAGAGCGCAGACCAAGAATTGAAAAGATTCTCAAAGATCTCGGCTTATGGGAAAAGAAAGATGCCCCGGCCATGCAATTATCTGGCGGTATGAAAAGAAAACTCATGATCGCAAGAGCTCTCGTACACAACCCTAAAATTCTTATTTTAGACGAACCCACCGCAGGTGTAGATGTGGAAACCAGACAAACCATGTGGACGTATCTTAAAAAATTAAACCAAGACGGAACCACTATCTTACTCACCACACATTATCTCGAAGAAGCAGAGAAATTATGCGACCGTATCGCTATCATCAACAAAGGAAAAATTATCAAAGTAGATACCAAAGATAACCTCTTAAAAGAACACGGCAACAAAAAACTGGAAGAGATCTTCCTTCAACTAACCAAATGAAAACTAAAAAGACCTCCATGATTCCATTAGTAACTCTCACTACTAGAGATATCAAGCGCTTCCTGCGCATCTGGACTCAATCACTTATTCCACCAATGCTAACCTCTATCCTCTTCATCCTTATTTTTGGTTACTCACTAGGATCAAGAATCTCAGAAGTGGAGGGCGTTTCCTATCTTAACTTCATCCTTCCAGGTTTACTGATGATGGGGGTAATTATGAGCGCCTATATGGCTGCATCCTTCTCCTTGTTCATCCAGAAATTCCAGAGAAGTATAGAAGAGTTGTTAGTTGCGCCGATCGCCTATTGGCAGATCATCGCTGGAACCACTATCGCAGCTATGCTACGCTCTTTCATTGTCGGTTTAGGCATCTTGGTAGTAAGCATCTTATTCACTTCTATCCAAATTCACAATATCTTCATCCTGCTGGCCTTCATAATCCTCATCTCTATGTTGTTTTCCTTTGCTGGAATTGCCACTGCCTTATGGGCCAAAAATTTCGATCAGATGAATATCTTCTCCACTTTCCTTATCACCCCATTAACCTATCTCGGCGGAGTATTTTATTCCATCAAGATGCTGCCGCAGCCTTGGACTACTATCGCTAAATTCAATCCTATCTTATACATGATCGACGGATTTAGATATGGTTTTATCGGAGTAAGCGATATTCCTATAATCTACTCTTTAGCAGTCGTTCTTTGCTTAACCATCATTTTCTTTGTGATGTGTGTTTGGATGTTCAAGACAGGATATAAACTAAGAACATAATGTATATCCCTCAACCTTAAATATTTCTTCTCTCTCCTCTTCTCATGAAAAAAGAAGCTTTGATAGGTTTGACTGCTCTTCTCATTGGTTGTGCAAATCAGAACCAATACCAGACTCCAGAAGTACCACCACAGATCGCTCCCAAACAATATAACACTCCTGAAGAAAAGATTGAACTAGCACAATGTTTAGTAGATCAAGAAGCATATATGTTCGGAGCTTACTGGTGTCCGGCATGTTATATTCAAGAACAGGAAATATTTGGTCCTGAAGCCTGGGAAATTTTCCAAGAAAATCATTATGAATGTTCTGAAAGAGGTTCGGATGAAGATAAGCAGCGATGCATGGAAATAATTATTGAAGATGCCATCACTCTTCCTACTTGGAAATTTAAAGATGGAACAACCGTTACAGGATACCAAACTTTAGAAACATTAGCCAAGCTTTCTAAGTGTGATTAATCATTATCTACTCTAGGTGCTAGGATAAAGCTCAACGACAATCTGTCCTTCACTTTGTATTCTAACTTCAAGGGGTAATCATTATTGAAATGCAAAGATACTTGTTCTGCTAGCTTGCCGCCGGCGATCATTTTCTTCAGATATTCCAAAGAATACTTTGCTTTGAACTTATCAGCGGAAGTGGTCTTAATGGAAGTGACATCATCAGGCTTGATCTCGATAAAAGCCTTAGACAAATCTCCTTCTGCTTTTACACATAAGAGATTTTTCTCGCCCAGGAAGGTGACTGATTCTGCCACTACACTAACGTCTTCTACCGCTTCTGACAATACTTCAGAAGTAGATTCAACCGTGATGGGAAAATTCAATTCTGGAACACGCTGTTCTTTGTCATCTAACTCCAAAGTTGGAATAGAAAATGATCGTACCGTATTACTTTTCATCACAATTTTTAATTTACTGTCTTCAGTTGTTTCTAAAGTAAGAATATCATCTGGTTTTGCTCGTCGCAGAATCTGCTTCAAATTGTTCAAGTTAATACATACTTCTTCAGTTCCTTTAACTTGATATTCAGTAAAACAGCTGCTTAATAATTCAAATACAACCATAGCCACGTTGGCCGGATCCATGGCTACTAACTTCAAGCCGTTAGTACCGGCAGTAAATTTCGCTTCTGAGACTAAC
>Ga0209542_10007920_pt1 | contig 20020 bp, 19 predicted proteins | sample RifCSPhighO2_01_FD_184028 | JGI IMG/M metagenome (GOLD analysis project Ga0209542, IMG submission 184028) | Soil microbial communities from Rifle, Colorado - Rifle CSP2_plank highO2_0.1 (SPAdes) (version 2) | ecosystem: Environmental > Terrestrial > Deep subsurface > Rock core/Sediment ...
CTTACCGCGGGGAGAGAGATAAATGCGATGGGGCTTATGAGGGAGGTTGGGTGTATTTGGTTTGTGAGGTTTAAGACCTAACCTCCTTAACTTCCCTAACCAACCTAACCTACTCACCCCTTCAGCATCCTGTATGACCGTTTCGATTGCTGGCACCACCACATCCGCCCTCATCACCATTCCCGCTCCACCACCGTACGGCGCATCATCCACCTGCCGATACCGCCCGAGTCCATAATGCCGAAGATCATGGAACCGCAAATCCAGGAGCCCCTGCATCCGCGCACGCTTCAGGATGCTCTCCGTGAGAGGGCCATGGAACATATCGGGGAAGAGAGTGAGGATATCGATGCGCATTACTCCTATGCTACGGCAAAATTTCAAGCATCAAATCTCAAATTCCAAAAAAAATCCAAATTCCAAGAATCAAACGATTGATTTTGAAGTTTTGAACTTGGAATTTCTTTGGTGCGCCTGTCCTGAGCGATGTCGAAGGATGGTGCTTGGGATTTGGTGCTTTCCTTGGTAGGATTTTCATCAATGAAGCTCAAAAAACTCTTCGATCTTGCAGTGGAAGCTGGGATTGCCGCAGATCCTCGATCAGAGGCCGTCATCCGCAAATCCCTGAAGCGCGTGGAGGAGCGCCACAAGCGCCTGGAAGGCAAGGAGCGAGAACATATCGATGCCGAACGTACCTGGAATCCCTACCTCGATTCGCGGATCCTGAATGGAACAGGGAACGAGGAGATACAGAACCTGATGATTGGAATCGATATCGAAACCCCGGAAATCCTCCTTGCAAATGAACTCCGGAAAGGCGGGGAAAAGATTGATGCCATTATGTTCCACCATCCGGAAGGTCGGGCACTCGCTGATCTGGAGAAAGTGATGCACGTCCAGATCGATATCCTGGCACGCTGCGGCATACCAGAGAACCGTGCAGAGGGGCTTCTTCGGCCCCGCATGGATAAGATCTGGCGGAGTATTCATTCGGATAACCTCTTCCGCGTGGAGCGGGCAGCGGAACTCCTCAAGATTCCCCTCTTTGGTTGCCACACGATTACGGATAACTTGGCGTGGAGGTACATGGAAGAGGAAATCTGCAAGAAGAAATTCGATTCCTTGGGCGAAATCATGGATGCCCTCTTGGAGATCCCGGAGTACGCGCTCTACGCCAAAAAAGGGAATCCTCCTATTCTGGTGAATGGGAATAAGGAAGGCCGACCGGGGAAGATCTTCGCAAATGAGTTCACAGGTGGGACGAATGGCCCCGAGGAACTGATGAAGCTGCAGGCAGATGCGGGAGTCGGCACCATTCTCTCCATGCACGTGACGGAGAAGACATTGGATGCGGCCAAAGAGCACCACGTGAACATCATTCAGTGCTCCCACATGGCAAGCGACGCGCTCGGGATCAATCTCCTTGTGGACGAGTGGCAGAGAATGGGGGCGAAACTGGAGATACTGCCAGTATCGGGGTTTGTGAGGGTAGAGAGACGACTGAAAAGTAAGGGGGTAAGGAAGTAAGGAAGCATCGGTAATTTGGCCCCTTAATTCTCTACCTCCTTACTTCAATACTTCCTTACCTCATCCCCTTCAACTTTTCTCCCTCCTCTGCTATACTAGGAGGAGATGAATATTGATCCTCACACCGTCCAGCAGATCATCACCCGCATCCGTGAGCAGCTCCGGTGTCCTCAGTGCCGCAAGCGCATGGAGGTGAATTTGGAATCACTCAAAGTTCTCGGTGAGGATTTTGTGGTGATGCAGATGCAGTGCCTCACCTGTGATGCTCACATCATGCTGCATGCGTCTCTTTCCACTGTGCCACAGCCAAGTGCGGAGAGTGGAACTGGGAAGAACGTCTCCACGAAACTGATGGTGGATATCGATGAAATCACAGAAATGAAAAAAAGTCTGCAGAAGAGCAATGGCTCATTCACCAAGCTCTTTGGTTCTCCGTAAGGAACCGCGATCTCTCGGGATTCTTTCCATACACACTCCATTCACCGATCCATGCCGTACTTCATTCTTGCAATTGCATTGGCATCCATTCTCCTCATCGGATGTGAACCTTTGAGCGGCACTTTTGAGCAGCGTCAGAAGCGAGCGGAGAATGCGCTCAGCACCGCAACGGAGGCAGTGAAGGACACCGCCACAAAGATAGGAAAGCACGCGGAAGAGTTTGGGGAAGGAGTAGAAGATATCAATGGAAGGGTAAAAAAGGGACGTCGCGTGATCAATAGCATCGAAGATGTCATCAATGATGAAGCAAGTAGTGCGGCAGAAAATTGATAGGGTATAGTGGAGGGGATATGTTTCCCCGGGCTCAAGAGGGAGGAAGCTCCACAGGCTTCACATTGATGGAGCTCCTGATGGTTGTTGCGGTCATCGCTATCCTCGCTGCAATCGTGATTGTCGCCATCAATCCCACCCGACAACTCGGCGGAGCACGTGATACCAAGCGTCGCGCAGAAGTGAATGCAATCCTCAATGCTGTTTCGCAGTATGCGATCGATCACGATGGTCTCTTTCCATGCGCTCCTGCGGGCTCTCCGTGTGTCGATAATACATGGCGCATGCTTGGAGCACAGAGCTCTGGCTGTAACGAAGATACGCTCTGCGGTGTGACTGGCATTGCCTCTTCCTGCCTCCTCCTCCGATCACTCTCCGGAACTTACCTCACCACGGTACCCGCGGATCCACGCTACGGCAGTGGAGATGCTCTTGGCCCAAACACAAAATCCCTCTACATCGTCCGCACAGAGAACGACCGCTTAACAGTAAAGGCATGCCGGTCCGAAGTGAGCGAGATCAGCACGGTGAGCCGCTAAAGTCCACTATACTGCTTCCATGGAGCGGATTCCTATTCTTCACATACCGATCGATATCCTCTCCTCGGAGGGAGTTCTCCGCAGGTGTACGGAGCTCTGCCGAATGGCAGGGCAGTTCCACATGATGACACCAAATCCAGAGATGCTTGTAGAAGCTTCAAAAAATGCAGAATTCAAAAAAGTGCTCCAGAATTCCTCATTGAATATACCGGATGGAGTGGGTTTGGTATGGGCGCTGAGAAGAGTGGCTCGACGTGGAGCGAGGAGCAGCACGTCACAGAGCGACGTGCCACAGCGCATCACTGGCACCGACACCCTCCTTTCGCTCCTCTCGCTTCAGGCACGTCTCTGCCCCCCGGAACGCGTCTTCCTCCTTGGGAGCGCACCGGGGATTGCGGAACGTGCCGCAGAAGAATTGAAGAGAAGGAATCCTGCTATCAAAGAAATTGGCACCTGGAGCGGCTCACCAAAAGAAGATGATAAAGAGGACATCCTGCGACGCATCAATGCATTCTCCCCTACTCTCCTCTTCGTCGCATTCGGCGCACCCGCGCAGGATCTCTGGATTGCACGCAATTTGGCGAAGATGCCATCGGTGAAGATTGCAATGGGAGTTGGCGGTGCACTCGATTTTATCGCAGGGAAAAGGAAGAGAGCACCCGTGTGGATGCAGAGAGCAGGAATTGAGTGGCTATGGCGGTTGATCCTGGAGCCACGGCGCATCGGGAGAATCTGGAATGCTGTGGTGGTATTTCCGTGGCTCTTCCTCATGTCATCCCGAGGAGCAGATCAAGTCTCCTCGGGATGACATCCAAAATCCATTACTGCGCCGTCTCTATCACCCTCCTTTCCCGGATCACATTCACTTTGATGATTCCAGGATACGTGAGCTCTTTTTCGATCTTCTGCGCAATATCTTTGGCGAGTGTGCGCTGTGCAAGATCATCGATTTCATCTGCATTCACAAACACACGCACCTCGCGACCGGCGCTGATCGCGTAGGCTTTCTGCACCCCGGTGAATGAACGTGCTACATCTTCGAGTTCTTTCAGGCGTTGCACGTAGGCCTCCATAGATTCGCGGCGCGCACCGGGACGGGAACCACTGATCGCATCTGCAGCTGCGACGACAAATGCCTCCGCAGTTTCCATCGGGATATCCTCATGGTGAGCCGCAACACAGTGAATAACTTCCGGACGTACCTTGTAGCGCCTACAAATCTCTACGCCAATTTCAACGTGCGTTCCCTTCACCTCGTGATCCAGAGCTTTGCCGATGTCGTGGAGCAGGCATCCCTCGAGCACAATGGATACATCCGCACCGATTTCCTCTGCAAGCATACGACCAAGGTTTGCCATTTCGACGCTGTGCTTCAATACATTCTGCCCATAGCTCGTGCGGAACCGAAGTCGCCCGATGATCTTGATGAGCTCAGGGTGGTAACCCGTAATCCCAAGTTCCTCACAGGCGCGCTCCCCGAACTGCACCATCATCTTCCCAACTTCCTTCTTCTGCTTTTCCACCTCCTCCTCGATTCGCGCAGGCTGAATGCGTCCATCCTGGACGAGTTTTTCCATCGCGCGCTTTGCGACGTAACGCCGCACAAGATCGTACCCCGTAATCACAATGGCATCAGGCGTATCATCGATGATCACATCCACACCCGTTGCGCGCTCGAACGCCGTGATGTTGCGGCCTTCCTTTCCGATGATGCGACCTTTCATATCATCACTGGGGAGTTGCACTACGGTTGCCGTAGATTCGGAAGTCACTTCCGAGGCGTAGCGCTGCATAGCCTGCGACATAAGCTCGCGGGCGCGCTCCTCTGCTGTGCGTTCTGCCTCCTGCTTCAGTAAATCGACCTGCGATGCAAAGTGTCCGCTGAACTCACGCTCGATTTTCCCCATCAGCTCTTTTTTGGCATCCTCCTGCGAAAGTCGTGCGACCTGCTCGAGCGCTTGGCGATGTGTTTCTGCGGCATTACTGAGTTCTCTTCGGAGCTCATCCACACTCTCGTTCTTCTTCTGGAGCAAAGCGCGCTCCTCCTTTATTTCCCGTTCGTTCTTTGCAAGATCCTTTTCCCACTGCTCCAACTTGGCTGATTCCTTCTCGATGGAGCTCTTCTCTTCGCGTGCTGCAAGCTTTGCTTCGGAAATAATTTCCTGTGCTTTTGCACGGGCTTCCGCCTCGGCGGTTTTCAGCTCTCCTTTTGCAGTAGCAACTTTTGTCTGAAAAGATTGAAGCTCATGCTCCTGTGCTGTAATTTTTTCCTGGAGCTTCTGACTGATTTGCTCACCGCTCCCTCGGGAGCGCGCAAAGAAGAATCCAACTCCCGAACCGAGGAGAAGGGCAATTATTCCAATGATGTATTCCATAATGCATAGGGGTCAGGGATAGAGAATCAGTCACTTGGGAGGAATCCCTCCCTGACGTATCGCCGATTGTGTCCACTCTCGAAGAGAAACGCTGAGGAAGAAAATAGAGGAAGTGCTAAGCGTTGGTAAATGGAGGTTTGAAAGGCGTAGAGAAGTGACTGAGATAGGCGCAGTATACATACGACCATAGGAATTGGCGATGGCAAGTATGTGGCTTCTGGATGCGAATGAAGAAAAATATGCCGAGAATAGCTCTCAGGGAAGCCATAAATTATGGTTGCGAATTGCAATAAATATTTCTTAATTATATTACAGAGGTGAGAGAGGAGAGTGCTCAGAGCATTTGATTCAAATGTAAAAGGCGCTGTACACTCCACCCCTTTATGTATAAAAAGAGTTTCCCTGTCATCGTGACAGTGTGTTTGGCGTGTTTACCCATCGCCACTGCGGGCGCACATGTCGTGATCTCGGAGCTCCTCTGGAGCGGGAGTGATCTCTCCACTGCTGATGAATGGATTGAGCTTGTGAACATAGGATCAGAGGCAGTTTCCTTAAGTGGTTGGACCCTCACGCGTCTCTCTGGTGGTACAGAGGAAGTGATGATGATTCTTCCTGCAGGTGCGATTGTTGGATCAGGGAGCACCTACCTGATTTCGAATTTTGGAGAAGCGGAATCCCGCCTTGCGATTGAACCTAACTTCGTCACGAGTGCCATTAGCCTCCCGAATACTCAGCTCCTCCTCAAGCTCTTTGATGCAAGTGGAGCACTCGTCGATACGATCGATGATGGGACAGGTGCACCGTTTGCGGGTTCTAACACCGCACCTAAATCATCCATGGAACGCATTGATCTCGCGGGGTCCGGTGCAATCAAAGCAAATTGGCGCACTGCCACCACTTTTTTCAACTTTGATGATGGCGCACCACTCCGCGGAACCCCGGGCGCGCCGAATGGATCGGGGTATAGAGAAGACACTATTCCTCCCGTGGAAGCCACAAATTTTGCAGCAGAGATCACTTCAGAAGTAAAAACAGGAACGATGACAACGCTCCTCATCACATGGACTCCGAGCATCTCGCTCGATCTCGCCTCACAGACACTTACATGGAGTGGCACGGGACTCACACTCTCTGCGAGTGCAACAGGCATCACAGCGAATGGGGTTGGTACAGGAATGACTCTTCTCCTGCGATCTACTGATCACTCGGGCAACACTTCCACTGGAATCACGACGCTCTCACGATTGATGCCGGAGGTACGAATTACAGAGGTGCTCGCAAATCCAGAAGGCACGGATGACGAAGAATGGATGGAAATTGGAAATCTAGGAAAGGAGAATGTTGATATTGGTGGCTGGGTATTGGATGATGGAAATTCTGCGGGAACGTTTAAAATCCCCTCCCCCCTGATTCTGCTGCCGCAGGAGCATCGCGTGTTTCCAAAATCGAGTACCGAACTTCCGCTCCAGAATAGTGGTGAAAGAGTGTCGCTCATGCGAGGACAGATGATAATGGATACATGGGAGTACTTCGAAACGGCTGAAGAAGTGAGTGTAGGGAGGAGCACTATCGATCCATCTCTCATTGAGTCTTTCTGCACCCCAACGCCGAGCGAAAGGAATGAGAGGAAGGAGCCAGATCCTCGGATCGTACTCCAGAGTGGCGAACTCATGGGAGAAGTAAAAGCGACGGTGAATCTGACCGTGGAAATGAGTATCGGCTCCCTCGCACACGCATCATGCTCATGGGAATACGGCGATGGGTTTACTTCCGAGAGCTGTAATCCCCCCTCACATACCTTCACGCAGAAAGGAGTGTACGAGATCAAACTTCATTACGTGAACTTCTGTCACGAAGTCATAGAGCGAAGCATCACTGCGGAGGTGACCGTGGGGAGTGGCATGCGCAAGAGTAAAAAACCAGCGAACACAAGCGGTGGGGGAACAGAACCGGGAGGAGAACCGGAAGAGAAGCCCATGGGCACCTGTGTGCCCACACATTTTACAGAGGCGCGCCTGAGTGAGGTATTCCCCAATCCCCCGGGTGATGATGCGGGGGGAGAATGGATCGAGCTCGAAAACGTAGAGAGTGGCAATACCTCTCTCTGCGGATGGATGATTGATGATGGAGAGGATGGGAGCTCTCCATTCTCACTCTCGAACCTCCGCATTGGACCAAAGGGATGGCTGGTTCTCCCACGGAAGCTCACAAACATTGCACTCAATAATAGTAACGAATCCGTGCGCCTCTTTAATCCTAGTGGCACGCTGATTGACGAGATATCGTATGTTGAGAGTAAGGAGAACTTTAGCTTTGCGAGGGGTGCAAAAGGCACATTCGCGTGGACTATGTTCACAACTCCAGGAGTCGCAAATAAATTCCCAGGGAGGGATGATTCGGCATTCCTCTATCCAGTGTCGATTAGTGCAGTACTCCCAAACCCCGAAGGGAAAGATGATGATCAGGAATGGATCGAACTCAAAAACATGGGAGCGAGCGAGGTCCATCTCAAAGGTTGGCAGCTTTCGAATAGTAAGGGCAAAACCTACATCGTTCCTAAAATCATCCTCTTACCGATGGGCACTCGACGCTTTGTAAGTAGCGAAACAAGAATCATCCTCACGAATACCAAAGATGAAGTGCAGCTCTTGGATCAAAATGGAAATCTCATTTCGGTTCTTGCATGGTCGAATGCCAAAGAAGGGAAAATCTATACTGCAGAAGATGAAAAGGAAAATGGCTCCGGGACAACGCTCTCCGGCGCAACGCTCCTCTCTGGGCTCGAAGAACCTGAAATGAAGTACCCACCCCCTCCATCGAATCCATTCTCGGAAGTGATGAGTAATCCCCCAAAAGAGGGTCCTCTCCATGATCTTGGCGAGTACCTTGAATTCTTTAATCAATCGAATGAGAAAATATCGCTCGAAGGCTGGATACTGGATGATGGACCGGGGAGTAGCAAACCAAAAACACTCTCCGAAAAGTACACTCTTGAGCCAAAAAGTTATCTTCTCCTCTGTAAAGGAGCAGAGTGCGATCTGCCACTCCTAATCACGCTCAATAACGATGGCGAGGAGCTCACTCTCACATCTCCCAATGGAGCGACTGTATTCTCGGTCCACTATCCACCCATGGAGCGGGGAGAAATTTATGCATGGAAAGATTCGGAGTGGTGTCACTCGGAAACTGCAACACCCAAAGCACCAAACATTTGTCGTACGCCAATTTCCTCCATGAAGAAAACGAGAGGAAAGGCAACTGCATCAATAAAGAGTAAAACTCTGAAAAACCCGACCGATGTACTCAAGAAAAAATACCGACCAATCTTCGCCGCAGAGGAAAAGATGAGTAAAGAGAAGTCCTCTTCCCCTCTCCTCGCTGCTCTTCTCGGTAACTCTAAAATCTCTTCGCATAGGAAGTTCGATCGAAATTCAATCTTCACGAGCACTCTCGGTCATCTCCTTGGAACCATGGGGTTCTTGATTCTCGGAATCATGGGCGTCGCCTACACCTCACAGAAAGCGCATCTCTGAAACCTCGCCAAAACAGCATTTTTCCGCTATAATGAGAGGATTTACTGAAGTTATTTTTTTGAAAAACACATACACACCACATTTCTACCCGGCAACGATTGCACTTGCATCAGTCATCCTGAGCATCGTCTCACCCGCGTATGCTGCAGAGACCTGGGTTGTGGAAGAGCGCGATACCATCATCACTGCGTACTACTCGCCTGAGCCAAATCAGCGGAAGTACTTCCTCGGGAGCTTGGAGGCGGATGTCACCTTCAATGGTCAGGGTGTACAGGGTGCGGATGGCACGCGTGTGTACCCCGGCATGATCGCAGCCCCCGCAGCACTCCCTTTTGGCACCCGCATCGAAATTCCAGGACTCAGTATCGTAGGAACAGTGCACGATCGCGGCGGGAGAATTGTAGAGGGAAGTAATGGAACGATTCGCATCGATCTCTGGATGGGGAAAGGCGAAGAAGGCCTTGCGCGCGCACTCCACTTTGGCGTGCAGGAGCATCGCGCAACACTCTACGTTCCAAAGAGTATGGATGTTCCGAAGGAAAAATTCGATCTCCTGGCATTCCCCTCTCCGCAAACCGTACTAACGAAGCTCCCGAGCGAAGCACAGTCACTCGTCATTGAGCGACGCAGTCCCTCCTACGGCGATACGAGCCTCATTGTGACTGCGGTGCAGAACGCTCTCAAAAACTTTGAATACTTTGATCACGTTATCACCACGTACTACGGCGACGTGACGAAGGATGCCGTAGAGAACTTTCAGCGTGATGCGGGAATCAAAGGCACGGGAGAAACCGCAGATGAAAGGACGCGTCAAACACTTGCCGCACACACAGAACTCACGGGAAAACTTGAGGAACCCGAGCTCGAAGAGGAAACACTTATGCAAGGGAGCAACGGCCGTGCCGTTCGTGTTTTGCAGCGTCTCCTCTCGCTCCTCTCGCTCTACCAGGGAGAAATTGATGGTGAGTACGATCAGAAGCTCATGAGTACGATTTATCAGTTCCAAAAGGAAAAAGGCATCGTCATCTCCCCTGCGGATACGGGAGCTGGCATTGTGGGTCCAGCAACAAGGCGCGCGCTCCTCACAGCGTGGCGGCAGTATCGGATCGATAAGAAGGGAGGGGTAGAAACCGTGGTTTCGACGCTCTCTACGAATCAAGGCTGGTAAGGGTGGACTCTCTGTGAGGAGAGTGATAAAACAGGAAGCATGGGTATTCTTCTTGCTACAAAATCAGACTCGGATGAGCGGAAAAAGACGCATCGTGAGAAAGAATTAGTCGAAGGAGCTGAATCTTCTTTGGCACAAAAGAGAGATACAATGATAAGGGATGCACTCGAAAATAAAGGAGATCCTCCATTGCATGAGTTGGAATCTCAATTTGATGCACAAGATTCCAGATTACAAAGTGAGCAAGCGGAACAAAATCAGAAAGGGAAACTCGGAGGGATACAGAGCGCCCTCAGACGAGTGATGTCACTCGTCACGTCCATCACTCGGAAGAGTAGTTAATCGATACAAAGATCTACGACATGCTTTTTTATGCAGCGTTCTCTCATTCTGATATTTGCGGCTGTTCTCTCTCTCCAGAGCGCATATGCGGAAGAGGTTCCTTCACAAAGTTCTATCTCCCGCGCTGAGGGGTTGCGCATAATGTGGGAACCACTCAAACGTCCTGTGGAGGAAACTTCCGAGCGACCATTTACGGATATCCCAGAATCTCATCCGGATTTTGCACTGATCACGTTCGCGAAGGCGCGAGGCATGGTGGAGGATGGCACCCTCTTTTACCCCGATGAGCCGCTCCGGCTTACTACAGCACTCCTTTGGCTTTTGCAGACACGGAATACAGACTCGTGGGCCAATATACGGTATGACACACTTTCGAAGTACGCAGAGAAATATACTCTTTTAGAGAGTCCCACAGCGCTCGAAGAAAATCCGTCATTGAGTGGTGAGGAGCTCCGTACACTCATGGAAACGCTCGATATGGCGCTGCGGAATGAGCGTCACACGGTGAGTTACTACAGTGATGATTTTGCAGGGGATAACACCGCATTCGGGGAGCTCTTCGATCCAAATGCGCTCACTGCCGCTCATCGCACACTCCCCCATAACACCCTGGTAAATGTGACAAATGAGGAAAATGGGAAGAGTGTGACTGTGCGCATCAATGACCGCGGACCATTCATCGAAGGACGCGATATGGATCTCTCGCGCACAGCATTCCAGAGAATAAGCTCCATCGATCATGGGGTAATTAGTAACATCACCTTCGAGCGACTTGGGTCTGCCACAGAAACAGTGGAAGGCTCTCTGTGTGGAGATTCTTACTTCCAGCGGAGAGTGGGAGACACCCTCCTCACGCCTGGCATTCCAGCAATCATTGCGAAAGGCACGACCCTCGAAATCACTGGTGACCGCGCTTTCCGCGCTCTCCTCCTCCGAATTCCCGGAGCACGTGCCAAACGATCCGATGATTGGAAGGAGTCACTCACCCTCTCCTTTGAAAAAGTGGGGACAGCAACAATCGTCCTTCATACGGAGAGCGGCCGGAAGAGACGCTTTAAGGTGAACGTGACGGAAGGCTGCTCCTGATTCTCTTTAAGGAGAAATGCTAGAGCGGTTCTTTTTTGGGGATACCCACGGCGCGAGGAAATTCATTCGTGAGTGCTGCAGTTTTTTGGAAGAAGAGAAGCTGCCTCTTCCCCCAATCGCCGGGGAGCACGTACTCCGTCCTTCCCGTGAGTCTGGTTTTCAGTTGCATTCTGGCTTGGATCGATTCCACGAGTTCCTCCTCAATCGAGAGGCTCTTCCAGCAGATCAGAGTTCCCCCAACGCGTACAAACGGGCTCATGTACTCAAGGAGAGTCGAGAGGGGCGCAACGGCGCGGCTTAAGACAACATCAAACTGCTCACGGAACATTTGCTCCCTCCCCATTTCCTCCGCGCGACCGATGATGAGCTCAGCATTCCGAAGCCCCAATTTCGCAATCATCCTCTGCACCGCATCGATTTTCTTCTTCGTCGCATCAAGTCCAGTGAACTCGGCTATGGGGAAGAGGATCGCAAGCGGCAGGAGGGGGAAACCCCCACCCGTACCGCAATCGAGCACGCGCATGCCTTTGCCAAACTCCCCCTTCTGAATCCCGACAACAGAATCCAGAACATTCCCATGCCAGCACTGCTCCTCTGTGCGGTAGGCGGAGAGGTTGAGCTTCTTATTCTCCAAGAGGAACACCCCCATGAGCTCCTTCAGCCGCTCTTCCTGATCTTGGGTGATATCCATGATTCGCATTGTACCGAATCCCGTCTTCTGATTTGATGTCTTCTGCATGAGCGACATTCTCACCCTCCTGAAGAAGGCAGACGCTGTCATCACAGATAGTCATATCGTTGGAACCTCGGGGAAACACATGAGCGTCTACATTAATAAGGATGCCCTCTACCCGCATACGGAGATGGCTTCGGAAGTTGGGCTGATGATGGCGGAGAAGTTCAAAAATGCGGGGGTAGAAGCAGTTGTGGGTCCAATGCTCGGTGGAATCATTTTAAGCCAATGGACCGCCTATCACCTCACACGCCTCACGGGGAAAGAAGTTCTTTCGGTCTATACGGAAAAAGATGCTGATGGAAACCAAATTTTCTCGCGCCGGAGATACGATCGTCATGTCAAAGGAAAAAGAACACTCGTTGTGGAGGATGTGACAAACACAGGAGGATCAGCGAAGAAAGTTGTAGAGACGGTGAAGGCTGCGGGTGGGATCGTTGTGGCACTCTGCGTGATGGTGAACCGTGATCCCAAAAATATCACCTCAGAAACTATGGGTGCTCCATTTGAACCGCTCGGAGTTCTGCCCGCAGAAGCATTTGAGGAAGCGGAGTGTCCACTCTGTAAAAAGGGTGTTCCGATTAATACGGAAGTGGGACACGGGAAAGCATTTTTGGAGAAGAAATCTCGTTAAAATTCACATTCATTCAGAGATCTCTGCATCGATACTCTCGAGAGGAATTTGTATTCCCTCCTGACCAAGATCATTTAAGCAAATACAACTTCTCTTCCCGGAATCCTCTGGAACCGTTTCACTGAGTGCATATCCCTTGTTACTACAATAATCGGTGCACCGTTCAAGATCTGATTTTGGTCCCAGTGATTCCGTTGCACTCAACAATCGGAAAACAATGAAAAGAACAAACACTGTGGTAATACCACCGGAAATCCAAATATGTTTCCTATTCAACACCGGATCATTTTCCAGTCTCTTTCCAATAAAAAACCCAGCGGCAATAGTGAGACCCCATACGATCAGAAAGACAAGAACGAGCAAGACGGAAAGAATTATAAATGTCGAGGAAGGCCACTCATTATCACCAAAAACAAAAATCCACAGAAAGCCCATAACGAATCCAAAGATTACAGCGGCAACAACGAGCGAAACAAAAAATCCCGGTAGCCCGAATAAGAGTGAGTAGATGTATCTCTTCTTCATTGAGGGGGAATGCTACCGAACTCAAAAGCAAAAAGCAATTGAAGTAATCAATCATTCAGATCCACCCATTCTCCATTTTGCAGGCTGGCTGTCATAAATTGATGCTCGCTCATGGGCAGTTTTCCTCTTCGCATCAAATACATTGGCATCCTTCCCCCATCGATCAAATTCCTCAAGGGTATACCCAAGAGCTTTTACAATCAGCCCGCCCAATTTTCTTTTATCACTTATCGATTCTAAATTTGCTGGGGGTTTTATTTTTCCTTTGGACTCATCACGTACACGCCGTCTGAGATCATTAATATTGGCTTGCATGAGCTCTGTATAGAGATTTGCACACTGAGTCTTAGTCAATCCTGATTCAGGGGAATCTGTATTGGATTCAGAAGGCTGATCACCACGTGTGCCGAAACTTTTTTGATACAACTCACCAAAATACCCAATCATCTTTTTTCCTGAAAGCGCGGGGCAATCTCTTTCGCACATTCTCTGCACTGCATCTTCTCCACCTCCTTCTCTCGCAGCAGCAATATGACGAGCAACCTGAATTTTATGGTCCATCCTTAATTGATGAAGGTCCGTGACATTCATGTCCCACCGTAAACACGCAGGAACCTGATGTTGAGGAGGAAGATCATCCTGCCCATCATCTCCCCGTTGTTCTCCGAATTTTCTCCCCATACAGATTTTATAGAAATGAATAAAAGGAAGGAGATTGTACTGAGACTTCTTACGCCGTCAACGGATTACGGAATGATTTTTTGGTGCCCGCGGCAGGATTCGAAGCCTTTGACGTCCTGGTCCGAAGCCAGGCGCATTTTTTGGTGCCCGCGGCAGGATTCGAACCCACGACCTCCTGGTCCGAAGCCAGGCGCTCTATCCAGCTGAGCTACGCGGGCAGCTGTACATTTCTATAATACAGGGAAGATCGCGCAGGCGCTTTTTTTATTACGCCTCGCTTCGCGAGGCTAGGCCAGCCTACGCTACGGAGGCACGAAGTTGATCTTAATCATGGTATCCTTTCTCCATGTCATTTGATGACGATCAAAAGCGAAAGGCACTCAAGGGGAAGGAGCAGAAAGCAACCTACGAAGGAAAGACGGATATTCAAAAATTACAGCGTGAGATCACGGAAGCTGCACAGAAGAAGGATCGAATGGTTCTCGAGAGAAATCTCTTGAAGGATGCAGTGCAAAAAGAGCAGCAGAAAAGTGCTCCGACAAAAGAGAAGCAAAAATCCGTTACCGATGCAAAAACACAGGCTGGCAGTGCGAAGGAACATGCGGAAAAACAGAGGGTGCAGCAGGAGGAAATCGATCAGGCTCTGGCACAGAACCCGGAGCAATCCGGCGAAACGCCATTCTGAAGCCAAAAATTCGATCATCTCCAAGGAGACTCTGAGATCAGTGATCAATCTTGGTTTTTTGGCTTATTTATGGTAAAATTAAGAGATTTATTCGCGATAAATACCCAAAACAAGATACATGGCGCGACACACACTGATGTTCGGATGGGAGTATCCACCTCGTCACCTTGGAGGGCTGGGTGTTGCCTGCCAGGGACTTGTACGGGGACTTCTTCACCATGGCACTCAAGTGACTCTGGTGCTTCCGCATGGTGATGTGGAAATGGATCACGGGGTGGATCTTAAATGCCCCACACTCAAACAACTCAAGGAAATCCGCGTGCGGAGTCTCCTGCAGCCCTACGATGCACCCAGCACCTATGCAGAGCGTGTGGATGGAATGATAAATCAAACGCCTCGGACCGATGTGAATCTGTATGGGCGTGATCTAGGAGAAGCAGTATGGGAGTTTGAGGAGCTCGCAGTGGAGCTTACTAAGGATATACAGCCTGACATCGTGCATAGTCACGACTGGATGACCTTCGGTGCAGGCAGGCGTGCAGCACGTCATCACCGTGTACCACTCGTTGCACAAATCCATGCAACGGAACTCGATCGGACCAATGGCAATCCCAATATGTGGATCTACGATCAGGAACGACGCGGATTAAATGCAGCAGATCACATCATCACGGTGAGTAACTACACCAAGAATATTTTGATCCACGATTATGGAATCTCTGCGAATAAGATTGATGTCGTCCACAATGGAGCACCATTCACCTCTGCGTTAAGCGGTACACCACAACTCACCAATGATCGCCGAGCGCATCCGATGGTTCTCTTCATCGGAAGACTCACCGTGCAGAAGGGACCGTTCCACTTTTTGGAAGCAGCGCGAATGGTTCATGATATGAATGGCAATACACGCTTCGTCGTTGCAGGCGATGGGTATCTGCTTCCCGATCTCATCGAGCGTTCCTGCGCCATGGGGCTCCAGGATTCTGTGATGTTTGCGGGGAAGGTATCACACACAGAAGCACGCAAGCTCTACACGCATGCGAGTTGCTTCGTGATGCCATCGATCTCGGAACCATTCGGGCTCGTGGCACTGGAAGCAATCGCCCATGGCACACCAGTGATTCTGAGTAAGCAATCGGGCGTACGGGAAGTTGTTCCACACTCTCTCCTCGTTGATTTCTGGGATACCGAAAAACTTGCCGATTGCATCCTCACAGTGATTCGCGAGGAGCCACTCGCCATGCAGCTCACCGCCGAAGCGCCACACGTCCTCTCGCATCTCACATGGGAGAACCAGGCAGCCAAAGTTCTCTCGATCTACGACAAGGCCCGTATCAACTTCTAAACCCTTGCCGGCCGTAGCTCCAAGAGGAGCGGAGGCTGGTAACAAACATTCATCCTCCCCTTCATTCCCATGACGCCCCCTCTCATCTCTTTCTACTTTCAAGTTCACCAGCCCTACCGCCTCCGGGATCTTCGGATTACGGAAATCGGTCGGGACAATGTGACGTACTTCGATGAGGAGAAGAACCGCGCGGTGTTCCGCAAAGTGGCAGAGAAGTGCTACCTCCCGGCAAACCGTTTGATGCTGGAACTTTTAAACCGCCACCCGAACTTTGCAATCTCCTACTCGCTCTCGGGCGTGTTTTTGGAGCAATGCGGCGAATACGGACAGGATGTTCTGGATTCGTTCCGTGCACTCGCAGCAACTGGAAAAGTGGAGTTCCTGGCAGAAACCTACTACCATTCGCTCTCCGCACTCACCTCGCTCGAGGAATTCTGTGAGCAGGTGGAGAAGCACGTCCACACGATCGAAACACTCTTTGGACAGCGACCCAAGGTATTCCGCAATACAGAGCTCGTCTTTAGTAACGAGATTGCAGAAATTGCGAGGCTCCTTGGGTTCCATGGAATTCTGGCAGAAGGCGCAGATCACTTGCTCCGTGGACGAACTCCCAATCAACCCTACACCATTCCAAAGTTTTCTCTGCCCGAGGCAACACAGAAGCTCATCAAGAAGCACAAAATCCATCGGAAGCCTGTAGAGGAAATTGCCGTCCTCCTTAAAAACTACCGCCTGAGTGATGACGTCGCCTTCCGCTTCTCGGATCGCTCATGGGTTGGCTTTCCACTGCATGCGGATACGTTCACTTCCTGGCTCACTTCGAGCGGTGGTCACTCAGTGAATTTGTACATGGACTACGAAACATTCGGCGAGCACCAGTGGGCAGATACCGGCATCTTTGAGTTCCTCCGCGCACTCCCACGCATGTGGGAACAGTGGAACATTGGAACAGAAACTCCGAGCAAAGTGATTGCGCTCTGGGGTGATCGTCCAAAGGAAACGTTCGATGCACACACCCATGTCTCGTGGGCGGATATCGAGCGCGATCTTTCTGCGTGGCGTGGAAACAGGATCCAGGAGGCAGCATTCGCAGGAATCTATGGATTGGAACAGGAAATCAAGCAGACAGAGGACGAAGCTCTCCTCCATATATGGCGCAAGCTCCAGACCTCGGATCACTTCTACTACATGTGCACCAAGTACTGGAACGATGGCGACGTGCACAAGTACTTCTCACCCTACGATTCTCCCTACGAAGCCTACAGACGTTACAGTCACGCGCTCTGCGACTTAAAAACCAGGCTCGAGAAAAGCAGCAAGCACCAAAAATCAAATTCCAAATAACTATCAAAAGCCAAATTCCAATGAACCCAATAATTTTCACACCATTGATCCAAAATCAGAATTCTAGAATTTGGAATTTTCTTCCACTGTATTAACAAATGCCGCGAAGCCTTGTTCTTGGTAACGGCAGTTTGCTCGCAACGTTCGATCAGAACCTGCTCCTGCGGGATCTCTACTACCCATACGTGGGGGAGGAGGATCACACGACCTATGGCCACAAGCATCGCGTGGGGTTCTCGATCGAGGGACAGCCGTTCTCGTGGTTGGATGATGGTTCCTGGAAAATCACACCAGGGTACGGAGATGACACTCTGATTGGTATTTCGCGCCTCACAAATGATCGCCTGGGCCTCATCATCGAGGCGCACGACTTTGTGCACAGCGTGAAGAATATCTTCGTGCGGAGGTTCTCGATTCACTCCACACATGCGGAGCCACGAACACTCAAAATCTACTTCCACCACGATCTCCACATGTACGGGGATAAGCAGAAGGATACTGCATTCTACGAACCCGCTACAAACTCTGTGATCCACTACCGCAAGAACCGCTACTTCCTGGTAGCGGGGCTCGCGGGGAATCAAGGTCTCACCTCTTTTACCACGGGCAAGAGCGAGTACCGGCAGCTCGAAGGTACCTGGCGCGATGCGGAGGATGGGCATTTGAGTCGGAATCCTATCGAACAGGGATCAGTCGATTCCACAGTCGAGCTCACGTGCACCGTACAGAATGACCATGAGGAAATAACGGAGTTCTGGCTCTGCGCAGGAAAACTCTTAAGTGATGTGCTTCTCCTTAATGATTATGTCCTCGAGGAGACAACGGAACAGATGGAGCGGAGTACCCGCAATTACTGGAAGAGCTGGGTACGCAAACAGCGCCAGACCTACGGATCACTCGATGATAAATTAGTGAACCTCTTTCGACGCAGCCTCCTTATTATCCGTACACAGACCGATAACCACGGCGGGATTCTGGCCGCAAACGATAGCGACATCATGCGCTTCAATCGCGATACCTACACCTACGTGTGGCCACGGGATGGCGCGTTTGTGGCCATGGCTATGGATGAAGCCGGCTACCACGAGATGACACGCCGATTCTTCCGTTTCTGCTGCGGCGTGCAATCTAAGGAAGGCTACATGCTCCATAAGTACAATCCCGATGGCACGCCGGGGTCCTCATGGCACCCCTGGTGGAAGAATGGGGAGATGCAGCTCCCGATCCAGGAGGATGAAACCGCACTCGTTCTCCATGCTGTCTGGCATCACTTCTCGCTCTACAACGACTTTGAGTGGCTCCAGGAAATGTACGAATGCTTCGTGAAGAAGGCTGCCGAGTTCATGATCAGCTACCGCGAGCAGAGCACCAACCTTCCCCTTGCAAGTTACGATCCCTGGGAGGAGCACAACGGCATCTTCAGCTACACATCGGCAACCGTACATGCGGGGCTCCTCGCTGCCGCCAACATTTGCCAGGCACTCGGCCATGTGAAGCACGCAGAGCGCTACCACACCGCAGCGGATGAAGTGCGGGAGGCAATTCTCTTCCACCTCTACGATGAAAAAGCAGGGCGCTTCGTAAAGAAAATCAAACGCAAAGATGGAAAGGAGATCGAGCGCGATCTCACGCCAGATGCAAGCTTAATGCTGATCTGGAAGCTTGGCTTACTTCCTCCTTCGGATCCCCGAATGTCCTCCACCATGAAGCAGGTGGAAGAAGCTCTCCGCGTGCGAACAAGCGTTGGGGGCTACGCACGCTACCCGCGCGATTTCTACCACTTTAATGAGCAGCACTCGGATGCGGTTCCAGGGAATCCCTGGATTATCACAACGCTCTGGATTGCCGAGTGGAAAATCGCTCTCGCAAAGACCCTCGATGATTTAAAGGAACCTCTCGCAACACTCCATTGGGTAGCGGATAAAGCAACTCCGGCTGGAATCCTCCCCGAGCAGATTGATCCGCATACGGGGGCACATCTCTCGGTCGCCCCCCTCACCTGGAGTCACGCCGTGTACGTGGAAACGTTTCTGATGTACTTGCAAAAAGAGATCGAATTGAGAGGAGCCGTATCCTGCCCAATCACAAAATAGGCGGAAGCAGGACGCTACGAAAGGAGCAAGAGAATATACGTTTTCACGTTGGAAAAAATTTCCCTGTGACTATCGAGTGCTTCGATTTCCCCGCGTGTGAACCAGCGGATTTCGCGCCCTTCGTGTTCCGCAAGCGAAATGGCTTGCGATTCATCAAGCGGCCGCGCAATGTAGAGAAAATCAATATGCTCGTGCGCCGGCTCGTTCCTTTCCTCACTCACGGGAATATTTTCGAGGAGGAGCGCGATGGGTTTCTTCAGCATCTTCCCCTCCTCTCGATTTTCTTTAAAAAGATCCAGAGATTCCTCTTCCACGATTTCGACATCGAGTCCTGTCTCTTCTTTACACTCACGCTTTGCAGCGTCTTCTGGCGTTTCATCGCTATCAATATGCCCACCGGGAGGCATCCATCGCTTAAGACGCTTGTGCCAGAGAAGCAGCGTGCGATTCTGTGAATCGATGATGAAAGCCGTTGCGGTGAAGTGACGATGCATACTCTGGTATCCTACCTCAGATGGTACTTATCGACTCTAACTCCACTGCACTGAAGATTAATGACCCTATGCCTCACTTCGAGCTCCCAGGGACAGATGGTCTTACGATTCGCTCCAAGGAGATCCGCGATCCTGTTCTCGTTGTGAT
>Ga0209542_10007921_pt1 | contig 20020 bp, 23 predicted proteins | sample RifCSPhighO2_01_FD_184028 | JGI IMG/M metagenome (GOLD analysis project Ga0209542, IMG submission 184028) | Soil microbial communities from Rifle, Colorado - Rifle CSP2_plank highO2_0.1 (SPAdes) (version 2) | ecosystem: Environmental > Terrestrial > Deep subsurface > Rock core/Sediment ...
GCATACTCGGTCAAAAAAGGCGAACCGTAGACAACCCAATTATACGCAAGATGAAGCGAGCCGAAAGGAATCGAACCCGCAAGCATCCAAGCGAATTTCTTTCTATTCTTCCACAAAGCAACAGCGAAAAAACCCAAGAAGAACACAAAAGCATTCACTTTGAGCAAGAACGCGAATCCGAAACACAATCCCGCAAGAAAATGGTCTCGCGAGCTTTTACTCAAATACAAATACCAGCCAAGAAGAATGAAAAAAGTCAAAGCATAATCCGTGAAAATCGTGAACGAATAATAAACAAAAGGAGGATATGCAAGATAAAGAAGCGCGGCAATCGATGGAATATTGAGACGCTTAAGAAGCCGCACGAATATGAAAACCCCAAAGATATGAAAAATCATCCCTGAAAGAAAAACTGGCTTTAACCCGAACAATATGAAAGGAGCGAGCAAAACATACATACCCGGCGGGTACCGTGGGAAATAGCGCTCGCCATCACTTGGAAAATGATAGCCGTGAAGCTCATTATCAGTCCAAAACTTGCCTTCAGTTAGAAGATATGCTCCTCTCAAATAATGATGCTCGTCATTAACCAAATAATAACTTGGATAAAACAAAACGCAAAACAGCACATAAATAAGAAGAGATGCGTAAATTACGCGCTCATCACCCGCAATATTCTTGAGCTTATCCACACCCCCCATACCCAAAAATCGATTTATAAATGTTTGCGTGCATACTTTTTATACTCGATACACGGCAAAAGCAGTATGATATACGTAATAGGCTCAGGACCCGCAGGAGTCTCCTGCTCCAAAGCATTGCTTGAACGCGGTGAAAAAATCACCATGCTTGACGCTGGCAACGAACCTGAAGAAAAAATCACGCAAAAACTTGAACTGTTCAGAAAAAATCCAGACCATACTGAAATAACGTCCCTGAAGGGAACTTTAGATACGCGTGGACAGGACAGCCCGCTCAAACTCAGCTACGGCTCAGACTATCCATATCAAGGCACGCCGAAAATCACGGAAAAAAACGTCCTTTGCAGGACAAGCCACGCGCAAGGGGGACTTAGCACTGTTTGGGGCGCGGCAATAATGCCGTATCTTGCAAAAGACTGCTCAACTTGGCCGCTCAAATATTCAGAACTCGACACTTATTTCAAGAAAGTTCTTGAATTCATGCCAATCGCGGGATATAAAGACGAACTTGAAGAATATTTCCCCCTTCATTCCAAGCCCACACCATACCCTCGTTGCAGCCAGACAAAACTCCTTCTTGAAACAATGAACAAAAACAAGAAGAAGCTTGCGAGCCAAAATATATTCTTTGGACACGCGCGCCTAGCCGTGCATTTCAACGGAACAAAAGACAAACCAGCCTGCATAAAATGCGCAAACTGCCTCTACGGATGCCCCCTGCAAATAATCTATTCCTCAAGCTTCACTCTCAAAGAACTCCTCAAAAACCCGAACTTCAACTATGAACAAGGAATCATCGTTGAAAAAATAAGCGAAGAAAACGACACCGCGATAATCCATGCCGGCGATAGTAAAAAAAATAAAAAACTGACCTTCAGAGGCGAACGCGTGTTTGTGGCGTGCGGAAGCGCGCTAACCACACGAATAATGATGAAAAGCCTCGATGTAAAAGAAATAACGCTAAAAGACTCCCAACACTTCGTAATACCATGCTTAACATTACGGCGGGCAAAGGGAGTATCAAATGAAAAACTACACACGCTCAGCCAAGCGTTCATCGAACTAATACCTTCCGAAGGCAAATCGGCACACCTGCAAATATACACCTATAACGACCTATATGAACAAAGACTCAAACAAATGTTCGGCAAAATGTACTCTCCACTAAAACCGATCCTGAACCTTTTGCTTGAAAGAATAATCGCAATTCAAGGATACCTTCACTCGGACGACTCAAGCGAAATCACGATAAAAGAAAATGGAAACGAATTACAACAGGAATTGAATCCTCTGACTGAAACGAAAGCAAAACAAATAATCAAGCTTCTTAGAAGAAACACATTCAAACTAGGATTCACACCAATTCCATTCATGAACAAACTAAGCAAAAGCGCAGGAGGAAGCCACATCGGCTCAAGCTTTCCAATGGGAACAAAAAGCGACCTTCTCGGACGTCCAATCGGCCTTCAAAGAATACACCTAGTCGATTCAAGCGTGCTCCCATCAATAGCCGCGCAAACAATAACGCTAACAGCCATGGCAAATGCTTATAGAATAGGAGCGACAACAAACCTCAAATGACAACATACGCAGTAACCGGAGCCAGCGGATACGTCGGATCAGTTATCTGCCAGTGTCTGCGAGCCAAAAAACACACAGTCATAGAGCTTGGAAGAAATTTCAAACAAAAATTTGTGCTTGGAGAAGAAGTCTACCCCAGCACGCTTAAAGAAGCTGATGTTTTAGTTCACTGCGCGTGGGATTTTAGCCTTAAAAACAAAGAAGACATATGGCGCGTCAACGTAGAAGGCAGCCAAAAACTTCTTACGGCCGCAAAAAATATCAAAACAATATTCATAAGCACGCTATCAGCGTTTGACGGCGCAAAATCACTATATGGGACGGCGAAGCTCGAAGTCGAAAAAACCGCACTTGAACTTGGAGCCACAGTAATCCGCCCAGGACTCATCTTCGGCAAAAACGCAGGAGGAATGGTGGGCTCGCTAATGAAACTCACTAACAAACTTCGAATCATACCAGTAGTTCGGCCAAGACAGCATTTCCACCTATGCCATGTAAAAGACCTAGCAGAACTAATCTACCACCTCTCACTGTTTGAGCCTCCAGCTGTTCCAATAGTTGCGGCCTGCGAAAAACATCTAACTTTTCGAACAATACTAAAAACCCTGGCAAAAGCGCAAGGCAAAAAAATATTTCTTCTTCCAGTCCCATACTTCTGCGCGTATCTGGGACTCAGAACACTCGAACTAATCGGGCTGAACCTTGGCTTTCGAAGCGACAGCCTAAAAGGGCTCCGATACGTGAATGAAAATATAGATTTTGAGCCCACACAAAAAACACAAATCGAATTCAGAGAATTTAACGAAGACACAGCAGTAGAATGAACACATTCAATCTAAAACACACCCTTGAATCAGGACAGTTCTTCAGATACGATCCCATGGGTGAGTGGAACTATCTTGCTGAACGCGACAAGTTTTTCAAAATAAGGCAAATAGGCAAAAAAATAGAATTTGTTGGAACATCGCCGGAACACATAAACCGACTTTTTGGATTAGACCAAAAATATTCTAAAATAATCAAGAACTTAGCTGAAGATGAAACTCTAATTCCTGCGCTTGAAAAATACAACGGACTTCGAATAATGCAGCGCGATCCTTGGGAAACGCTTGTAAGCTTCCAATGCAGCATAATGAGCAACATCAAGAAAATAAAACTCAATTTGAACCTCATCGCAAAAGAATTTGGAAAGCCGCTCGCTCTCGACTCAGTCAAACAACACTCATTTCCAAATCCGGGAGAAATAAACGACTTGGACCGGGTGAAATCGTGCGCTACCGGCTTTCGAGCAAGATACATACACGCAGCGAACGCTCTTGTGGATGACAAATATTTCGAGAATCTAAGAAAGAAGAAGTATGAAGATGCACACTCTGAACTGATGGAACTGCCAGGAGTTGCGGCAAAAGTCTCAGACTGCATCTGCCTATTCGCGCTTGACAAAATGCAAGCGTTCCCCGTGGATGTCTGGATAGAACGAATAATGAAAGAAACGTATCCTGAAACGAAAAACATGAAAAATGATGAAATACGACAGTTCGCGTGGGACAGATGGGGCAAAAACGCAGGATACGCACAGCAGTTCCTTTATCACTGGGCAAGACTTAAGGACTGAACGGAGGAGCCTTACGCACCCTAAAAGCCTGCCGGCGGACGTAGTCGTCATTAGTGTTTTCCATATAAAAACTTTTACCGTTGAAAGCCAATACACCCCCCTTTAAGTAATACGTACTTCTTGAGTGAATCGGCGGAGTACTTAATTCAACCGAATGCACATAGCCATGATGCCCACATACTCCATTCGTCAGTTGATATACCTCGCCAGCATGAACACCACCCGCCCCGCACACCTCTTCCAAAAACCCACCAACCTTCGCGCTCACCCTGCCCGCGACCAATCGCCCACGTAACGAACTACGCCTTGCTGCGAGAACCAAATCCTCAACATATGGAACGCTCACTGTCTGTCGCTTTGAAAAAGAGGCATCTAGCAACCTATATTCAGTTTCAACCTCAACTTCGTTAAAATAAAAACGATTTCCCGTATACTTGTGCAGAGTACACTTATTCCACTCACCACGCAACACCTCGCAACCCGCTATCAAAACAGGATTACTCTCAAACTCCAACACTTTCCTGCGAGTCTGAAAATCAAGCTCGTTTGGAAGCAGAACCCAACGTCCTCTTGTTTTTCTCACATATCTGAGCCAACAAGCAAAAGGCTTATGGGTTTCTCTCATGCTATCTGTACCGTTCAGAAACCCCGTGCTGCGCTCATAGCTTTGCAAACCATCACGCGCAGGAACGTTATACACTCTAACAGAAATGTCCGTTGATTGAACCGGCTGGACATAGAATCCGCCATTCTGCACATAATCCTCAAGGGATGCACCAGCGGACAAGGCGTCGACTAATACTCTTTGACCATATTCATACACGCCAAACTGCACAAAGCGATTCCCTGCAGCAAGCAAGGTATCAGGCTGACCTCCCCACGCGAGCGCATCACGTACACTCTCACGAAGTTGTTTATCCATGTGCACAAACCCCCACTCCCCATTTAAAAATGTTTCTTTTTAATAACTCGACAGTGGTTAACTTACTCTTTGAAAACTTTAAATAACCGCAAGGTACCTGCTAACCTGTCCAATGAAAGCCCTCTCACTCAAGCAACCCTGGGCTGAACTTGTCGTTTCGGGCAGGAAAACTATCGAGATACGCAAATGGAACACGCACTTTCGCGGAGAGTTTCTGGTACACGCATCACTAAACACTAACAAAGAAAGCGAAAAGGAATTCGGATTCTCCAATCTGCCAATAGGATGCATAGTCGGCAAAGCAACGCTTGTCGATGTCAAGAAATATCATACTAGGGCTGAGTTCGAGAAAGATTCCGAGCAACACTTCGCAAAAGGATGGTTCGACCCCAAAGCCCACGGGTTCATGCTCAAAAACGCAGAACGATTGGAGCCGAAACCTCTAAAAGGCAAGCTCAACTTCTTTGAAACAGAATGGGAAGAGCCACACACGAAGAAATTGACAGAGTACTAAGAATCCTTGTCAAAGAAGAAGGGTCTTTGACAATGCTTGGGCGGATGGGAGTCAAATATGATGCTTTCAAAGTCCTGATATCAACCATACTCTCCGCGCGCGCAAAAGACGAAGTCACTGAAGTTCTCGCTGAGAAGTTATTCGAGCTGTACGATACTGCGCAGAAACTTGCGCGGGCAAAACAAAAAGATGTGATTCCGATCATTCGCAAGATTGGGTTTTACAATGCCAAAAGCAGGAATATAATAGAGACATCGAAAATACTAGTTGAGAAATATAATGGACGAGTGCCAGATACTCTTGAACAACTAACTGAACTGCCCGGCGTTGGAAGGAAGGTCGCGAACTGCGTTTTGGTGTACGCGTACAAAAAAGACGCGATACCGGTTGACACACACGTTCACCGTTTGAGTAATAGGATTGGGTGGGTAAAGACAAAAACTCCTGAAGAAACTGAAAAAGAACTTGAGAAGATATTGCCGAAAAAACATTGGCAAGCAATCAACAACGCTCTTGTGACGCACGGCAAGACAATATGCGCGCCAGTATCGCCATTCTGCTCCAAATGCCCAATCTTTAAATATTGCAAGAGAAACGGCGTTGGAAGGAGCAGATAAAAAATGGCAGACGTAAACAAAGCAGCAGCATTGTGCATACAAGACAAAAAACTCCTCGTTGTGAAGAAAAAAGGAATGGAAGAACTTCTCTCACTTGGAGGCAAAATAGAACCTGGTGAAACGGAAGAAGAATGCATCATACGCGAAGTAAAAGAAGAAGCAAGATGCGAAGCCACACATATCAAGCGTTTCGAGACGTTCGAGGGAATGACGCACGATGGAAAACGAACTTTGCGCTTAGCGTGCTATTTCTGCGAACTAAACGGAACACCAACCATCAATCCTGAAGACCAAATAGAAGGACACTGCTGGATAAATAGGGATTATTCCAAACAGGGCATAAAACTCGCAGGAATGCTTGAACTCAAAATTGTACCAGCGCTTGTCAAAAAAGGACTTCTCTAACACAAACCATTTAAAGAAGGAAAGCTGAACAAGCACAATGGTCAACATGATAAAAGTGCTCATAGCAGTATTCGTGCTTGAACTCATAATCGGCATCGCAATTCTTGGAAAGAACCTCACACGAGCGCTCATCTTCAGGACAGCAAAGACCAAAAACAACGAAGGAATATTTCTGGAAGCAGCCACAGGCGCGCTTGCCGCGATAATATCAATTGTGTATTACACCCAAAACAAACCTGACGCCACAATATTAATGTGGCTGGGACTAATCGTATTCTTTTGCGGAGGAATACTGCAATTCATAGCGCGAAAACAGCTTTTCGAGGATAAAACATTTGAGGAGAGGGCAAGACAGAGTTTGGAAGCTGCGACAACCGGAATTTACAGCGTGATTCGACATCCAAGCAAGACAGCACTCCTCCTAATGCTGCTAGGCATCTGTCTTTCAATGGGAAGCTATTGGAGCTTAGGATTGCTATTCGTCCTATTTTTGCCGAGCGTACTATATAGAATAAGCCAAGAAGAAGAACTACTGCTCGACGAATTCAACGACAGATGGCTCGCGTACAAAGAAGATACGAAAAAATTGATACCATACATTCTCTAAACCAGAACACATATAAACACTCCAATGCCTAAAAGAACCATGCCGAAAAAAGAGACACGCTCAGAACGAATCGTCGCATTCATATCTAACGCGACAAAAATCGGCTTTAGCGCGCTCAAACTCTTCCTTCTCTTATTCTTCGCATTCCTATTCATCGGAACATTCGCCAGCATATCTCCTGGCGGACTTGGCGATGGAAATGTCGCAGTAATCCCAATCGAAGGCCTCATAACAACAGGCACGTCAAGCGCATTCAGCGCTGCTGCGAACAGCAAAGACATCGTCGAACTAATCGAAGATGCGAGCGAACAGAAACGAATCAAAGCAATACTTCTTGAAATAAACAGCCCGGGAGGAGCCCCTGTCGCAACTGACGAAATAGCAAGCGCCATACAGAGTACGAACAAGACTGTCATCGCAGTCATAAGGGAAACCGGCGCATCGGGAGCATACTGGATAGCAACCGCAGCAGACAAAATATTCGCAAACCGAATGAGCGTCACAGGAAGCATAGGAGTCACGGCGAGCGGGCTCGAATTCAGCAATTTCATCACAGAGCAAAATATCACGTACAGAAGACTGGTCGCAGGAAAATACAAAGACGTCGGAACACCCTGGAGAGCGCTTGGAAATGAAGAACAAAAACTCTATCAGGATTTGCTGGACACCCTTCATGAACAATTTATCAGTTCAGTTTCAAAGAATAGAAACCTTCCGGAAGAAAAAGTACGCGAACTCGCGACCGGCTGGGTCTATCTTGGCTCAGAAGCCAAAGAACTAGGACTTGTGGACGAAATAGGCGGGCGCAAAGAAGCTCTGACGTATCTTGAGAAATCACTCAACATAACAGCAGAACCAGTTGAATACTCCAAACCTAAAACATTCTTTGAAGAACTCACCAAAATGACATCAGAAGGATTCTACTCTCTCGGACAAGGAATGGGCTCTAGCTTCTCAAACCAAGGCATCTCACTTACCTAAGAAAATCGAGCCTTCACCAATATTCTTCGCTTCGCCCGCATTAACTTCTAAAACATACCTTGCAGGAAGAGAACGGTAAGAAACACAAGATTCCTCTTTGCACGCAGGAACATCACGCTTAACCTCGACTACTGTTCCGTTAGAAGCGATAAAGACCATATCAAGAGGAATATACGTGTTCTTCATCCAAAAAGCTCTTGGCTGTTCCTCATCAAAAACAAAAAGCATACCTCTCCCACTTGGAAGACTTTCGCGATACATAAGACCGTGCGCGTGCTCATCCGGAGTGTTTGCTATTTCTACAAAAAAAGAATCGCCAGAGTCAAAAGATACGGAGTTTTGAGAGCACGAAAGAAGCAGAAAGATTAGAAGCACTCGCCTCATTTCTTACCCTTGCCTTGAGAAAGCCCCATTCCCGACATCCAAATAGGAACCTCGTATGCGGACTTATCCTTCTCAAGCTTCAAAATACCTGCATCTATCAAGTCATCAATGTTAAGCATCTTATCAGCCTCATCAGGAATCCTTGGACAGGCAGTGTTCACCCAAAACTGGATGAACGGAAAGTTCTCGAACTGGCGCATATCCATCTCATCGCACGCGAACAGGAAATACTCCTTGCCGCTTATGCGTGAAAGCTCCATTGCCCGCACAAGATTCTTCTGGCCCATCTTAGTGCTCACGATGATTCCAACCTTATTCGACATCAAAAATTTGCTCAACTGGCCGCGCTTGCGGTTCTCAAAACGCTCAACAATCTTTGAATCCAGCTTTCCTAAATTCTGCGTCACTGGATTCCACAAGTACACATCCTGACGGGTTTTTATCGCGACCTGAATAGGATGAAACTCTCCAGAACCCACAAAAAGCCAAGCATCAACATGCTCTTTTATTTTTTCAGCTTCCATCGCATTACAGCCAAGAACCTGCCCTGCAAGCATCGCGGTCTTTAACTGGTCAAGAACATCCTTGATCTTGTGAGCGTGCTGGATGGTTGTCACAACACCCCATCTAAGCTTTGGAAGCTCATCTAACTTTATCTTAGGAAGCTTCACATCGATTGAGCTCTTAGCGTGAACGTGCATCAGTTTCATAACATATAGACCAGAATGGCTGTTTAAAAAGATTTCCGAAAGCATTAAAAGAACAGCACGGGATAAGAATATCATGAGCCTTGCAAGCATAGTCCTTCTGGCAGTCGTCCTTGTACTCGCAGTCATGGCCATAAAATTTCTAATCGGACTCATAAGAACAGTCGTATCGACAGGACTACTCATAATCGCGGCAGGAATTTTACTTAGCATCGTAACCGGATATGACTTATTCAACATAGGACCAACAGCGTTCGCAGCGCTCGACACTATGAACCAGACAGTTCAGAATTTTCCAGCACCATAACGCGTCTTTTGCCACAAACTTGGAATAACCATCTTTGCCAGCGGTTTTAAATTCAATATGTCCTCTTCATTATACATCACAAGTTTCTCCAAATATTCACGATCGCCCGTCGAACGCCACATCTCCCACAAATAAATTGCATCCTGACCGCTCATATGCTCTACCTCTTCGCACCTCTTTATCTCCATCTGTTTTTCTATCGACTTCAATCCTCCGACAATGCCAAGGCGCTGGCAAACAAAACGAAGGTCGATATGAGGCACGTCAAACTTCATGCCAAAATAACGCTCGATTATAGGCACATCAAACGAGGCCCCATTGAACGTCACAATGAGCTTGTACTTCTCAAGCTCTTTTTGCAAAATATTTTTGTCAAGATTGAAACCTTTGACAAGCGTTTTTGTTTCCACCCCATCAGAAAGCCCGATGACAGTAATACCTGAATGATACCCATTCGTTTCTATATCAAGATAGAGCGCTTCATCTTTGAACGTGTTGAATAGACGCCACTGCTCGGAAAACGGAAGAGATTTGGCGAAAAAGCGCGCGTTTTGCGAGCGAAGGTTATGAGCGGCATCTGAAAGAATCTCATCGCAGCGCTGTTTTCGGGTGGTTCCCATACCATTTATTTTTGATATAGATAGAAAATCATCCCACGATTTGATTGATTGCGCCCACAACATCTGCTCAAAACGCAAACGAACCTTCGGGAGAAGAACAAACGATTCTTGCAGCATACCTCCGAGAATAAAAACCAAAAGCTTTAAAAGCGCTCCGAGCATATGTCCAGTGAGGGTGACAAGGGACAAATGCCAGCATTCGCACATCACATAGATAGTTGTAAACGCCTTTTCGAAAAGTTCAAACTATTAAAAGAAAGCCGCCAATTCGCGCTAGTCGCTGTAGGCAGCGTAATACCCGACCTTGAAGAATACAAAATCCTAAAGAATGTCCACTGGCGAGCCCACGCATTCCTCGAATACCTACTCAAAAAAGACCCGAAATACGCGCCACTCGCGCTAGGAATGATTTTCCACGAAGAAATGGACAAAGCGATAGACAAACACTTCGTCAATCCAAACATGCCGAAAATGGCAAAATTCCTCGACAAATACCAACTAAATTCAGTGCCTGACGCGGCGCACTATTACCTAGATCATGTTTCATGCCTTGACTTCGTAGACAACGACCCAGGACTTGTCCTTCTCGCAGAACAAGCGCGCGGAAGGCTAAAAGGACGCCACTCGCGAAAAATAGCGCGCCACCTAAGCACGTTCTTCGAAGGCGATGAACAACTGGTTTTGAGCGCTATCAAGACATTCCAAGAATTCGACCTGCGCCAATACCTAACAGCAGAACGCGCGGCCGCGATGTACGGAACATTCATGACTATGAAAGAGACATTCGGCCAGAAAAAAGAAGTTGGCATTTTCGATAAAATACGCCTCGTCTTCAACTACCTGCGCTACCGCACGAGCAACAAAGAACAAAAAATAAAGGAAGCGTGCGAGAAAGCGAAACAGACATTCAAAGAACACCGCAAAGCGTACAAAATAGCATGCCGCAACATGACCAAGAAATTCTCCCAGCTAAACGCAATCCACAACCTCGGACTCAAATAAAGAAATTGCCCACCATGAACCACTCCATAAAAGCCATACAGTTCAAAGTTGTCGAAATGACCAAATGCATAACACCTTGGTGAACAATGCCAACAGTCATAAATCTCTTACCATTCACAGCCAATACGCGCTTTAAAAACACGCAAGCGCAACTCATACGAGCAACGAACCTGAGCGTTATCTTCGAACTACAACGCAAGCTCCCTGTCGCCGTGTTAAAACTATACCTGCAATCTTTCGAAGAGAGCGGCGGCGAAACAATTATCTGGAATGACGAAGCGAGCGGACTTATCGAAACCAAGCTAACACCCGATGAAAAATCATACCACCGAGAGAAAAACGCGCTCAACTCCATAACCCACTCCTGCATCCCGCGGATATATCATAGTGGAACCGTTGATGCGACTACTGGTTCCGTACCCTATTTGCTTTTGCAGCACTTCCGCGGAAAAAATCTCGCCGATACCGAACAAGAAAAATTATCTCCCGCTCACATGCGCAAGACATTCATTTGCATCTGCCACGCGCTAGACGCCACCCACTCACAAGGATACCTGCATTGTGACATCAAACCCAGCAACATAATTGTCAACAGCAACCGCGCAGCGCTCATAGATTTTGGCCTTAGCATCCATAAGGACAATCAAGAACTTGATGATATCGTAAGAGGAACCCCTTCGTACGTTAGCCCTGAACAGGCGCAAGCCAGAACGCTTGATGAACGAACGGACATATATTCTCTTGGCGCCACCCTCTACTACGCATTCACAAGACAAACGCTATTTGGCGCCAGATCAGCAATAGGATATCTTACTGCGCACCTTCATGAACCTGTCCCAATGGAACCGCTCGAGAACACGCCAAAACCAATCAAAGAGATTATCTTGCGCTGCCTTGAAAAAGACAGAGACGCACGATACAATAATGCGAGAGAACTCGCGCATGAACTTGAAAATATCACATCGCGGAACCTATCCTCATCGGATCGCGTGTATATCCGCATCTCAACACCTTCAGATGCCACATCCCACCCGTCAGGAGATACAGTGGGTTTCGTGAAGCCTGCACCACTTCGAACATAAAATTCATCAGTTATGCCATTTAAAAACATCCGAGGAGAGAAGAGCAAAGCCTTATAAAGCACTGTCCTCTCAAATGACCTAATGAGCAAGAAAGACGAAATAGCAGCCCAACAACAGCAGCAAGAGGAAGAAGTTAGAAGAACGCCTGTTCCGCGCGGAAAGCAACTGCTTGGAATCTGCGAACAGCGCGTAGGCGGAAGCCGAATGAAAGTGCGCTGCATGGACGGCAAAGTACGAATCTGCAGAATCCCGGGACGTTTAAAACGAAAACTATGGGTGCGCGACGGCGACATTCTTCTTATAGAACCTTGGGAACTAGGCGGCGATGAAAAGGGCGATGTCATATTCAAATACAAATCAATACAAGTCGAACACCTGCGCAGAAAAGGCCTTCTAAAAGAAATGATGCGCGAAGAATTTTAAGGAGCGCAATAAATCCACGCTTCAGCCCTGCTTTTCAACACTACTTTCTTTCGCGCATACGCATCAGTCTCGTATTCATCAAAAATGATAAGCTCCTTCTCCTGCAACTCAAGAACCAAACCGTCTATCGACTCACCTTCCTTTCGCTTCGCGATAAAATATGACCTGCCTTCAATCTCCACACTCTCGCGCGTGAAACCTTCAAGAACATCAGGCACGCCAAACACAATCCTTCCTAAAAGGCGCAATTGCACCGAAATATCTCCAAGCGTTCCATAAACAAATAATCGATCCATAACTCCACAGAAAAATCAAGGTATTAACTGTCTTTCGAAACTTTGATTGCCATAACATCCCGCATACTGCGACCAAGAACTATACGCGGCGCAGTTTCCCCTGCACAACTGATAACGATAACCGATTCCGTACTCATCGAACTCGCAAGGTCCTGTAAAGAAACACTGGCATGATTCCGATCCTCTGCTGCCCTCGACCACCAAGACAAGAGAGATAAGAACAGCGCAGGCCAACGCGATTTTAAGCAATTGACGCGGACGATGCATAAACACAAGAAAGATGCAGGCACTTAAAAAATAAAGAAATTGCCTGAAAACTCGCTATCCAACGCAGCAAACTGCGGGGTATTACGCGAGTTTTCTTCTGCGGGACCGGCAATTTCTGTCTTTCATTTTGGGAACGTCCAGCCGTAGCAAGCTGCGGAGTATTGGACCCAAAATGAAATAACCGATTACTTAGCGTACTCATGCGAAGCCAAAGAACCAGTCACAAACTTATACGCCTCAAGCGCAGCTATCGAACCCATCCCTGCGCTAATGACCGTCTGCTTGTACGGAATAGAAGTAAGATCGCCGCACGCGTACAAACCGGGCGTCTTTGTTCTCGTAAGAGCGTCAACAACAATCTCGCCAACAGCATTAGTCTCTATAAGACCCGTCACCATATCAGTGTGGGTCTCCCAGCCAATCTCTGAAAAAATACCCTGCACTGAAAGCTCACGGCGATTCTTTGTGTTCACTTCCTCTATGATTAACGCTTTCACGAACTTATCACCCTGAATCTCAACAGGAGAATGATTTGTGATAATCTCAATTTTAGGCTCTTTTTTTGCGATTTCAACAGTCACTTCATCAGCCCTGAACTGGTCTCTTCGGTGCACAAGATACACCTTCTTCGCAATACGAGCAAGCTCTAACGCTCCTTCCAATGCGCTGTTGCCGCCGCCTATAACCACCGTCTCTTTATTCGGGAACAAAGGAGCATCGCAAGTCGTGCACGTTGAAAGACCCCTGCCGAAAAACTTGTCCTCACCAGCGATGTTGAGCTTACGCCTCTCTCTTCCGTAGCAAAGTATGACCGTCTTAGAATCAAGTTTTTTGCCGTCCTCAAACTCTATTGTGAAGTTTTTACCTTTTGAAATACTGGCGACTCTGGATTCGAGAATCTCGGCGCCCCACTTCTTTGCCTGCGCCCAAAACTTCTTCATCAGTTCAGGACCAGGACCCTCATAACCCGGATAATTCTGAATATCATTCGTGGAATTCGTCTCACCGCCAATATTCGGACCTGTAACAAGAAGCGTCTTAAGTTTTTTCCTTCCGGCATAGATAGCAGCAGTCATACCCGCTGAACCTGCGCCCACGATAATCACATCATACATAAAACGCAATTCCACTCACTGACTATTTAAGCATTATGAATATGTCAAAAACACCATTACAGAATAGAAATCTATATTAAACGCCAAACTGCGAGCGAAGCTTATGAACAACGAACACAACCTCTCAACGCTCGTCATAATCATTCTTGCGAGCGTAAGCCTCATCGCAACACTCTTCTTCGAAACTAGGCTCACATCCTGGGCCGCGCTTGAAATGGTCATCTTCCTATTCTCCATGATGGTCACGACAGCGCTATTCTTCGGCCTTTGGCTTGATGAACCATGGACGCAATCCCTTGCAATAATATTCTTTAGCGGCTCGATTGCGAACATGCTCTGGATGTTCGGCATAACACCCGCCAAGCTCACATTCCTCTTCGGAATACTAGTGAACGTCTGCGGAATCGCGATTGCGCTCTCAAAAGTAGAGAAGCCTTTGTCATACGACATCCAAACATACGAAGTCGAAGAAGCGAAACGGGACTTGGCTGAAAACAAGAAGAAAGGCAAACGCTGAGCGCCTGCTAAATAAAGAAATTGCCTGAAAACTCGCTATCCCTCGGAGCAAAGCTCCGAGGTATTACGCGAGTTTTCTCCTGCTGGACCGGCAATTTCTGTCTTTCAGTTTGTGTCGTGTTTCCGAAGCAAGCTTCTGGGTATTGAACCCAACCTGAAATAAATCAGTCGAAATCTATTCGAATCATATTCGCGCCAATAATAATCTCATCACCAGTTCGAATCTCACAAGAAATTCCTGATTTAACAGGGGCGGTGATGTTATTACGATAAATACCGGTTCCGTGCTTCGAGCCCAAATCCTCAATAAACCATTTTTTAAAAATCCAAAAACCTTTTTGGTGAATTCGAGCATGAGTTCGAGAAACTACTGAGCCATCAAGAACAAGAGCATTAATAGGATCACGCCCAACAGAAATATCCAATAGTGAAGTCGTCACAATCTTTAATTTATCAGCACCTTTTATGACTGCAGGCTGAACCAGACCACCCCACAATTTAAACCAATCAGTATGGGTTCCAAACAAGGCATCTTCACGATACCAACTGCCAGTCCTCAATGAAAATCTCATAATTAAATAAAATGAGTTTGATTTTATAACACTTTGCTTTCAAAAGAACCACAAGCTGAATCAATTCCCCGAAAAGAACTTGTGCAATTCCATATACAAAAATCCTGAAAAAGAGACACCTAGAATCATCCCTAATTCTGTTGCGGAAAGAGCGACCGTGCTGAAGACCTCCTGCAGCAAAGGCACGTAAAGAACCGCGAGCTGCAGACCCATACTCGAACCTATCGCAAGATACAACCACATATTAGAGAAAGGCTTCACGAAAAATATCGGCTTGTGCAAAGAATGGCAGCTTAGCGCAAGCAACGACTCGAAGAAAACCACTGTAGTGAAAGCAATCGTCTGCGCCTTTGTCAAATCATCCAAGAACAAATAGAACAAACCAAGAACGCCAAGCGTCAAAAGAATAGGACGCACAACCAGGTGCTTTCCTAGCCCATGGAACACGCTCTCTCCTGGTTTTCTTGGCGGAACCTCCATCACGTTAGGCTCCGCAGGGTCAATACCCAGCGCCAGCGCCGGGAAACCATCAGTTACCAAGTTTATCCACAAAATCTGCAAAGCAAGAAGCGGCAACGGCAGTCCCGCAACCAGCGCGCAAAGGATGATGGAAACCTCGCCAATATTACTTGCGAGCAGGTAAGCCAAATACTTCTTGATATTCTCGAACACCCTTCTGCCCTCTTCGATTGCGCGCACTATCGTCGCGAAATTATCATCAGCTAGAACCATGACGCTAGCTTCCTTTGCGACATCAGTGCCTGTTATGCCCATCGAAATACCAATATCCGCCTTCTTAATCGCAGGAGCGTCATTCACGCCATCGCCAGTCATCGCGACAATGTGGCCATTGGCCTTGAGAGCTGCCACGATGTGAAGCTTGTCCTCAGGATTAACACGAGCATAAATTGAAATTTCCTCTACCTGCTTTCCAAGATCAGTCATCGCTCGAAGCTCATCGCCCGCGACAGCACGACCCTCAATACCAATCTCTTTAGCAACCGCCTGCGCAGTAGTTATGTTATCACCAGTAATCATCACAACCTTAATTCCTGCGGTCTTACACTTCTCCACTGCACCCTTAGCGTCAGGACGCGGCGGATCCATCATCGCCTGCAATCCAACAAACACCATATCAGACTCGTACTTCTTATCGCTAGGCGAAAGGTCCTTGTACGCGAACGCGAGAACACGCAAAGCGCTCTTCGCAAACTCATCATTCTTTGAAAGAATAGCCTCCTTCTCTTTTCTTGTCAGACGCTCAATTCTGCCGTTAACCAAAATCTGCGAGCAAAGATTAAGAACAATCTCGGGCGCCCCTTTCATATAAGCCGCCTTGCGTTTGCCAACCGTATGCACAGTAGTCATGCGCTTACGTTCGCTCGTGAACTCGACTTCCTCGAGCCTTGGGAACTCATCATGCATACGCTCATCATCAAGCCCTGCTTTTCTTGCGCTCACAAGCAAAGCGCCCTCAGTAGGATCTCCAATTATCTGCCACGCATCCCCTTCCTTTTTCAAAGAAGCATTATTATTCAAAGCACCAATCCTTAGAAGCAATTCGAATTTCTTGGCATCATCGCCAAACTCGCCCTGCGGAGCGTAACCCGCACCAGAGATAGAAACAACTTTACGATTCACGAACAACTGCCTAACAGTCATCTCGTTTTTCGTTAACGTGCCTGTCTTATCAGTGCAAATGACCGAACAAGAGCCAAGAGTCTCGACGCTCGGCAAATGGCGAATCAGAGCGTTCTTCTTCGCAAGCCTTTGAACGCCAAGCGAAAGACCGACAGTCACAACAGCGGGCAACCCTTCCGGAATAGCGGCCACAGCGAGCGAAACAGCGGTCAAAAGAATAGCGGTGAACGATTCCTCGAGGCGCACAACGCCAACAACGAAAACCAGCACTGCGATGAAAATAACTATCATCCCAATCTTCGCGCTCAATTTAGCGAGAGTCTTTTGAAGCGGAGTAGCCTCAGTCTTAGTCTCCTGAATAAGCGTAGCTATTTTGCCAATCTCTGTTTGCATACCTGTTCCCACAACAACCGCGCGCGCATGTCCGCTAGTAATAATAGTGCTAGAGAACAGCATGTTCTTCCTGTCAGCCACGCCCACTTCCTTTGCGATCACACTAACCAGCTTCTTTTCAGGAAGGCTTTCACCCGTTAACACCGCTTCCTGCGCGCCCAAATTCATCGCCTCAAGAAGACGGCAGTCCGCTGACACTTTATCACCCGTGTTCAATATCAGAACATCACCCGGCACGACCTCTGTCGCATCCAAAATCATCTGCTTTCCATCACGAAGCACTGTCGCTTTAAGCGAGATAAGCTTCATCAAAGCCTCGATAGCGGCTTCAGCGCGGTATTCTTGGAAGAACCCTAACAACGCGTTCAGGACGACGATGATGCCAATCACGTAGAAATCAATGTATTCCTCAACTATAAGAGAGATTATCATCGCGCCGAACAAAATCCAGACAAGCGGGCTCTTGAACTGCGAAAGAAGAATAACCAACGGATGTATTCGCTCGGCCTCTTTTAGCCTATTCTGGCCGTATATCTTCAGCCGCTCACTTGCATCCTCAGTAGAGAGTCCTTTATCAGAAGAACGAAAATGCTCGAGCACCTCTTTTTCTGATGAACGGTAAAAGTCCATGTAAAGATTGCTAGGCAATTCTCCTTTATATAGTTAATTGAGCGCTCTTACGCGACAAAGCTTAAAAACAACACATGCTTTCCAATATCAAAAGGTGATACCATGACAACCGCGCAAGACCTCCTTAAAACCAACTATGTCTCAGCAGACATCAACGACACAATCGCATCGCTCCTTGGCAAGTTCAAGAAAGCAAAACAGCATTTCGCGCTCGTATTCGACAAAAATGAGTATATGGGCGTCGTAGAGCGACGATTCCTTCTTACCAGCAGAATAAACGTGGCAGAGATGAAAGTCAAGAACGTCGTCAAGAAACGAAGCAAATCAAAGACCCCATTCTACGTCCCTGAACTCTGCATTTCGGATGACGTCAAGAAAATATGCAAACTCATGAACGCGGCAAACATCCACGCGCTCCCTGTCCTTGAAAAAGGCAAAGTTCTCGGAGTCGTTCGAGCGTGGGATCTTGTGCAAGCGATCTCTTCAGAATACAAAAAAGTCACCTGCGAACAGCTCGCCTGCCTAGACCTTGTAACAGTCAAAGAGAACGACACCATATCAACAGTAATCAACGCGATCAGCAAGCACAGCATCGACCACATACCAGTCGTCGATACATTGGGCAAAACTGTCGGAATGATAGCGCTATCAGACCTTCTTGAGAACCCTCGAATATGGGGAGCGGAAGGACAGCACGTGCCTAAAGGAGCCAGCAGGCAGCCAGGAAAACGCGCAGGCTACCAGCACGGCGAGAAAACAAGCAACATGGATCTGCCGATAAAAAACATAATGAGCAAAGTAAATGTTTGCTGCACGACCCCATCGACAACAATACCTTCTGCGGTCAAATTGATGGCAGACGGCGGAGTTTGCAGCATCATACTGATGCAAAACGGCAAAGCAGTCGGAATCCTCACTATGAAGGATATTCTCGCTGACTACGCCAAATCATGAAGCTCACAAGCGTATTCAAAGAAGGCGAAAGCATACCATCAAAATACACCTGCGATGGAGCGAATGAAACCATAACCCTTTCTGTGAGCGATGTTCCATCATCGGCTAAAAGCCTCGCGCTTATAATGGACGATCCGGACATCCCTAACTTTGTCAAAAAGAAGTTTGGAATAACTGAATTTGTGCACTGGGTTCTGTTCAATATCGCGCCGAATGTCAAGACGATCGGGCCTTCAACTCACGGGGTAAACGGAAAAAATAGCAGCGGCGAGAACAAGTATGCAGGACCCTGCCCTCCTGACAAAGAACACAGATATTTCTTTCGGCTTTACGCTCTCGATAAAATTCTAGATTTGAAAGAAGGCGCGACCAAGGAACAAGCGCTTGACGCGATGAAAGGACACGTTCTAGCTGAAGAGCAATTGATAGGAAGATATAACCGCGTGAAGTAGTATTCTTACACGAATGTTATTTTATTGTTACTCTCTAGTTTTAACATTTTAAGCATAACTAAAGTCTAAAAAAGACTTATGATAAGCCCAGTATAGACATAACATTTAAATAGAAGTCACAACATTTCTCCAGCGTGATACGCTCAAAAGGTAACGTGAAACGCCAGCGTTCAACGTACCAGGAGATACGCCAGAAAATAATCGACGAGTTCTCCAGGGGCGAGCGCACGGTCAACCAGATCGCCAAATCGACCGGCCTCACCTGGAGAACCGTCGACCTTCATCTAATCTGGCTCACTGGAAAAGGCGCCATCGAACCGGTCTTCTTAAGCGAATACGTCAAGATATACAGAAAGAAAGAACATGCAGAATCCCGACTCGTGAAACGAGGTGGAACATGAGCAAAATCAAAGTCTTGATGTTCGGCTGGGAGTTCCCTCCATTCAAAAGCGGAGGGCTTGGAACAGCCTGCCACGACCTCACAAAAGGGCTCGCGCAAGAAGACGTCAAAGTCACGTTTGTAATGCCACACGCGCCAAATGGAGCAAACGCGAAATTCGTCAAACTAATCGGAACAAACGCTCTTGCCAAAAACGTCAACATCAAGACAGTCGACAGCCCGCTCACACCATACATGAACGAGAGCACGTACGAACAACACCTCTCAAACGGCGGCAAAAATAACGCGATTTATGGGAAGAATTTGATATTAGAAG
>Ga0209542_10007922_pt1 | contig 20019 bp, 27 predicted proteins | sample RifCSPhighO2_01_FD_184028 | JGI IMG/M metagenome (GOLD analysis project Ga0209542, IMG submission 184028) | Soil microbial communities from Rifle, Colorado - Rifle CSP2_plank highO2_0.1 (SPAdes) (version 2) | ecosystem: Environmental > Terrestrial > Deep subsurface > Rock core/Sediment ...
CTCGGCGTTTTGAGATTTTGCTGGCTTTATACGAGAAACGCTCAAAAAAACAAAACCAACTATGTCTGGTAGAAAGGTCTCGGATTCTCTTTTGCACGGCGGTTCGATTCCGCCCATCTCCAAAAAAAATTGACTTCTGCAACCCATTTGTTAATATGTGTTTATTCAGACGAAAAGGGGTCCGAACGGTTAATTACCTAAGGCACCCTTTTCTTTTTGTCTATTTTATTTCTAACATCCATGTCATCTAAATAAGCAAAATATTTGTTTGATAATTCTTTATATAAAGAAGACCTATATTTTCTATCTGGAAATAACATCTTTTCAAACCTGTTTTCTTCAATCAAAAAATCAACTAACAATTTATAATCACCATCTCCAGAGACAAGAATAACTTTATGAAAGTTTTCTCGTTTATATAATCTTTTCATTATATGAAAAATGATGTCTGAATCAACATTCCCTTTCTTCTTTCCAATCATCGCCGGATTATGAGCACGAAATATAAGAACGAAACCGGCATTTTGAATTTCCTCATATAATTCCTGATTTGTTTCTTGGACATATCCTAAAAAATAATAGGCCTTATCAACATTGTATTTTCTCTCTAAATAAATTCGAAATCGCGCAAGATCAACTTTCCAAGAATTAACCTCTTTCTTTGCCGTATTCATATACAGGTTTTGTCCATCTATAAACGCAAGATTTTTCATTTGTTTATTACTCATCACCATAAAAACATTCTATCATGTTCCAAAAAATTTGCGGAAAAAAGGGGGCTATGTTATAACTATTCTCGTTAAAACAAATAAGTCCCGACAATTTGAGTACTCACCGAATCAACCATCAAATCAAAGCAACCGAGCTCCGTGTCATTGGCGCGAGCGGCGAGAATTTGGGCGTGTTAACTTTAAGCCAAGCGCTGATAGCCGCCGAACAAGCTGGTTTGGATTTGATTGAGATTTCCCCACAGGCAATTCCGCCAGTAGCGAAAATCGCCGACCTCGGCAAATTTCAATACGCCGAAAACAAAAAAACGAAAAGCGCTAAGGCCAAAAGTCATAAGGTGGAAGTTAAGGCGGTTCAAATTACCATTGGCACAGGCGAGCACGATTTAGCGCTCAAAGCCAAACGCGCTTCCGAGTGGTTAGTTGAAGGACAACGGATAAAAATTGACTTGTTTTTAAAGGGTCGCGAGAAATACTTGACAGAGACCTTTCTTAAGGGCAGATTGGAGCGACTGCTCAAATTTATTTCCACCGATTATAAAATCACCGAACCGACCAGGAAAAGTATGAAGGGTTTTTCCATGACAATAGAAAAGAAATAACAATGAAAACCAATAAATCATTTTCAAAAAGAATAAAAGTGACAAAAAACGGCAAGTTAATCACTCGCCGTCCGGGTCAAAACCACTTCAATGCCAAAGAAACGCGCCGAGCGCAAATGGCGAAGTCGCGCACTTCATCACTTACTATGAACAACAAGAATCGTAGTTTATTTTTACCAAATTATTAATTTTACTTAAATGGCTCGCGTAAAAAAAGCTGTTAATGCTTTAAAAACCAGAAGAAATATCCTTAGACAAGCTAAAGGTTATCGTTTTGCTCGTTCTAAAAAAGAGCGCGCCGCTTATGACGCGCTTGCTCATGCCGGCGCTCATGCTTTCCGCGACCGCCGCGACAAAAAAGGAACTTTCCGACGGCTGTGGAATATTAAAATTAATGCCGCTCTTTCTGACCAAACTTCTTACAGCAAATTTATCGGCGCGCTAAAAAAGAAAAACATTGCCGTTGACCGAAAAATTCTCGCCGATTTGGCGGAAAATAATCAAGCAACTTTTGCTAGAATTCTTACCGCGACTGCGTAAGCGAACAAAGCGCCAAAAGAATCCATCAAATAATCTTTGATTGTGTCAAAGGTGTAATTGCCTTGGGCAATAAAAGCAAGTCCGGTAAGATATTCAAAAAATTCCCAAGCGACGCCAATAAGCAAAGCGCCGAAAAAACCAGCAAGAAAAAGGTCGCGACCGACTGGGAATTTTTTGGAGAAAATCAGTAAAACCAAACAGCCGGCAAAAAAGCCGCCGAGAAAATGCATTGGGATATCAAACCACCACCAATAAAAAAACAAACCATAAACAAGAGCGACGGCGTAAAGAATCGCCATCAGTGAAAAAGAAAAAAAAGTAATATAAAAAAGCCGTCGGTTCATTTCATTAGTATACAGAGTCCCCCTAAAAGAACAAAGCGCCCTCCGCCTTAGGCGGAGGAGCTTCGTTTTGGGCCGCTTGAAAATTTTCTAGCTTTTTGCTAGGTGGGTGTTCTCAATCTAAGCAGTCAGATGACCGAAGTCCTCATCATACTTAGACAATGTGAACTCCCTAAAATTTTACATAGAGAATTTCAAACGACCCTACAGCAATTATAACATGACAACTAAAATAAAATTACAACAAACAGAGCTGTGGATAAATTTGACAGAAATTAGCTGATGGTATAAGCTATCAATATCTGAAGTTCGCTCGCGAGGCGAACTCATTTTATTAAAGCTAATGAAGCTAGTGAAGCTGAAAGCTAGCGAAGCTAATCAAATGTTTGACTTAAAAGTAATCAATTCGGTTTTAGACCAATTGGAAGAAGAGCGCGGTATTCCGCGCGAGAAAGTGGTGGAAGCGGTGGAAATGGCTTTGGCGACCGCTTACAAAAAAGAATACGGCAAAAAGGGGCAGATTGTCCGCGCCAGATTTGATTTGGCAACCGGCGCGGTGGAATTTTCCCAAGTAAAAATTGCGGTGGATGAAACCCGAGTAATTTATCCCGTGGAAACCGATGAGGGACCGATTTTTGAAGACCGTTCGGAAGAAGATGACCGAGTGCGCTTTAATTCTGAACATCATATTCCCATTGAAGATGCCAGAAAAATCAAAAAGGACGCTGTCTTGGATGAAGAAATAATTTTCCCGCTGGAAACGCGTGGTGATTTTGGCCGAATTGCCGCCCAAACCGCCAAACAGGTGATTATTCAAAAAATTCGCGAAGCGGAAAAGGTTTCGGTAATTGAGGAATTCGGCAAACGACAAAACGAGATTGTTTCTGGTTTGGTTCAGCGAATTGAACGAGGTAGTATTTTTGTTGACCTTGGCCGAACGGTTGCCGTTTTGCCTTATGAAGAACAAATTCCGGGCGAACGCTATCGCCAAGGTGAACGGGTGCGGGCGCTTTTGCTTTCAGTGGAGGACTCGCTACGAGGTGTGTTCTTGCGCTTGTCCCGTTCCCATCCAAAATTTTTAGAAAAACTTTTTGAAGCGGAAACGCCAGAAATCGCTAGTGGCGCGGTTCAAATAAAATCAGTGGCTCGCGAAGCCGGTTCCCGCACCAAAGTGGCGGTGGCTTCCACCGACACCCACATTGACCCGGTTGGCTCGTTAGTGGGACAGCGAGGCGTTCGTGTCGGCACGGTAATGTCGGAATTGGGCGGCGAAAAAATTGACATCATTGAATGGTCCGCCGACCCAAAAAAATTCGTGGAAGAATCGTTATCACCGGCAAAAGTTATCTCGGTTAAAATCAACGAGGAAGGAAAAACCGCAGAAGTGGAAGTAGTGGAAGACCAGCAATCGCTAGCCATCGGCAAAGGCGGCCAAAATGTCCGACTCGCTGCTAAACTCACCGGCTGGCGAATTGACATCAAAAGCACCAAAGGTGAACCGTTGGTTGTCGGTGAAGACTGCAAAGATGACAAAAAAACGAAAATAGTATAAATTACCTATATTATTTTTAATTTTTAACTCAATGAATTCGTTGATACTTTTCGCGTTTTTGGCTTCTATCGCAGCGATTGTTTATGGCGCGTTTTTAGCAAGAAGTATTCTCAAATTACCGGCCGGTTCTAGTCGAATGCAAGAAATTGCTGACGCCATTCGCGCCGGTGCCCAGGCATACTTAAACCGCCAATACAAAACCATTACCGTCATTGCCATTATTTTGTTTTTAATTTTGTGGTTGGCAATTGGCTTAACTACGGCTTTCGGTTTTCTTTTGGGCGCGGTTTTGTCGGCTATCGCTGGCTATATCGGTATGAATGTTTCTGTCCGCGCCAATGTCAGAACAGCCGAAGCTGCCAAAAGCGGGCTCGCTGCCGCCCTTTCCGTCGCCACCAAAGGCGGCGCCGTTACTGGTTTAATGGTAGTTGGTTTGGCTTTATTTGGTCTCACTTTTTTCTACTATCTTTCCGGTGATGTGAAAGCGCTTATTGGTTTAGGTTTCGGTGGTTCCTTGATTTCTGTTTTTGCGCGACTGGGCGGTGGCATTTTTACCAAAGCAGCCGATGTCGGCGCTGATCTTGTCGGCAAAGTGGAGGCCGGTATTCCCGAAGATGACCCGCGCAATCCAGCTGTAATCGCCGACAATGTCGGCGACAATGTCGGCGATTGCTCTGGTATGGCAGCTGACTTATTTGAAACCTATGTCGTTACTTCGGTCGCCGCGATGTTGCTAGGCGCTTTGACTTTTACCAACTCCACAGCCGCTGTTACCTACCCTCTCGCTATCGGCGCAGTGGCAATTCTTTCTTCAATCGTCGGCACTTGGTTTGTAAAACTTGGTTCTTCGCAAAATATAATGAATGCTCTGTATAAAGGATTGGCAGTGGCAGGCGGGCTTTCGGCCATTGCTTTCTATCCAATTACCAAATGGGTAATGGGCGCTAACGAACTTTATTCCGTCGCCAATCTTTTTTACTGCGCCTTAATCGGACTCGCTGTTACCGCGCTTTTGGTAATTATCACCGAATATTTTACCGGCACTTCTCATTCGCCAGTGGCTTCTATTGCTAAAGCTTCCCTCTCTGGCCACGGCACAAATATTATTCAGGGTTTGGCGATTTCAATGAAATCAACTGCTGGACCGACTTTGGTAATAGCCGCTGGTATTTTGCTGACTTATCATTTCGCCGGTCTTTACGGCATCGCCGTGGCGGCAATGAGCATGCTTTCTATGGCGGGAATAATTGTCGCCATTGATTCTTACGGGCCGATTACCGACAATGCCGGTGGCATTGCTGAAATGGCTGAATTACCTAAAGAAGTGCGCGATGTGACCGACCCGTTGGATGCCGTTGGAAACACAACAAAAGCCGTCACCAAAGGTTACGCTATCGGCTCGGCCGGCTTGGCGGCATTGGTTTTGTTCTCCGCCTATACTGAAGAATTGGCCAATCTTGGCGCACGATTTGATTTTGCTTTAGGCGACCCGAAGGTCTTGGTTGGTTTATTCATCGGCGGTTTACTCCCCTACTATTTCGCCGCTCTGGCAATGGAAGCCGTCGGTAAAACAGCCGGCAAAGTGGTAGAAGAAGTGCGCCGTCAATTCCGGGAAATTAAAGGCATTATGACTGGCGAAGCGAAACCCGACTACGGCACTTGCGTGGATATTGTTACCAAAGCGGCCATCAGACAAATGATTTTGCCGGCTTTGATTCCGGTCTTGGCGCCGATTTTGGTGGGCTTCATTTTGGGCCCGGTGGCTCTCGGCGGTTTGCTAGTCGGTTCAATAATTACCGGTTTGTTTATCGCCATCTCAATGACCTCTGGCGGCGGCGCTTGGGATAATGCCAAGAAATTTATTGAGCAAGGCAATTATGGCGGCAAGGGCTCGGAAGCCCACAAAGCAGCGGTTACCGGCGATACCGTCGGCGACCCTTACAAAGACACCGCTGGTCCAGCCATCAACCCAATGATTAAAATTCTAAACATTGTCGCTTTGCTAATCGTGGGAATGTTATTGAAGTAAAGAGAGTTATAATACAAAAGCCGAGATAAAAAAATACCCCCGTTTGGGCGGGGGTAAAGGGTCTGATTATTATGCTGGCTGGGCAATTTCTATTGCCAAAATGAAGGTATCTACGGCAAACTCAATGAAGTTCATTTTTATCCTTTCTCTTTGTTTTCTACTACTAATTTACATATTACACAAATAAAACTTGTAAGCAACAAACATATCCCCAAGAAACATTGACGAATTGACAAAAGTTATTATCATTAAAGGATGCCGTATTCCGAGCAAATCAAGGTAATCGCTAATTTCTTGCTTGACGGAGCAAAAATCATTTTCGGTTCGTTGGTCGTTGGCGCTTTTGTTCCAAGCATCACTGGTAATGTGTCTTGGTCTACAGTCGCGTTTGGGTTGATAGCAATAGCAATTTTCTTGTTTTTCGCAGCTAATTTACCAAAATTATCTAAATCATTATGAATCTTCTTTCCTTTTACATCGCCGCTGGTATCTTGTTTTTCTTTATTATCATGTGGGTAATTATTATGTTAAAAAAGAGCTAATAAAATGAATCCCACCGACACAACACTTTACATAGTCGCCACAATTGTCTTCTTGGCTGATTTTGCAGCTTTAATTTATTTCAATTTTCTTGTCGCCACAAGACAAAAATAATTTTTTCAGAGAATTATAATATATGAAAAAATTTGAGGAAAGAAAATTCAAGATTCCGAAGTTAAAAGGCGTTTCGGAAAAAAATGTTGAGGAACACCTCAAACTTTATGTTGGCTATGTGAAAAATGCTAATTTGATTTTGGACTCCATTAGAAGCGAAAACACGCTGCGAGCCCTCGCGGCTTCTAACGGAGCAGAAGAAATAGCTATTTCGGAATTACAACGAAGATTTTCTTTTGAATTCAATGGAATGCGCAATCACGAATATTTTTTCGCGCAGTTTGAAAATGGGCCCAGAGCACTTTCGCCAAAAAGTTCTTTTGTCGAAATGCTTGGCGAAGAATTTGGCTCATTTGAGATCTGGTTGACGCATTTCAAAGTACTAGCCCTGACACGCGGTATCGGCTGGGCAATGCTTTATTACGACCCTCTGACAAAAAGATTGCTGAACGCTTGGGTGGACGAACAACACATCGGCCAATTAAACGGTTGCCAAACCATTCTCGCTTTGGATATGTGGGAACACGCTTTTGTCGCCGACTATCAACCTAGCGGCAAGAAAAATTATATTGAAGATTTCTTTGTCAATTTGAATTGGGAGGTGGTGGAGAAAAACTTCAGCAAAGCGAAAATTGCGTAACAGGCAAAAAGAGCGATGGCGGGAAAATATGGAATTGAAATGGAGGCGAAAGGCAGGGTGGCAAAAAGGGCGACGATTTTGAGTTGAAAGGCAAGAAGAATATAGGCGATAAAAGCGAAGGGCAGAGCCACAATTTGGCTGATGAAACCGAGCGCGCCGGCGAGAAAACCGAATAGCATTGTCCAAGGAATGGTCGGTAAAATTAAAAGGTTTGCCGGCAAGGCGACGAGCGAAAGTGTTCCCATTTGAAAAAGCAAAAGCGGCAAGACAAAAACTTGGGTGGCAATGGTGGCACTAGCGATTTGGCGCAGTTGTAATTTTTCGGTGATAAAGCCGAGCCGTTTTTCTATAACTGGCGATAAATAAATCAAACCGAGAGTGGAAAGGAAAGATAATTGAAACGAAGTGTCAAAAACCAAAATTTTTGGATTGTGAAGAATCATCAAAAAGCCAGCGAGCAATAAAGCGTGAGTGATATCGTAAAGTCGGCCGGTGGCTCGGGCAACAATTACCAAGATTGCCATCAACGACGCCCGCACCACCGTTGCCGAACCGCCGGTCATTATGGCGAAAAAAATAATGGCTAGACCGCCAAAAGAAAATCTGACAAAACGGGGCAAGAAAGCCAGCAAGCGCATAATGAATTCAGCGACAATGGTAATGTTATAGCCCGACAAGACGACAATATGAATAACGCCGACCGTTCGAAATTTTTCTAACCATTCTGTACCAAGAGAGCGTTTAGCTCCCACCACCAAACCACCCAAAAGTGCCCCCGCCGGCTCGGGAATTATTGCGCCGATATTTTCCAAAAAAGAATTTTTAAAATTAAACAGTGCGCTTTTTACCGAGTTGCCGTTATTTTTTGAAACCAAAATAATGGCCGGCTGAAACATCACATAGCCAATGCCATCTTTGGCGAGATAGGAAACATAGTCAAATTGACGCAAGCCCGGTTCGCCGTTAGGCGAGTCGTCGGACTCGTTAAAATTTTTTGGTTTTTCTAAAATACCACGCAACTGAACTTTGTCGCCATAATAAAATTTTGGATAAGGGGCGACAGTTGCTAGGATTTTTCCCGTTGTGCTGGCCAAATCAATCATTAATTTAGTATTGGTTTCGCGTTCGTCTGGCTCGGCACTAATTATTCCTTCTAGCAAAACCATATTGCCAACTTTATTTTCCAAAGTCGGCGCGATTCCTTTATCAGCCGATAAATCAAATCGCCAAATACCTAGACCGGCGGCGAGAATAAGAATCGCCAGCGTCACTTGGTGGGAATTTTTTAAAATAAAACCAGCGACCAAAATCGCGCCGGCCAAAAAAATCAGAAACTGCCAGAAAATTGCGCCGAAATCAAAAAATGAGCGAAAAAAAATGCCAAGAGCGAAACCGAACAAACCAAAATAGAAAAATTTATCTCGCGTCATTTAATTTCGGCGTTTTCCCTTCGGCAAACGCTTGAGCAATCTCGTCGCACCTTTCATTTTCCGGATGACCGATATGTCCAGCCACATATTTCCATTCAATTTCCTTCCCTGCCGTCAGTTCATAAAGGGATTCCCAAAGGTCGCGATTTAGAACACCTTTTCTGTCCTTGGTCCGCCAGCCGTTTTTCTGCCAGCCGTGAATCCATTTGGTAATGCCGTCTATTAGATATTTGGAATCGGAGAATAGCTTATAGCTGACAGCTGCTGGTGGCTTATAGCTTTTAAGAAAAGAAAGCGCTTCAATCGCCGCTGTAAGTTCCATTCTATTATTAGTAGTGTGTTCTGCTCTTCCCCCGATTTCCGTTGTAAGTTGTCGGTTGTTAGTCGTTGGTTTCTTAATAATCGCCCCCCATCCTCCCGGACCCGGATTGTCCTTAGACGACCCGTCGGTAAAGATAATAATTTCGTCTGTATTCATATCCCCAGTTTACCCGAAGTGAGTTTCAAGTCAAAATAAATTTGTGGTCTTTCTCTAAGATCACAAATTGTGACCTTAAAGATTTCCTAATCCTCCTTTGAAAAAGGAGGTGCCCGAAGGGTGGAGGATTTTAAATCCCTCGGCTTTCAGCCACTCCCTTTTTCAAAGGGAGATTTTTAAAAAAACAGATATTATCAAAAAACAAAGGTTTAACCTTTGTCTACCTTCAACATTCTTGATATCACAATTTGTGACTTCAAAATTTTCCTAATTTTCCTTAACGCCATTCCACACCATATTAAAAATCTGCTTGACGCTTTCGGCTAATTCCCGACTTTCAATCACCACCGCTTGAAGTGGTTTAAATAAAACAATTCGCACAAAGGTATCGCTTGCTTCCAACGAACTTTTTGATGAATATACGCTAAGCGGCACGGTTTTTATCAGGTGACCAAAATTTTTGTTAACCTCAAGCATTTCTTTGGTGGATTTGTGTTCCGGTGTAATCACTCGAATGCGTATTCCCATTTCGTGCATTTGTTTCGGCCAAGGATTAAAAATATCCATCAATTCTTTTGAAGCGTCTTCGGCAGTGGCGTAAAAACCAACAATTTCTTTTCCGCTCATTTCTTTCGCTTTATAAAACAGCGCTTCCTCAATCCCTTTCAATCCTTCATAAAAGAGCGTTCGGACTTTTACTTTTTCGCTTTCAGCCATAGTGAGAAGTTGGGGCAAGGCCTTTTTCGCCTGATTCAGCCGCTCTTCCGCCATAGCGAAAAATTCTTCCGGCGGTTTGGCGAGGTATTGTTGTTTTTTCACCCGCGGTATTTTCGTCACCAGCCCTTTTTTAATCAATTCATCTAAAACTACATAGGTTGTGGGCTTTTTGAGACCAGCTCGTGAGGAAATAGCGTAGGCCGAAGCTCGGCCAATTTGGAGTAATGCGATATACACCCGCGCTTCCTTGTCGGTAAGTCCGGCATTGCTTAAGTTTTGTATCAAATTTTCCATAGTTTAAGCATACACCCTCTACAAAAATAGTCAATAATTTTGATGATTTGTTGTGGATATCTTAAAAATATGGCTCAATATATAGCTATTTATATAAAATAATAGTCATAAACTATAACCTTTCGCTTGACAATTTTGACAGACCTGCTATACTATTGCCAGATAGAACATTTACAAAGCTATGACGAAAAGCATTGTGCGAAGTAGTCTAGCGAATGTTTGTCCAAACGTTTGAAAACAGGACACATCCGCGGATCACGTCACCGCACACACTACTATGACAACCACGACCATTTTCTCAGGCCAGTTCACTACCGGGACAGATACGCAACTCGTGATGGCAAACATCAGGATTAGCTATCTGCTGCCACAGAGTTTTCCCGGTTACGGCGACTTCCTCGACAAAAACCTCACCAGGGGTACATCGAAATCAGTTATTGGAGAAATAATTGGTTTCAGACGGGGCCCTGGAACATGGTACGAGCTGGCAGTTATTGATCGCAGTGAAGTGTTAAAACATTTTGCTACCAATAACTTGCGGGCCGCCACGACCAAGGAACTACTTAACTTCATTGTTAAATACCCCGGATGTCTGACCGCTTCCCACAGGACACAACTGTTGGGACTAGGCACCAGCTTCTTCCATGGATCTGAGGGAAGACATGAAGATGTCATCTCAGTTCTGTCTGATGAGAAGCTTGGAGAGAAACCTTGGGTCTCGTGCGAGAATATTTCCAATCGCATACCTCCTTTGTGGGAGAATCTTCCTTATAGAGATCGCGTGTTCGACAGCATGTGTGTCTTTCTAGGGATTAGGGACCCATAAATGGTGGTTAATCCACTCGGTTGAGAGCAACCGGAGCGAAAGCTCAAAACTCTCACAAAAAAGACTTGGTTCAATACCAAGTCTTTTCTTTTGCCAAATTTTTGAGTAGTTTTTACTTTGAACACAATCTCCCTTTGAAAAAGGGAGTACCCGAGTCCGCGAGGGGGAGGGATTTTAAAATCCCTCGGCTTACAGCCACTCCCTTTTACAAAGGGAGATTTTAAGAGAAGGCTACCGAGCGATTATTTACTTCCTCCCCCCGGCCCCGGATTACCCTTAGACGACCCGTCTGTGAAAATTACTATTTCGTCTGTATTCATACCCCCAGTTTACCCGAAACGAATTTCAAGTCAAAAAGATTGACAAAGTTTTATGTTTGTTTAATCTAGATAAAGAAATAAGATTATGAAGACCAAAATATTCCGTTTCAAGAAAATCGGTCCATATCTAATGGCCAACACAAGGGCTCTCGCACAAATGGAAACCACGGCATAAATCAAAGTCCGATTCGAAAAAAGGGCTGTCCCGAAAGGAACTGTGAAAATTACCGCCGCTTCGGAAAAAATAATCGAGGCTACGAGAGAGCGCTTCTCAATCCAGGGGGTAACCCTGGCCTAGTTCAAAGATACTAACCCGAAGCAACACCTCGGGTTTTCTTTTGCCAAATTTTTATGATTTCCGGCTATAAGTATTAGAGGTTTTTCGCTTTATATTATAAACCGCGATTAAATGTTCACTTTGCAATACTTCAAAAATTATCCGGTAATTACCGATTCGTCGCCGCCAGACATTTTCTTCACCTTTCATTTTTTCAAGATCTCCAACATAAGGATTTTCAACCATACCAACTAATGCCGCTTTAATTCTGGTGGCATCTTTTGCCGCAATTCGCTTTAGAAACTTCAAGGCGTTATTCGACACTTCCACTTTCCAGCTCATACTAGATTTCGTTGATTGATACGAATTTTCCTTGTCTGAATTCCTGACGGCCTTTTTCAACCAAAAGTCTTTCGCTTTTTGTTGGAACAAAAGTTTTCGCGGTACTGGAAGATTGTCGCGCAATTGAAAGTTCCTCGTAAATTGATTCGGGGATAGCAATCAATTTTTCAACATCATTATATTGTTTTGGAATGGTGACTGTGGACATATTATTATTTTATCACAAAAAACTACTTCCTCCCCCCACCCAAAAGATATTTTCTTGGATTTTCGTCTAGGTCGGTAAAAATGTCGGCCACTTCAATCAGTTTGGCGGAAGTGGATTTACCGAAAGAAACAACTTCCACCTGACAGCCCTCATTGGTTTTTAGATATTCCACTAACGGCACGAAGTCGCCGTCGCCGGAAACGATAATTACCGCGTTCAGTTTCGGCGCCATTTTAATCGCGTCCACCGCCAAGCCCACATCCCAGTCGGCTTTCTTGGCTCCGCCAGCGAAAATTTGTAAATCCTTGGTCTTGGCTTCAATGCCGACTTTACCCAATGCTTCAAAAAACGCTTTCTCTTCCCCGCTCTCGGTGGTCACCACATAAGCGATGGCGCGAATCAAACCGCGACCTGCCACCGCGTCTTTGACCACTTGACCAAAATTTACCCGCGAGTGGTAAAGATTTTTGGCGCAATGATAAAGATTTTGGGTGTCAATGAAGACCCCCACTTTTTGTTCTTTATGTTTTATTACTGACATAAAAATATTTTACTTTTTTAATTCCAACTTGCGAACCAAAGAGCCATATCTCTTTTCGGACTTTTTTTGAAGATAACGCAAGTGGGTCTGGCGGTCAGCAACCATTTTCAAAAGACCTCGGCGCGAGTGCTTATCTTTGGCGTGTTTTTTTAAATGACGCGCTAATTCCTCAATCCGTTTGGTTAAAATGGAGACCTGAACCTCTGGCGAGCCGGTATCTTTTTCGTGAATTGCCGCCACCTTGATAACTTTTTGTTTTTTATTTTTTGTAAGCATTGCGTCTAAAGAATAGCACAGCTACCACTTTCGCGCAAACTTCTTGCTTTTTAAAAAATCTGATACAATTATCACATGAAAGTCCTAATAATAGAAGATGATAAATTTATAGCCGAAGCCCTAGTGACTAAATTCAAGAATAACGGCTTTGATATTAGTCGTTTGGATAATGGTGAAAAAGTTGTCGCCGAAGCAATTGCCCAAAAACCAGATATTGTTATTTTAGATATTATGCTCCCCGGCAAGGATGGTTTTGAGATTTTGAAGGATTTGAAAAAAGACGATAAAACAAAAAATATCCCAGTTGTTATCGTCTCTAATCTCGGCTCAAAAGAGGATCTTGAAAAAGGTAAACAACTGGGAGCCGCTGGTTTTATGATAAAGGCGACAGTAACGCCAGAAGAAATTGTAGAAAAAGCTAAAGAAGTAATGGCCAAAATTACAACTGAAAACCGGTAATCAACTTAAACAACCAAACAATCAGTGGCGATAAGAATTCCCAGATGGCGAAAACAATAATAATTACAAAAAGAAAAGAATAGCGTTCCATTGATTCGCGAACTTGTCGAAACCGATAGGGCAAAAAAGTCCAGAGGATTTTTGAGCCGTCCAAAGGCGGCACCGGAATTAAATTAAAAATCGCCAACATCAAATTGATGACGACAATGGCGGCGGCAATGTTCACAAAAGCAACGCTCAATGTTGCTCCGACAAACCGAATCAACAAACCAAAAACTAAAACCAAAAAGATATTTACTAATGGCCCGGCGGCGGCAACCACCAACTCGCCCCATTTTTGATTTCGCAAATTGTAAGGATTGTAAGGCACGGGTTTTGCCCAGCCAAAAGTGAAACCGGTCAACGAGGTTAAGAATGGAATAATGATTGAACCAACGGGATCAAGATGTTTTAACGGATTCAAAGTCAACCGACCCTGCAGTCGCGCCGTCGGGTCGCCCAAAATTTCTGCGGCATATCCGTGCGATACTTCGTGAATTACCACAGACATTACCAATACCGCGATTTGAAAAATTGTTTCCATAAAACTTGCTTAATTAAAAATTTATGATAACATCTTTAACACAAAATATGAAAATTTGTCCCATCACCAAAAAAGGTTCGCGAGTCGGTGGCGGTTACAGCAATCGCACCCGCGCCACCCAGTTTAATCCGGTTGGCGCTTCTCGTCGTTACCCGAATTTACAAAAGAAAAGAATTTACATTCCGGAACTCAAAAAATCCATTGTTTTAACTTTGTCCACCAAAGCCATCAAAACCATCAACAAAAACGGCGCTTACGCCGTTCTCAAAAAAGCCGGGCTAATCTAGTTTCACCTTTATTATTTGGCGTTTCATTGGCGGACAAAATTCTGGCCGTCAGAGGTAAAAATAATGACACCCAATTCATCAGTGCGAAAAATTTGAGTGCCGAGATTTTTCAAACCACCTAATACTTCTTGGTGTGGATGGCCGTAAGAATTATTTTTACCGACTGAAATTACCGCCAAAGTCGGGTTCACCGCCGCCAAAAATTCCGCTGATGAAGAAGTGCGCGAGCCGTGATGCCCAACTTTTAATAAATCGGCATTCAGATTTTCATTTTCTAACAAGACCAAATAGCGTTCTATGCTAATCGGCGCATCGCCGGTTAAAATTACCGCTGTTTGACCATATTCAACTTTGCCAACAATAGAGCCCTCGTTGACATCGGTTTGTCCGATCATATCGCGGTCGGGAAAAATTATTTTAAAATCAGCGCCATCACCTAAATCTATTATCATCCCCCGCCGTGGCCGAATAACTTGAACGCCACTTTGTTCCACCGCTTTTTCAAAAGCGGCAAAAGTCGCCGATTCCGAAACCGCTTCGGTCATCAATACAAAATCAATTTGATAATGAGTTAGAACATCAATTAAACCAGCAATGTGGTCTTTGTCCGGATGGGTCGCGACTATAATGTCAATGCTTCGGTCATAAGCCGGCAAAACTTTATTTAATTCCGCCAAAACATTTTTACCTGGCCCGCCGTCCACCAGCATTTGATTACCAGACGGCGCTTCAATAAAAATCGCGTCGCCTTGACCAACATCCAAAAAGGCAACTCTTAATCCCCCACCCCGCTCTTCGGCTAACAGCCCGCTCCAAATAAAAAAATTGGCAAAGAGAAAAATTACCAAAGTTCCGAATCGCGCTTTTCTGGCAAAATTATTCATAATTTACAACACAAATAATCTACAAAAGAAATTGCTACTGACGACTTTTGTATTATAATACAAATTATTAGTTTATTAACATAAAAAATAAAAAGTATGAGTAAAATTATTATATTAGTGTTATCTTTTTTAATCGCCGGCACGGTATTTGCCGAGAAAAATCTTCGCGTTGAAGCGCGCAATGAAGTTAAACAAGTTAAACAAATAGTGGCTAGCACCACCGATAAAATCAAAGGTCTCCGTGATGAACGCAAAGCGCAAGCAGAAGTTAAGCTTCGGGAAATAAAAAACAAATATCAGGAACAACGCCAAGCCCGCATTGCCGCTTACATTGAAAAAATGATTAATCGTTTTAATGCTACCGCTGAGCGGCTGGATGGATTAGCGAAAAGAATTGAAATACATCTTACAAAACTTGAAGCCAAAAAAGTAGTGGTGACAGAAGCCAGAGTTTTATTGACAACAGCCGAAACCAAAATCCAAACTGCTAAAGATACTATTGCTAAAATCAAACCGGCCTCCGATACGGCCTTATCGGCAAACGATATAAAAGTGTCTTTTGACGCAGCTAGACAAGAGATTAATGATTCTAATCAAACGCTTAAAGACGCCCACGCTGCCTTGGTGGATGTTGTCAACTCCATTAAACCCGGCTTGAACAAAGACAAACCGGCAACCACTACCCCATCAGTAAATAATTAAAATTATCAATAATAAATAATAAAAATATGGAATCAAACGCAAATCAAAATTCCGAAAACAAACCGGCCGGCCCAGTTATCGGCGCAGTTATCATTATCTTAATTTTAATTGTCGGCGCTTTGTATTTCTGGGGCGCTAAATTGAACAAGGAAGCCAATCAAACTCCCGATGATATCTTGAACACGGAAGATCAAACCCTAAATCAGTTGCAGTCCCAGAGCACCTCAACTGAAATTAGTGATATTGAGATCGATCTAAACGCCACTGACCTGGATAATCTTGACGCGGATTTAGTTAATATTGATAAAGAATTGGGACAATAGGTTTTTCTTATGATTGAACCAAAGTCCAAAAGAAAGGTTAGTATCAAAGAGTTGGCCGATTCAATGGTGGAAATTGAGAGCGAGTTGTCGGCGGAAGAATTAAGCCACCATCGCGCTCATATTCTTAAGCATCTTTGCGCAGAAACCGAAGTTGCCGGTTTCCGCAAGGGTTTCGCGCCGGAAAAAATTATTCTGGAAAAATTTGGCGAGATGGGGGTTTTGGAGCGAGCAGTCGGCGGGGCGTTAAATGAAGTTTATCCCGAACTTTTACTGAAACATCAAATTGACGCTATCGGCCGGCCGGAAATTTCTATCACTAAACTTTCTCCGGGTCAGCCAGCCGAATTCAAAATCAAAACAGCAATAGTGCCGAAATTTGTTTTGCCCGATTACAAAAAAATTGCCGCTAAAATTAACGAGCAGAAAGAATTACCGCCAGAGGTTACAGACAAGGAAATTGAGGAATTGTTAATCCGCTTGCGTTATCAATTGGCAGGCAAAAATCCAGCTGAAAAATTGCCCGCCGAAGAGGAAAATAAATTGCCGGTGATTACTGATGAAATGGTGAAAAAGCTCGGTGATTATGCCGATATTGCCGATTTCCAGACAAAAGTTAGGGCAGCAATTTTAGAGGACAAAAAGAATCAACTCCGCGAAAAGAGACGGCTAGCGATTATTGATGGCATTTTGGAAAAAACCACTATTCCCCTACCCCCAGTGCTTCTGGAAAATGAGGTGGACTATTTGTTAGCGCGTTTTATTGATGACTTAAAAATGATGGGTAGCAGTTTAGATGATTATTTGAAGAAAATAAAAAAGACCCAAGAAGAATTGCGAAAGGACTTGCAGCCCGGCGCTGAAAAAAAAGCCAAGACGCGACTGATTTTTGAAGCCATTGCCACTGCTGAAAAAATTATAGCGCCGGCGGAACAAATTAAAAAAGAAACCGAACATATTTTATCTCATCACAAAACCGCCGACTCCCAAAAAGTAGCCGTGTTCGCCGAAACCATCATCAAAAATGAGTTAGTAATCCAATTTTTAGAAAATCAGAAGTAGGCAAAACTAGATTCTTTAATTCTCCCTTTGTAAAAGGGAGTACCCGAGTCTGCGAGGGGGAGGGATTTGGTTTTCAGAAAATCCCCCGCCCTCCGGGCACCCCCTTTTTCAAAGGGGGATTTATGATTCAATCGAGTGATTTCAGGAAAACATTTGCCGAGAAAGAATTTGGTTTTTTCCATAGCCAACATTGTGCGACATGATACAATGTCCTTATGGAATTGGCTAAACTCAAGACGGAATTTTTGGAACACATTGAAATTGAAAAGGGTCGGAGCGTGAATACGGTAGAAAATTATGCTCATTATTTGGAACGCTTCCTTGCTTTCTCTAAGGCGAAAAAACCCACTGATATTACCGACGAAATGGTGCGCAAGTTTCGTATGTGGTTAAACAGACAACCCGCCTCCGCTAAGGCTATGGCGGGTCAAATTACTAGAAGTAATTTGAAAAGCAAAACCCAAAATTATTATCTCATCGCCCTGCGGATGTTTTTGAAATATCTGACGAGACGAAACATAAAATCTTTGCCACCGGAACAGATTGAATTGGCGCGAGTCAGCGAGCGCCAGTTGGACTTAATTTCCCAAGAGGAATTGGAACGATTGCTGGCGGCGCCTGAAAGCGATAATTTGAAGACCTTGCGCGACAAGGCGATTTTGGAATTGCTTTTTTCTACTGGTCTGCGCGTATCCGAGCTCTGTTCCCTGCCTCGCGATCTCAACTGGCGCTCGCCAGAAATTTCTGTTCGTGGCAAAGGCGGTAAAGTTAGATTGGTTTTTGTCTCTGATACGGCGCGCGAAGCGGTCAAAAAATATCTAGCGGCGCGCAAAGATATGGAAGAGCCGTTGTTTTTAAGTAATAAAAACACTGCGCTGACGCGCCGTTCCGTGGAAAGAATCGTCAAATTTTACGCTATCAAAGCTGGCATTTCTAAAAATGTCGTTCCCCATAGCTTGCGCCATCTTTTCGCCACCGACTTATTACGCAACGGCGCCGATTTGCGTTCAGTCCAAGCTCTCCTTGGCCACGCCAACATTATGACCACCCAAATTTACACCCATGTTACCGACAAACACCTCCGCGAAATCCATCAAAATTTTCATGCCAAGAATCGGAAATGATTTATTGTTTATAATTTTTTGCTATAATTCTTATATTACCCATTGCTTTATTATTATTATTGTGCTACAAATATGAAAGAATCTTTCAGGGAGGAAACCCAAAAAATCCTTGAGGCCAACGGATGCCACAGCGATTTTGAAGGAAAAGAATTGGAAGAGGTGTACCTTAAAAAATTCCAAGAGGTCTTTCCAAACGCAAGGATAGTGGGAGGAATTGATGATAACGGCTGCGACATTAAAACAGGAAATGACGAAATGCCCGAAATTCAGGTGAGATGGTCCGCTGGTAAAGCCAGAGAATTTCTTTTTAATTCAGTGAACACTTTCAAGAAGTTTATTCCGGTTTGCGTAGGCGACCCTCAAAAATTCAGTGGCTCTGAAATTGTTCAGTCCATCAGAAAATTTGGCGGATTTGCTGGACCAGATACGCCCAAAAAAGACGATTTTATCAAGGGTGTCGTCAGGATTCGTCAAATGATAATTTCTGGTCTTACCTTGAATGAAAAACCAAGAGGGCTTTAACTGAAAAACCAAAGAAAGGAGAGTGGATATGAATGACAATCTGGAAAGCAATGTCAGACAGAGTTTTCGGTACGGGGAAATGGCGACCGAAGTCGGAAAAATTCTCGCCGAATCAAATAGTGAAGCGACAATGCGAGAAGTGTATGCAGTCATGAAGCTACGGACTTACGAGGCAATGTATAGGGAAATGATTCTCCAAATGCTTGCCGGTTCGCCTATTTCTTTCCGCTCGGCATATTTAATATCCCACCCGGACCTCATAGTTCCTTACCTGTGCCGAATTAGGAAGCTTTCATCAAACCGTCCCGATTAATTTCGTGGACGGTTTTTTTACCCAAACCTTTCATAGTAAAAATAGAAAATAAGAAATAGTAATGCTAAAATATCCAAATGAAAATCATATCGTGGAATGTGAATGGTTTGCGGGCGAATGTGAAAAAGGGTGGTTTTGATTGGTTGCTTAACGCTGATGCCGATATTTTTTGCTTACAGGAAACCAAGGCCCATCCTGACCAATTACCGGCTGGTGTTCGGGGACCGCCCGGTTACCACGCCTATTTTGACCATTCTAAAGCCAAAAGTGGTTATAGCGGCGTTGCCGTCTACACCAAAATTGAGCCAAAAAAAGTGGAATATGGTTTGGGCGTAGAAGAATTAGACCAAGAAGGTCGTTTTTTGGGCTTATTTTTCCGCAAATTTGCGCTTTTTAATGTTTACTTTCCCAATGGCGGCGGCGGGCCGGAAAGATTGGCTTTTAAATTGCGATATTACGAGGCTTTTTTAGCGTATTTAGAAAAAGTTAGAAAAGAACAGCCGAGTATAATTTTTTGCGGTGATGTGAACACGGCGCATCAAGAAATTGATTTAGCTAGACCAAAAGAAAACGAAAATAATACCGGTTTTTTACCAATTGAGAGAAAGTGGCTGGATGAAGTAGAAAGAAAAAATTATATTGACACTTTCCGTTATTTCCATCCGGATGAAAAAAGCGCTTACACTTATTGGGATATGAAGACATTTGCGCGAGATAGAAATGTCGGCTGGCGACTGGACTATTTTTTCGTTACAAAAGAATTTTCACCGAAAGTCAATAAGTCGGAAATTCTCACCGATATCTTTGGTTCTGACCATTGCCCCACTTTTCTTGAAGTAGAATAAGGTTTTCTCTAAAGGACACTCTAAAGGACACTCTATCGGACAAAAATTTCTATAGGACAAGTTATCCACATTTTGTCCTTTACATGTCCTATAGAAAGGATAAAATGTTCACAGGTGCTTCGA
>Ga0209542_10007923_pt1 | contig 20018 bp, 18 predicted proteins | sample RifCSPhighO2_01_FD_184028 | JGI IMG/M metagenome (GOLD analysis project Ga0209542, IMG submission 184028) | Soil microbial communities from Rifle, Colorado - Rifle CSP2_plank highO2_0.1 (SPAdes) (version 2) | ecosystem: Environmental > Terrestrial > Deep subsurface > Rock core/Sediment ...
AATAACCGCTGGCGCGCCTGCAAAAAAGGCCACAATTAATATCCTGATTACTATTCCCAAGTTATGCACGGCGCTCCTCACTACTTACTACTATATAATAGAGGGCAATAAACTCAAGGCACATAAGTACTCTTGTATCTGTTCCAGGGTATGGCCAGAATATCACGCCATCGCCCCAGTTCTTGTTCTATTAGGTGCCAATTATTTTGGACCAGCTCCACCAAATGAGCATTATCGACATTTGATAGTGCTTTTTGTTTGCAAAATATTTTTCTAAGCCTATACTTAAAGCGCTATGAAAAAAAGTAGATATATAGCATTCTGTTTAATGATGCTGCTGATTGGGCTTGTAAGTGGTTTTGTTATATGCAAAACGATTACGGACCAGCCTAAAAATATTAGGGTTTGGGCCGTTGAAGACACGGTTAAAATACCTACTGGGCTTCAAAGCTATTTAGAATCAAACCATAAAAATGACTGCAAGAGTTGGAGGGGTACTGATACGCCTACAGGAGTGGCGCTATTTGCAGTTGAAAAATCGGTTGGAGATCAATATGCGCTAATGACTTATGGCTGCTCAGACCAATTAAATCCTGGCACTACAATAGTCGCTGCAAAAGTAAACGGTAAGTGGATAATTACACAACCCGTTGAGTACTACAGTGGCAAGGACAAGTTACCTAGTTGTTCTCAGATTGATAAGTATCAAATCAGTAAGAATGCAGAACCCAAGTGTGTGGATAGTAAGGGTAGTACTAAGGAAAACACTAATTAATTAACAGAAGACTAGCGCTAAGTCTTTAGGGCATATAGTTATTCTTAGCTCTCATCCAGGGAGCGGCTAGAATATTCTTCCATCCCCCAGTTCTTAATAGATTTGGTGCCAATTATTTTGGACAAGCTTTCACTATAAGAGACTTTTGGTATTCCAAAGGTATTTTTTGTTTTCTGATAATATATAATCTGATTATGGTTCAAAAAAGTCAAAACGGCGTCAACTCAACCGAGATAAGCTTTTTGCAGAAATTTCTATTTATACTAACAGCTCTTTTTGCTCTATATAATTTATATGAAATAGGCATGGTAACGTTTAATAATAACGGCACTTCTGTTAACGGAACTTTTGATTTATTGTTGCCCTTCGTGATAATTGCAAATTTGATTTGGCTTGCTAGAAAAAGAAGCAAAATTGTATACGCAAGTTTACTTCTTTGCGTTATCTCAGTAATTGGCGCTTTGGTTATGATTAAATACGGACTGACAGGATTTGCTGGCGGTTCTTAGTTATTCTTAGCCTTAATCCAAGGAACTGCTAAGATTTCTCTCCACCGCCCCAGTTCTTGGTAGATTTGGTGCCAATTATTTTGGACAAGCTCCACCAAATGAGCATTATCGAGATTCGATAGTGCCTTTTTGTTTTTTTATGTAAGCTATATATAGTATATCGATTTTCTCAAAACGCTTGCGGAAGTGGCCAGAGTGTAGTTAAATCGAGGTGACGTTAATCATTAACAGAAAGAAATTATTATGAATCCAGATGCACCACAAGATCCATCAACACCAACACCATCAGTAACACCTCCAGCCGCTGATGCAGCACCCGTTGCACCACCAGCTGCCGGCCCAACTCCAGATGCAAGCACACCTCCTCCAGCTGCCCCTGTTTCCGGTGGCATGCCCAAGGTAGCTAAGATGAATACGAAAATGATCGGCATTATTGCCGGTATTGTGATTGTGCTGATTCTTGTTATTGCAGTGCTATCTAGTTAGATGATTGTTTAAAGCGACTGCTATTATAAAAGGCGATTATGAAAATCGCCGTTATTACTTGCTATAAATATCCCGACTATGGACGGGCAGTGGCCCTACGTTCCGGCCTAAAGGCAAATCCGAAAATTCAAACTATAGTCATCAAAAACCGGTACAAAGGTGTTTTGCGCTACCCTGAAGTTTTGATAAAAACTTTTGTGATACATTTACGCCAGCGGCCTGATGTCTATTTGTTGACTTTTAGGGGTTACGAAATGTTACCGGCAATTTTACTTATTGCTCTTCGCAAGCCAGTTATTTTGGACGAGTTAGTTAACCCTTTGGAAGTTGTAGCTGAGCATCGGCAGTTATATAGGGGCAAAATGCGCGGTAAATTGATGGGAATTTGGCAAAACCTTGGCGGTCTATATAGTTGGCTGCTGCGCCGCTGCAAAATAATCATTGCCGATACATCTATACATGCAGCATATTCTGCAAAGATAAGTCACGTACCAATAGAGCGCTTTAGGGCAATTCCGGTTGGTGCGGATGAAGCTATATTTAAACCAATTGTTAGTACCCAGGCCAAAGCTGAGGAGTTTATGGTTCTGTATTACGGCAGTATGGTACCGCTTCATGGGCTGAAGTACGTAATCGAGGCAGCCGAACAGCTAAAAGATCAGCCGCAGATAAGCTTTTTGCTAGTGGGGGGAGGTGATCAAACTGCCGGACAAGTCAAAGCGGCTCAAGAGCTGGGCGCTAACGTTAAATATCTGACATGGATTGACCCAGATAAATTACCCAATTTCATTGCTGATGCTGGACTATGTTTAGGTGGACCTTTTGGCAATACCATTCAATCTCAATTGGTGACAACCGGCAAAACCTATCAATTTATGGCTTCAGCAGCCGCTGTCCTTATTGGCGAGACCAAAGAAACTTCTGCCAACAAACTATTTGTTGATAAATCTAATTGCCTTATGGTGCCACAGGGGAGCAGCAAAGCTATTGCAGAGGCAATAATATGGGCACAAGCTCACCCCGCTGAACTCAAAAAAATCAGTCAATCTGGAAACAAACTTTATGGCGAGAACTTTTCTGCCGGAGTCATCAGCCAAAAGCTGGCTAGTCTGATGGATGAGATTTGATTTGCAACTTATCCTTAGCATGCAGGCCCAGGGCTGCCACAAACAATAGTCCCAAGAATACCAGGTAAACCGCACGATCTATTACACTGGCTGTGATAACAACGTCGTTGGGGATGTGGTGAAAGCGGTTAGCTAGCAGCAAGAAAGATTCCCTAAAACCTATGGCACCGGGCGTGAGTGACACAAACAAGGCAAAATTAGCAGCTCCAGTGTATGTAATTGCCTGGCGCAAACTTACATTGCTATCTACCGCCCGAAGTTCTATGAAGTAAATAAACACTACAAGACAAACCTGCAAAAGTGTGGCTAGTGCCAGCTTAAATAAGTATGGCTGCGATAATTTAGTTAAGGAAATATGTTTGTAATGGAGCGCGCCCCAACAAATAGCAATTACAGCGGTTAATATAATCCCAGTTTGCCACCACACAAGGCTTGGTACAAATAAAAATAGAGCGCTAAAGAAGGCAAAAAAGGCATAATAAAGCAGGCTGAATCTCACAAAATCCTTAAAATTTACCTTGTGCCGACGTTTTAAGTACACAGCTCTAAAACCTGGGCCGCTCTGCAGCGGTCCAAAAAAGTTCACAATAGAGGAATATATTGTCAACAGGACATTCTCTTTGGCCGGTATAGTGGCGCCGCATAACCGTAAACTGTAATGCAATATAAGCATAAGGGCACCCGATACACAGCAAGTCAACAGTACCAGTATGAACAATGTGATAAGTGGCACATTGCCAAGTTGTGTGGCAAGTGAGGGGTGTGAATGGATATATCGCACAAACAAAACCGTAGTCAGAACCAAAACGGCTACACCAACCAGAGCTCTCAGTTTCTTATTCATTACCTAATAGTATAATCTAAGGAATTAATGAAAGACGTATATAAAAAGGTAACCACCCTTGCCAGCTCCAAAAAGTTTTTTTACTTTGTACTGCTTGTACTGGTTTTTGAGGGTAGCTGGATGGCCTTGTCCAGCCACTATCCGATGGCATTTGATGAGGGCTATCACTTTGGACTAATCAAGTTATATTCTCATCACATAAGTCCTTGGTGGAATGGCCAGCCACTAGAAGCGGATGTATTTGGTGCTGTATCGCGCGATCCATCATACATATACCACTGGCTCATGAGCTTTCTGTATCGATTAATTAACTTGGTGATCCATAAGGAAATTTACCAGGTGATATTACTTAGACTGATTAATGTAGCTATATTTGCTGGTGGACTGATGTTAATGCGACAGTTGTTGCTTAAGGCAACTAAGTCGCACGTCGTGGTTAATCTTAGCCTATTGTTCTTTGTGCTGATACCGGTTATCCCATCGCTGGCGGGACAGATTAATTATGACAATTTGTTAATTGGTGCTGGCGCACTAGTGTTGCTTTGGACGCTAAGCTTTGTCGACACGCTTCGTAACAAAAAACAGTTAGATATAAAACTTTTGATTAGTCTCTCAATTTTGTGCTTGCTGTCTAGCCTTATTAAGTACGCGTTTTTACCAATCATATTGACTTCTATTGTGTTTGTCTTGATTCATGTGTGCCAAGTTTATCGTGCTCAAGAGCGCAGTTTTAAACGGGAGCTAGGCGTAGCCTATCGACGTTTATCCGGTGCGTCCAAGATCATTTTGATATGTGGACTTGTGATAAGTGGTGGATTGTTTTTGGAGCGCTATGGGATAAATACAGTCAAATATCACACGCCAGTCCCAGAGTGTAATCAAGTTTTGAATATTGAGCGGTGTCATTCCTACGGTCCTTGGCGGCGCAATCACAACATACTAAAATCTCGTGGCCAGCCAAATAGTGGCACAGTGGAATTCACTACAGTTACTTTTGCTCAACACTGGATTTATATACTTTACCGCTCGATGTTTTATGTATTAAATGGCCCGGACAGCGGCTACATTGTTGGGCAGCAATTAATATTGCCAGCCAAAGTGGCTACCTTAGCCCTATTGTCTGGTCTATGTTGTCTAGTGGCTTACTGGCGGCAAATATTTAAGCGCAAACCTGCCCGCGTATTGCTGGCCAGTGTTTTTGTTGTTTATGCTGTAGTGCTTTGGCTCCAAAATTATGCGGATTACTTGCACTTGGGCCAACCCGTTGCGCTGCAGGGTCGTTATCTTATACCTGTACTGATGCCTCTCATAATATTGTTAGCAATTTCAATAAATTTTGCCCTAAAAAATAATTTGCGGGCAAAGGTCATTATTGCTTCCACTGCTCTACTACTATTTTTGCAGGGAGGTGGAATTGTTACGTTTATAGCCCGTAGCGACGACAGGTGGTACATAACCAATTCTCTCTCATCTCGAATAAATAAAGCCATACAACCTGCTATCAAACGGGCGACAATTGACCAATAGCTAGGACATGTATTTAGGTCAAACGTGTTTTGTTAGATTTTTCGGACGCGCGTAGATGTTGGATAGAGTTATTGAAAGTCCAATAACTCCCAAAATCACACCAAGGTTAAACCAGTGTGAAATATGAATCTCAAAAGGTGCGAGCATCAGCTTAATACTTATCCAGCCCAGGATTATGCTTATTCCCCACTTCAGTGCCCAAAAACGTCCAGCCACCTCAGCATAGACAAAATAAAGCGCTCTAAGGCCAAGCAGGGCAAATATATTACTAGAATAGGCTATAAATCTGTTAGTAGAAATTGCCAAAACTGCTGGCACCGAATCAACTGCAAATAGTATATCTGTCAGCTCAATCATGATAATAACCGCGGCTAGCATTGTAAGCATCAGTTTGCCATTTATGCGCTCAATCAGCTTGTGACCTTGGTAGTGATGGCTAAACGGCAGAACCGCCGATAAGATTTTCCAGGTCGTAGTCTCTTTTACTTCTTTATCTATTGATTTGCCTATAGCGTCAATGTAGGCGTGCCAAGCTGCTCGGAGCAAGATAAGTCCAAAAATAATCGATATCCACTTAAACCGCTCCAAAATAGCTATACCGCCAATAATAAACACCAATCTAAAAAGTATTGCGCCCGCAACACCATAGTCTAAAACTCGCCTCTCGAGTTCCTTGGGTAATTTAAAGGCCGCAAAGATAAGACTAAAGACAAACAAGTTATCCAGACTGAGGGCTTTTTCGGTAAAAAATGCTGCCAAATATTCACTGCCCGCTTGCGTCCCAACCCAAAAGAAAAGCGGCACAGCATAGAGTATGCCAAGCGAAACGTAAATAACCGTCCAAACAACTGCCTCTTTTAACCGAACAATATGATCATGCTTAATATGCCAAGCTTCGATTGCAGCATATAAAGCCATGATAATAATAAGTGAGTACCACCAACCCGCAGATACTACATAATCGCTAGACATTGCTGTTGATTATACAGATATTAATTAGAAGCATCTAGGCTGGTGTAGTATTGATAAATTTTTGTAGAGTTCTTGGGCGTAAACTTTATTTGTAGTTGGCTTCTATTTGTCGTATCGTAAATGTTTAGCGAGTTCCAGGTCTTGCTCGGCCAAAATTCGATTAACACGTACCAAGTCGGCGATTACACCTAGCACAAACGACAAAACCGAACCGATTAGCAAGATGGATCCCAGAATCAGAGATTGCAGATGGCTACCTTGATCGTTCATAAGTACAAAGTAAGCGTAGCGAACAAATGGAATGGCGCCAATGACAAATAGAATTGAGCCAATGCTGATAAAAATTACGTAAGGACGATACATAATAAAAGCTCGCACAATGGCCGAGGCCGATTTGTAGACATGCTCGCCCGTAGATTTGAATAGCCGAGACTCACGAGTCTTGGCATTAATTTTGATGGGTATGCTAGTGATGGCTAAACCTTTATTGCCAGCTTGAATGATCGTCTCCATGCAGTAGCTAAAACTAGTGGTGGGGTTGAGTTTATAGAGCGTTTCGCGCGAATATGCCCTAAAGCCACTGGCGGCATCTGGAATATCAGTGCTGGCGGCCATGTTGACAATCTTACTGCCCAATCGCTGTAATAACTTTTTGAACGGGGAAAAGTGGGCTATAGTGTGGGTTTGACGGTCCGCCACTACAATATCTGCTTTTCCATCCACAATTGGCTTGATAAGGTCGTCAATCCGTTCCTGGGGGTACTGGTTGTCGCCGTCAGTATTCACCAATATATCGGCGCCAAGTTCCAAAGCCTTATTCATGCCTTCATGAAATGAACGGCCTAGACCGCGCCGCGCTGGGTGGTGTACAAAATGCGTAACGCCGTGCCCACGTGCTACCTCTACTGTTCTATCAGTTGAACCATCGTCAATTACTACAATAATAATCTCATCGATTCCATCAATCTTTTTGGGAATCGTTTCTAAAACCAAAGGCAAAGTTTGCTCTTCGTTCAAACAGGGAATTTGCACTACAAGTTTCATATACGCTATCTTATCACCTTAACAGCTCTACCTTAAGTGCTAGTGCTGAGTTAGAGGTGAGTAATATGCCCAATTATCATGCTCATTGCTCAACGAATGGCCAATGTCATTAATGCATAAATGATTGCAACATACATTGATTATTGAAACCTTGAGCATTAAAGATAAGGGGTATAATAAGCGGGTGGGCACCATATACAAAAATATCGCTAGATTTATCGGTTCCAAGCTTTTCTTTTGGCTAACAATCATATCTTTTAGTTTACAGGCTGGCTGGATTGCCATTAGTGCCCGTTATCCAATGGCCTTTGACGAAGCCTTCCACCTGGGCATTATCAAAATTCATGCCGAGCAACTCAGCCCGATTATCACCCAACAACCTCCCGGCATGGCACCTTACGGTGCCTTGACTACCGACCCGTCCTATCTGTTCCACTGGCTGATGAGTCTTCCATACAACTTGGTTACCAATCATATGTCACAGTTTATGAGCCAAATCGTTACTTTGCGCTTAATTAATGTGGCCATGTTTGCGTTTGGGCTGGTGTTATTTAGAATGGTGTTGGCCAAAACCAAGGCTTCATCGGCCAGCATCAACATCGCAATGTTGTTTTTTACATTAACCCCGGTAGTTACATTATTAGCAGCACACATCAACTACGATAATTTGCTTATGCCATGTGTGGCTGGTACCCTGCTTCTTACTTTGCGATTTAGAGAGCGGCTAATTGATAAACATCAGTTTGATAGCCGTAGTCTAGCGGGCGTAATAATTCTAAGTCTTTTGGCATCATTGGTTAAGTTTCCATTTTTGCCGATTCTTACTGGCGTGGTGGTCTATTTGATTTATCTGCTCTTTAGCCTCAGCCGTCGTGGGCGAAAGTCTCTGCATCTTATTAAAAGTGCCAAGAAAGATTGGGCCGGTGTTCCCAAATGGCAAAAACTTGCACTTTGTATTGGCTTGGTAATTAGCATTGGATTATTTAGCTATAGCTATGTAACAAACATAATTGTTTATCACAATCCAGTTCCACAATGTGGACAGGTTGTAGGGATAGAACGTTGCCAAGCTTATGGGCCTTGGGCTCGCAATCACCGGCTAGCGCAAAATATTCCGAACGATCCTAACATCTTTTATTTTATACCCAACTGGATTGGTGGCATGTTCCAGCGGTTGTTCTTTGTGATCAATAGTGCCAGCGGGCCAGCCGTGTACCAGAACTTTATTGCTCCTATCATGGCTGGGACGGCAGTCTTGGGCGGAAGTATTGGTTTGTTTTTGTTCTTTAAGCGAGCTAGAGACAACCTAAATCGTGACCGCGCACTTACCGTGACGCTGTTTATTATGCTTATTTACGTGGCTGCTCTTTGGGGCAGAAACTACCACGACTATTTGCAACTAGGTGCTATGGTAGCTATAAATGGGCGATATATGGTGCTTATAGCGCTGCCATTTTACTTGGTTGCGCTCATTGGTTGGCAGCATTGGCTAGCTGGCCGAATACGCCTAAAACTAGCGGTGTTTATGGTCGCTACTTTACTTTTTCTTCAAGGTGGCGGTATCGTCAGCTACATTGCTTATAGTAATAAGGATTGGTATTGGCCCCAGAACACCTGGGTCCAAGCGGCTAATAAAAGCCTCCAAAAAATAGTCAAGCCATTAGTGTGGGCACCAAAAATTCGCTAATAGTAATGACAGCCATTAACTCAGTAACCTTGACGCTTATAGTTAGCCGACATAAGCTGAGTAGGCTATGCTAGAACGTGCTAAAACAGTGGTACTAAAGGCCCGTAGTTTTATTGGCCAAGAAACCAGTGGTCTAAGCCGTGAAGATGTGGCTAGAGCTCGTCAATATATTTTGGTTTTTTGGCCCAAGCTCGAGCGCCATCATCCTAATGATGACGAAACACTACTAGGTCTACCCAACGCGTATTTAGTGCCAGCCTATGAACGGGGGCACAGCTTTGATTTTAATGAACTCTACTATTGGGATAGCTACTTTATGGTCCAGGGGATTCTGGACAAGCCCCACCAACATCTTGTCAGTGGTATTCTAGACAATCTGTTGGCAATGCAAAAACGGTTCAAAATTATTCCAAACGCCTCCAGAACTTACCTTATGGGCCGCTCTCAGCCGCCTCTTCTAACTAGTTTTATTTTTGATATCTACGACACTTATAATCCGGGACAGGATTGGTTGCATAAGGTTATTGAACAAGCCAAGGAAGAATATAAATTAGTTTGGATGGGTACGACTAAACCAAACGAAAGACAGGTGTATCGCGGACTTAGCCGGTATTACGATATAAATTATCTACATGATTTGGCAGAGACTGAAAGCGGCTGGGACATGACACCGCGTTTTGGCCGCAAATGTCTGCACTATTTGCCAGTCGATCTAAATGCCCTGCTATACAAATATGAAATTGATTTTGCACGGGCAGCACACATTTTAGGTGACCAAAAAGTATCAAAACAATGGGAAGCAGCTGCCACTAAGCGGAAGAAATTGATGAATGAGTTGATGTGGAACAAGGCAAAAGGAATGTACTATGACTATAACTATGTCAAACAAAAACGGGGGACAATTAGCTCATTAGCCTCATATTATCCACTTTGGGTGGGGATGGTTGATGATAAACAAGCCTGGCAGCTGGTCAAGAATTTACGCAAATTTGAGCAAAAGGGTGGTCTGAGCGCAACAGACCAACAGCTTGGACAACTAGTTCCTGGCGGCACACCTACGCAGTGGGCCTATCCTAACGGTTGGGCACCATTGCACTTTTTGGTAGTTCAGGGGTTGCAAAGGTATGGCTATCATGCAGAAGCCAAGCGGATTGCGCTTAAGTGGCTGAAAACCAATTTGGATTGGTTTGATAAGAACGGTGTGTTTTTGGAAAAGTACAATGTTGTTAATCCGGACAAACCACCCACCAAGGGCATGTATCCGTCGCAGACTGGTTTTGGTTGGACTAATGCCATTTTTGAGCGGTTTTGCCAGGAGTTCATCGATAACAAGACTTAAGATATAATCTGTGACGCGGGATCGTAACTCAGTGGCTAGAGTGCTACCTTCACACGGTAGAAGTCAGAGGTTCGAATCCTCTCGGTCCCACCATTCGACTTGCTGCGTTCCATCTCGGAAAGCAATAGTCGCTGTTATTTCGAATATGTTTTCTTTACATACTCAAGTAGTTCTGGAAAATCTTGCCGTTTTTCAAAGTGTCTACCACCAGATACCTTAAATATAGCTGGGTTAAGCCTGTTAGCGATAAATTCAAACTCTTCTTGAGGAATATACGGGTCATTGTCTCCATAGAACAGGGCAATCTTCTTTTGATTAGCCTTTATATTTCTCCAGCGCCAGGACTTATCAAAATAGCCACTTTGTTTTTCTAGTTCATCGCTCAGATCTGTATAGCTAGGAGATACCAAAATAGAACCCATTACTCTGTTTTCTTCAGTGTAGCGCATAGTAGCAGTTGCGCCTGATGACCAACCTACAAGAACATCATTTTCTCCCGCTTTTACATGCTTCTTAAGAAAGGGAAGCCAGTACTCCGAACGAGCGATTATGGAATCAGGCATAGTTTCGAAGAATGTCGAAAAGCCAAGTTGTTCCAGCCGTTCTTTAAACCAAGGAGCCCACCCAAAAGACCAATGGGTTGTTGAGTTGCCGTGAATAAAAATAAATCGAGGCTCCATATACCTACATCTTATCAAACTTTGTAGATTGGAAAGCTGTCAGTATGACTATGTTTACTAAAACCGCCATAACGAGATCGCACTATGTTGGATAACCATTAGTTTTTAGATAATCCTGCCAGGCTTTGGGATCGGGATCGGCAAGTTTTTTGTCGGCTAAGCAACGCATTAGCAACCGGCCCGATTCAGGGTTGGTAAACAGTGGAATGTGATTATCGACCGCCAGTCGGCGGATAGCATAGGCATCATGGTTATCGTGGTCAAAAGATGGCACGCAGACCATCATGCCAAAACGTTGCTTGGCAATAATAGAGGTCACACTCGGTTCGGTCTTTTGAGAAATTTTTGATAACACGGTTGTTGGCACTTTGTGAGATTTCATGAAGGCGTAGGTGCCCGGCGTGCAGTAAATCTTCCAGCCGTCTTGTATTAAGTCAGCCGCTACTTGTACGAACTTATACTTTTGTTCGTCCGGCAAGCTCAAAAATAATGATTTGCTTTTTACAGTCTGTTCGGTAGCCAGCCACGAATTATAAAAAGCTTCGTTTAAATTTTCACCAAAGCAAGCAACCTCGCCAGTGGAGGCCATCTCGACTCCGGCCACCGGATCGGCACCCTTAAGCCGGTTGTAAGAAAATTGTGGGCTTTTGACCCCAACGTAATCGTATTCTAACGTCTGGTATTGAATGTCATTTTTAATACCGAGCAATGCTTCGGCGGCAATGGTTATAAAATTATGCCCGCTGACTTTTGAAACAAACGGGAACGACCGCGAAGCCCGTACGTTACACTCGATAACTTTTAACTCATTATCACGAGCAATAAACTGGATATTAAACGGCCCGGTAATGTGAAGACTTGCAATAACCTGTTTGGTTATTTGCTTGGCTCGTCTTACGGTTTCTAAATAGAGGCTTTGGGCGGGGAAGACTACAGTAGCGTCACCCGAGTGCACACCGGCGTTTTCTATATGCTCTGACATAGCATAGATCAACAGTTTGCCATCCGCGGCCACACCATCAATTTCGATTTCTTTAGAGTCGGTCATGTACTGCGATATTACTACTGGATGGTCCGGTGATATTCTGGCGGCCTCGTTAAGATAAAGTTCCAGTTCCTTGTCTGTATAGACTACGTTCATGGCACCACCGGAGAGCACATATGACGGTCGGATGAGGATAGGGTAGCCTACTTTGGTTACAAATGTCTTTACTCGATTGAGCGAGCTTACTTCTTGCCAGGTGGGCTGGTCAACCCCAAATTCCCCCAGCATGGCCGAAAATTTTTGCCGGTTTTCGGCTCGGTCTATCTGGATAGGCGAAGTCCCAAGTATCTTATGACCAGCTTTATAAAGTGGCAGTGCCAAGTTGTTGGCAATTTGCCCGCCTACAGAGACAACCAAACTATGCGGTCGCTCAAAGTCAGCTATGTCGCGGATACGCTCTTGCGTCAACTCTTCAAAGTATAGGCGGTTGGAATGGTCGTAATCGGTTGAAACGGTTTCTGGATTGGAGTTAATCATAATGGTTTGCCAGCCATGATCTCTCAAGGCCTTAACGGTATTTACTGCACTCCAATCAAACTCTACTGACGAGCCGATACAGTACGGTCCCGAGCCTATTACTACGATAGCCTTTTTCTTAAGAGGCTTCACATCATTGACATTGCCATGATAGGTGGTGTACAGATAGTTTGTCGAAGCATCAAATTCGCCAGCCAAAGTATCAATTTGTTTTACAGAAGGTTTGATACCCAGCTTAATTCTCTTTTGGCGGATAGATTCTTCACTGCGATTTTTGAGAGCACCAATAACTTTGTCAGAAAATCCCATTTGCTTGGCTTCACGCAGGATCTCTTTATTAAGTGGATCTTTGTGTAAACGATCTTCGAATTGTTGAATTGAGAGAATATGATCCAAAAACCAATTGTCGATTTTTGATAATTTGTGAATTGCTTCCACTGTGTATCCAGACTTAAAAGCCTCATAAAGTGCAAAAATACGTCGGTCTGTGGCTGTTCTAATTTCACGCAGTAGATCTTCAAATGTGTAGGGGTGCGAGGTTAAGCCATTGGCACCAATATTCAGCATGCGAATGGCTTTTTGTAGAGCTTCCGGCAATGATCGACCCAGAGCCATGACCTCGCCAACGCTTTTCATTTCGGAACCAATCGTATGGTCACTAGACTTAAATTTAGCCAAATCCCAGCGCGGCATTTTAAGAGCAATATAATCAAGTGCCGGCTCATAAAAAGCCGATGTTGTACCGGTGGCGCCGTTCTTGAGTTCGTGGAGTTTGTAGCCCAACATTAATTTGCTAGCCACAAAGGCAAGTGGGTAGCCGGTGGCTTTAGAAGCCAGTGCGCTGGATCGGCTTAGGCGGGCATTCACCTCAATCACTCTGTAATCACCGTTGACTGGATTAAGCGCATATTGAATGTTGCACTCACCAATGATTCCCAAATGGTTGATAGTTTGGATGGCAACCTCACGCAGATGATGATATTCCTTGTTGGTCAAAGTTTGTGAAGGCGCCACCACAATGCTTTCACCGGTATGGATTCCCATTGGGTCCAGGTTTTCCATATTGCAAACCGTAATGGTGTTGCCGGCGCTATCGCGTACTACTTCGTATTCTACTTCTTTCCAGCCTTCCAAATACTCCTCTATCAAAATCTGGGGAACGGCGTGAAAGACCAGCGTAGCTTTGTGTTCCAGTTCCTTGTCGTTATTGACTCGCCCAGAACCCAGCCCTCCTAGGCTGAAACCGGATCTCAACATTACCGGGTAGCCAATTTGTTCGGCGGCAACCAAAGCTTGTTTAAGGTTATTGGCAGTTTTGCTGCGAGCGGTTTTGACATCAACCTGCTTCAGAGCTTTTTTAAATAGTTCGCGGTCCTCTGTAGTTTTGATTGATTTTACAGGCGTGCCTAGCACTTCAATACCAAGCCTTTTTAAAATGCCTTTGTCGTGCAGGGCTAGTCCTAGATTAAGTGCAGTCTGTCCGCCAAAGCTCAGCAAAATGGCGTCTGGACGTTCCTTTTGCAATATTTTGGTGACGGTACTTACGTTAAGAGGTTGAAAGTATACCCTATCAGCCATGTCGCTATCGGTCTGAACGGTGGCAATGTTGGGATTAATCAGAACTGTATAAATGCCTTCTTCTTTGAGTGATTTAATGGCCTGTGAACCGGAATAATCAAATTCGCCGGCTTGGCCTATACGTAATCCGCCCGACCCCAAAATGACGGCTTTCTTAATCTTAATAGTTCTCAACTTATGATCCCTCTCGTATACGAAAGTCAGTATAGCGAGCGCATTGCATTAGTTCTTGCGAGGAAGCATAGCTGAAGCTACGTTGACGAACAAAACTAATGCAAAGTGCCGCAAGGTTGAGTTGCAGTAGAGAGTGGGTCGTGGGTTGGGAACTCATCATACTGCCTTATAAAAATCGTTAAAAAGCCAAGCAGTATCGGTGGGGCCAGGTGAGGCCTCTGGGTGGAATTGGACAGAAAAAAACGGTTTGGTTTTGTGCCTAATGCCTTCCACGGACTGGTCGTTAAGGTTGAGGAAACTAACCTGCCAATTTTTGGGAAGTGTTTTCTCATCAATCGCATAGCCATGGTTCTGACTGGTTATATAACAGCGTTGATCCTTCAGATTTATGCAGGGTTGATTGTGCCCACGGTGACCATACAGTAATTTGTAGGTTTTCGCACCGGCGGCCAAAGCCATAATTTGACTGCCCAAGCATATGCCAAATACGGGCTTGTTTTTCTTAAGTGCCATAGCGGCAATGGCAATGGTTTTTTGATAGTCGGTTGGATCGCCTGGGCCGTTCGATAACACCACTGCGTCATAGGGCTTGGTAGTGTAGTCGTAATCAAGAGAGACTCGTTCAACCTGAACTGGTAACTTGAGTAGTGAGCGCAAGATATTGTCTTTGGCTCCGCAATCCACCAACACAACCTTTTTTGTATATTTTTGGTTGTAAGTCTGGGGTTCTATGGACGGCAAACGGCGTGCGACATGCTTAATTTTTTTTGTAGTGATGGGCCCTAGACTGATGCTGCCCACCATTGTGCCGCGAGTTCGCAAATATTTGGTTAAAGCACGCGTATCAAGCCCGGTCATAATTGGAATATTTTGTGATCGTAACCATTCCAGAAGGCTACTAACAGAATCTGCATGGCTTCCATTGGCTGCCAGCTCACTGACAATCATACCGCTGACTTGTATCGCACCGGATTCGGTATCATTTGGTTGCACCCCATAGTTGCCAATTAACGGATAGGTAAAAACTAGTATCTGGTTGGTATAGGATGGGTCGGTCAGGGATTCGACATAGCCGGTCATGCCGGTGTTGAATACGACTTCGCCAGTATAGGCGCCATTTTGCCAGCTAGGTACATGCCCGCTAAATTTGGTGCCGTCGTTTAGATACAAATGAGCCGGCTTTTTTAAAAAAAAATCGTCCCCAGTTGGACGATTATGTTTGCTTTTAATAGCAGTAGTAATTGGAAGTTTTGTATTCATGCTCCAATTGAATTTACCACAATAAAATCAAAGCGCAAGCAAAAATGCTCAATTATCAATGTACAATGCACAATGAACGGTCAACGTCATTAATGCATTGAGTGATTGGATCATTACTTCATTCATTGAACATTGACACTTGAGCATTGAACATTTAGTCTTTCCGTTTTGCTATACTTACACCAAATGGGAAAAACTATTACGCTTCCAGGACTTATTGATCCTCACGTGCACTTTCGTGATCCGGGTCAAACTCATAAAGAGGATTTTTATAGCGGTACTTCGGCTGCCTTGGCGGGCGGTTACACAACTGTTCTAGACATGCCAAATAATATGGAGCCAATTACAACTGCCAAACGTCTGCAGACTAAGATTGATAGTGCCCAGGAGCAAACAGTTTGTGATATTGGTTTTCATTTTGGTACGCTTGGCGACAACTTTGATGAATTCCCCAAGATAATAGACAAAGTCAAAGGTCTTAAAATTTATCTGAACGTAACCACCGGCAACTTTATAATCGATAAATCGAAGCTCAGAGAGATCTACGATGCTTGGCCCGGCACCAAGCCAATTCTGTTGCATGCCGAGGAGGATGTATCGGATTTGGTGTGGGATACGCTCAAGTCCACCCGCAAGACTACCCACATGTGCCATGTTTCATCCATTGTGGAGCTCAAGTTTGTCATGCACGCTAAAGATGCCGGCTTGCCAATTACTTGTGGTGTGACCCCACACCATCTATTTTTGAACGAAAACGATGCCAAACGGCTTGGCCCATACGCGCATATGAAACCGTACCTCAAACCACAAAAAGACGTGAAATTTTTGTGGGATCATATAGACTACGTTGATGTTATAGAGAGTGATCATGCTCCACATACTAAGGAAGAGAAAGATAGTAACACGCCACCATTTGGCGTGCCTGGGCTTGAAACGACTCTGACGTTGATGCTAACTGCGGAGGCCGAAGGCAAAGTCACCAAACAGCAGTTAAATAATTTATTGCATGCTAATCCGGCTAGGATTTTTGATATTCCGGTTGATGATACAACTTCCGTTGAAGTTGATATGGATGAATTTGAGATCACCAATGCAGGGCTTCACACCAAGGCTGGCTGGACGCCTTTTGCCGGCCGTCGAGCAATTGGCAAAGTAAAACGTGTAACGCTGCACAGCAAAGTGGTTTTTGAAAATGGCAAAGTTCTGGCCAAACCCGGTTCCGGACGCATTATTAAATGAAGTCTAATATCTATCTAGCTTCAAGCACTAGCAAGGTTATAGATAGTTTAATGTCAGAAATCGGTAGTTCTAAGCTAACAATGGCAATAATTACGACTGCAACTGAGCCAGTAAAGGACAAAAGCTATTATGAAGCAGATAAACAAGCAATAGATGCCCAAAAGAACCTGCAAACATTTGAATACACCTTGACTGATAAATCAAAGCAGCGACTTACTCAGGATCTGACTGATGTAGATATTATCTATGTTGTTGGTGGTAATGTCTTTTATCTTTTGCAGCAAGCTCAAAAAAGCGGCTTTGCAGCCATTGTTCATAAGCATGTCACAGCCGGCAAGATATATATTGGCCAGAGTGCGGGCTCAATTATTGCCGGTCCAAACATATGGCCAGCCCGCCGGTCAGACATGGTAGACAAGGCGCCAGACATCCAAGGCTACGAAGGATTCGGCATTGTTAATTTTATTACTTTGCCACATTGGGGGGAACCCAAAAAGCGCGAACTTTACTTTAAGGAGCGGCTTCCGAATGTGTTTAATGAAGACTATATATATGTGCCGTTGACCGACAATCAATATATTAGCTTCTCTGGCAGCGGCTACCGTATTGTTGATGTATCACCAAAAGTATTGTGATACAATCTTAGATCATGAGTGCTAACGAAGGCGGGGTGGAGATTGCCGGTTCTGGCTCTGGCTATTACGGCGCTATGGATTCGGCAGACTATGCCGGCAAGATAAACACTCCGGCCCAAAATCCTGAATATTTTGATAGATTTCACCGGCCCATGATTGAGCGCGCAAAAGAGCGTAACGATGGAGCGTCAATAACTTTACTAGATATTGCTTGCGGTCCAGCCTTTGAGCTAGAATTTGTTGCCGATGATCCAGACACAATTATTGTAGCCACTGATATCTCTACTTCAGAAAAAGTTTGGGGAGAGGTAAGGGAAAGACTTGGAACACGCGCACTGCTTTTTGCAGCCGATGTCGTAGATAGTCCAGTTCGCTCCGAGACCATGGACGCCGGAATGATAGTGAACGCCATGGTCTATGTACCCGATAAAATGCTAGCGGCGATGGCAAGCGCACTGAAACCTGGGGGTGAGATGGTGGCTAATTTTAGGAATTATAGCAACCCATTCAATAGACCTTTTTACAGACATTACAGGGAGCGTGGAGGTGTAATACTGGATGGTATGGTTGGAACGTATCCTGTGAAGGTTCTAGATTATGCCGAGTGTGTTGATGACAATGGGGATCCTGATGAGCAGATCAGAGGGCTTGGCCAACAGGCATATTTTACCGCGACTGATGACATCATAAATTTGGTGGGGGAAAGTGGTTTACATATTGTTGACCACCGCGCATTTAGTTTTAGCTCGCCAGTAAATGACAATAATCAGGTTGAAGTCTTCACTATGCAAAAGGTAGACTAATACCGTTATTTCCTGAAACGGACAATAATAAAAATACCCAGAATAGACAGTAGAAAGCCGAATAGCTGAATTGCGTGCAAACGTTCATGCCAGAAAACCAAACCGAAAATTGTTCCATAAAGTATCAAGGTTACATAGAAAAATAACGAAAAGCTACTTTGCGGTGCACCAAGTGAAAAAGCCTTTATAATCCCAAAATTACCAAGTGCAATCAAAATCCCCATAGCTAGTGCTAAACCAAAACTTTTATTTGATAGACGCAATGATTTATCCGACTGGGTTAAAAAGTGGAGAACCAGCATCACCAAAAACCCCATCAATGATGCGTATGCCGTAACTAAAAACGATGATACTCCTTTTGGTAAAAGTTTTGATAATGTTTGATATGTAACAAAAAAGATCGGTGCGGTAAATGCTATAAGTCGCCAGTCCATACTTATTTACTCTTCAAACTCTGAGCGATTTCATGGGCTAAGTTTGGGTTCCACATTGGGCCGGTACAGGCTTGGACCGCATCTGCGCCAGCTTTGCGATATTCATGGAAGTCCGCTGGTGTCATAACGCCGCCTATTCCGATAATTTCGTAGTTGTAGCCTTTCTTTTTTCGCAGCTTGTCCATGCGTTTGACCATATCAAGTCCTGCCCATTTAATACCAGATCCGCAGAGACCACTGACTAAACGTCCTTCACCCGGCAACGCCTGCTTACCGTTCTTATCATAAACTTTTGCAGGAATGGTGTTAATGAGTGATGCGGCATTAATGTGTTTGGAAACTTCCGCAATCATATCTTCCAGTAATGGCTGTTGTTCTGCGGTTACTGGTTCGCCAGTGTTCCTCAACAGTTTATCGTGGGCATATTTAGGAGGCACACCATAATAGGTGAATATGGCGTCTTTAATAAGCTCGTTTATTTCACTTTGCTTATGACTTCCAGTCAGCAGCCCTTTAACGTTAGTGGCTATGGCGGTCCAAGAGCCATCAGGGTAAACTTTTATTTCAAAGTTAATGCTCTTGTTACTTAAGGCATTGATTTCTTTTTGCATTTCTATAACTTCTGGGCGCAAATGCTCTTTGAAGTTATATCCTTTGGAGCGCATATAACTAGCCAGTTGATATTTCAAGCTATATTTCATAATCATAGTGTACAACCTTTCATAACGTAAGCATATTGCTTATTCTTAAAACTTTCTGTTAACAGAAATTGATCAAAGAAATTCTCAAAACTCTTAAGTCTTCAAAGATTCTTTAATTTCAGCTGCTAAATTCGGGTTCCACATTGGGCCGGTGCAGGCTTGGACTACGTCTGCGCCTGCTTTGCGGTATTCGTGGAAGTCTGCTGGTGTCATGACACCGCCAATTCCAATAATTTCGTACCTATAACCTTTCTTTTTGCGCAAGGCATCCATACGCTTGACCATGTCTAGCCCGGCCCATTTAATACCGGCTCCGCATAACCCGCTTACCAAGCGGCCTTCACCGGGCAAGGCTTGTTTGCCGTCCTTATTATAAACTTTGGCGGGGATGGTATTGATAAGCGATACGGCATTTATATGTTTGGTAACTTCTGCCATCATGTCTTCTAGTAATGGTTGCTGTTCTTTAGTAAAATATCCCAATTTTATGACTAGTGGTTTGTTGCCAATAACTTTTCGGGTTCGTTCGCAAATGCCAATAACAGCTTCTGGTGTGTAGCAGACAATTCCCTCGCCAACGACGTTCGGGCAAGACAGGTTAAGCTCAATAATTTTGGCGCCGGACTGGGCAGCAATTTTTGAAGCGTCAGCAAAATCCTGCCAAAAATCTTCCGAACTCATA
>Ga0209542_10007925_pt1 | contig 20014 bp, 20 predicted proteins | sample RifCSPhighO2_01_FD_184028 | JGI IMG/M metagenome (GOLD analysis project Ga0209542, IMG submission 184028) | Soil microbial communities from Rifle, Colorado - Rifle CSP2_plank highO2_0.1 (SPAdes) (version 2) | ecosystem: Environmental > Terrestrial > Deep subsurface > Rock core/Sediment ...
CTTTTCGGGTGTTGTACAAAAGGCATTTTATTATCCAAGAGCTTTCTTTTACCACGCAAAAATTGATATTCAAAATCCTTTTAATTTTGACAGAGGGAACGATCTTGAAAAAATTAAAAAAGAAAATAGCAGGCTTTTGGAAAAAATGGCGGATTATGAAAGATTAAAAAATGACAACAAAGCACTGCGCGGCCAGTTTGAAACAAGTGATTTTAAACCTCAAATATTACTGGCTGCAAACGTGATAGGATTTTCCGGAAAACCTGATTTTCCGGACAGTCTGATAATAGACAAGGGAGAGGAAGATGGTGTAAAAGAAGATGCAGCAATAGTTTCAGGAAAAAACCTGGTTGGGAAAGTTCAAAAAGTGTCAAAATATTTTTCAAAAATAATTCTTCCGGTAAATAAAAATTTTTCCTTAGTTGGTAAGACTTCTTCAACGGGAGCGCTTGGAGTTATAAAAGGCGAGGAGGACTTTATGTTGTTTAATAACGTTCTGATAACCGAAAACCTTTCGGATTCGGATATTATCCTGACGCGTGGAGATGTCAATGATCTTGGTGTTGGGATACCTCCGGATATTATTATTGGGAAAATTTCATCTATCTATAAACAGGAAAATAAGCCTTTCCAGAATGCAAAAATTAATAATCTGGTTGACTATTCAGGGCTTCGAATCGTATTTGTCCTTAAAACTCTATAAATTTTTATGAGAATTTTAAGCTATAAAAATGTTCTCTTCTTTTTTTTACTTGTCTCCGTAGTTTTAGAATCCACTTTAATTTCTTTTCCGCTATTTCTTATACTGTCGATAATTTTATTTTTACTGGATAACAGCGTTAAGACCATGTTTTATATTTTTTTCATGTCATTGATACTTGACAGCGTTCACGCTGAAAGAGTTGGGGTAAGTGCTATTTTTATTTTTACCAGTTTTTTGTTATTAAATTTTTATAAAAAGGGGTTTGAAATTACGGATCTTAAAGCAGTTGTTTTTGTTATTTTTATATCCTCATTTTTATATTCAAAAGTTGTAGGTTATAATCCTGGTTTTATTTTTTCAATCGCTGCGGTAACATTCTTTTCTTTCATTTTTTTGAGATTTATTAGAAGAAAGATCTTTCTATGGTAAAAATCGGTCCGTCCTTTTCTGATTTTGTGATACAGGGAAAGGCAAGCAGGCGAAAAAGAATTAGCTCTTCATTGGGCAATTCCATGCGTGATTTTTTTCCCGTTTTTGTCCTTTTGACCTTATTTCTAATCATTTTTTTTAAACTTTTTTATCTTCAAGTGGTTCGAGCTGCTTATTATAAAAATCTTTCCGACGGGAACAGAATAAGGACAAAGGTTACCCGCGCTGAAAGAGGAATTATTTTTGATAGGAATGCAAAGGCTTTGGTCAGAAATCTTCCGGCTTTTAGAATTCTTGATAAGGATAAAGTTATATTTATTGACAATAAACAGGCTCTTTCTTTAATCGCGCAGGGAAAAGCTGATACGCTGGAAGCGGATATCCAAAGGGAATATCTGTACAAAGATATTTTTTCACACGTTCTTGGGTATACAGGCCAGATTTCTCAAGATGAGCTTATGATGCCGGAATTTAAAACTTATAACCCCGGTGATTTTGTGGGAAAGACCGGCATAGAAGAAGAATATGAGCAGCTTTTAAAAGGAGAAGATGGAAAAGAACTTTATGAGATGGATGCAAAAGGGAAGACGATACGTTTTTTGGGAAAACAGGAAGCAGTTCCCGGCCGGGATATATACACTACGCTTGATTTGAATTTGCAGCTTTCCGTTTTTAACGCTTTGGAAAATATTTCCAAAGGAGCGGTTGTTGTTTCGGATCCAAATAACGGCGCGATTCTTGCAATCGTATCAAAACCTTCGTATGATCCGAATCTATTTACTCACGCGCAAAATTATACTGCCGGTTCCGAATATAAAACGATAAGCTCAGTCCTTCTGGATACCGATAACCAGCCCATGCTGGATAGGGCGATATCAGGTGTTTATCCTCCCGGCTCTACATTTAAAATTATAGTTTCCGCCGCAGCTTTGGAGTTGAAAGCCATTAATAAAGATACAAAATTTGAAGATACAGGTGTCTTGAGAGTGGGAAATTTTTCTTTTGGTAATTGGTATTACTCTTCTTACGGCAGAACGGAAGGATATCTTGATGTAATAGGGGCAATAAAAAGATCTAACGACATTTTTTTCTATAAAACTGCGGAAACAATAGGTGTAGATAAAATCGCAGGCTTTGCAAAAAAATTCGGTTTGGGAGCAAAACTTGGAATTGACGTACCGGGTGAAACAAAAGGAGTTATACCGACTACTTCATGGAAAAAAGAAATAATTGGCGACCAGTGGTATTTAGGGGATACATACCATTTTGGGATAGGACAGGGTTATCTTCTAACCACCCCTCTTCAGGTAAATTCTTGGGCATCGGTTTTTGCAAACGGCGGAACGCTTTTTAAACCTCACATTTTAAATGGAAAAGATAGAATTTTAAACAGCAATTTTATAAAGCGCGAAAATATTAATCTGATCCGGGAAGGGATGAAGCAAAGTTGCAGCACCGGCGGAGTAGCGTGGCCATTCTTCGAATTCAAAATTCAAAATTCAAAATTCAAAATTGATGGGGAGGATTATACTGAAGTCTCATCCGGAAGCGCAAAATTGGTAAAAATTCAAGTAGGATGTAAAACCGGAACGGCTGAAACTTCTGAGGACAAAGATCCTCACGCTTGGATAACTGTTTTTGCGCCTTTCAAAAAACCCGAAATTGTTGTAACAGTATTGGTAGAAAATGGAGGAGAAGGTTCAAATGTTGCTGCACCGATTGCTAAAAAAATATTAGAAGATTATTTCTCAAAAAAATAGTTTTGAATCTATTTAAATCCACTTGGAGAGAAAAGATTAAATATCTCAAACGCGTAGGGTTCGCAGATTCCTCCCGCAAGCGGTCCCTGGTTTAAAGATTTGCAGTATGTACCTAGCGGACATTTTGCATTGTAGCTCCAATCTCCCCCGCAGCTTATTTCTGAACTTGTATATTTTATATACTGCGAATACTGAAATATCAGTAGAGGAATGAAAATAAATATAAATAATACAAAAATTAAAAGTATTATTTTAGAAAGCGCGTGGTTGGGTGGAGGTGGAATTTTTTGTGGGGGCGGTGGTGTTAAGTTGGATATTGGAGTTTGATTTATCGGTTGGTTTGAGGCATCCATGTTTTTAGTATGGGATTTAATTGTAAATTTGTCAATATATTTCGATAATCTAGATTTTTAAAAACCTAAAATCTTCAATAAGTTTTTTAAGACTTTTTGTGAATCTTCAACATTTGCTTTCCCCTTTTTCAGTATATTATTGCCAAGTATCTTCATTAAGGAAAGGGCAGCGGGAGTATCTAAATCATTATCCATAAGATTGGTAAATTGTTTTAAGTATTCATTAGATTTTTCTCCCGACAAGTCGGGTTCAGAATGACTGGAAGGACCAAGATGATTTAGAGTGGTTTTTATTTGAAAGATTTCTTGTTCCGCTTCATCTAACTCTTTATAGTTAAATTCCCATGGAGTTCTGTAGTGATGCGATAATAGAACCCATCTTATGGCACTTGCAGAATATTTTTTTAGTAAATCTGAAACCATTATAAGATTTCCCAAAGATTTTGACATTTTTTCACCGTTATACATGAGCATTGCGGTATGTATCCAATATTTCACATAAGGAATTTTGTGGGTATAACTTTCTGATTGAGCAATTTCGCTTTCATGATGGGGAAATATTAAATCCCGTCCTCCACCGTGAATATCTATCTGATCACCTAAATACTGGTAGACCATGGCTGAACATTCAATATGCCATCCGGGCCGCCCTCCGGGCGAGCCTCGCCTTCCGGCGGGCCGTCCGGCTCCCCATGGACTATCCCAACTTGGTTCGTCTTCTTTCGAGTTCTGCCACAACAAAAAATCCAGCGGATCATGTTTTTTTTTATCATCAGGATTTCCGCCCCTGTCTTTCGCAATTTGCAGCATTTGATTTCTGTTTAGTTTAGACAGCTCACCATAGGCTTTAAATTTTTTAACATCAAAGTACACATTTCCCTCATTCTCATAAGCAATATTTTGCTGTATTAAAGATTTGATTATTTCAATCATCTTTGGAAGAGACTCAGTTGCCTTAACATAATATGTAGGTGGCAGTACATTTAACGCTTTCATATCTGTTGTAAATCTGTCAGTCCAATATTGTCCCAGCTCTTTCCAGTTTTTACCGACTTCCTTTGCTTTCTTAAGAATGTCATCATCAATATCCGTAACGTTTTGGGTATAGGTAACCTGGAAACCTTTAAATTTTAGGTACCTGACCAAAACGTCAAAACAGACATAAGTAAACGCGTGTCCCAAATGGGTGGTATCATAAGGCGTGATACCACAGACATACATTTTAACCTTTTTGTCTTCAACAGGTTTGAATATTTCTATTTTTCTTGATTTGGAATTATAAAGCTTCACAGGTATATTTTACAACATCCCGCAATAAAATATTGTTCTTTTTTTGACATAACTCTTATAAGTAATTAGTATTTAATTATGGAAGAACGAAATTTTCAACTTGCTTTTTCTCTTGTTCCCGGAATCGGGCCTAAGAGATTCGCAGGTTTACTTAGAGTATTTGGAGACGCACGAGACGCATGGTTTGGGAAATATGAGGATTATAAAAAAGCGGGAATTGGAGACTTGACGTTTGAGAAGTTTTCAAAATTCAGAAGTTCATTTGACATTAAAGCATACCTGGAACAATTGAAGCAAAAAAAGGTTCAGTTTGTAGCAATTGCAGACAATAATTATCCTGAAAATCTAAAAAAGATTGATGAGGCGCCTCTTGTGATATTCGTAAAAGGAGACATTTTTAACATTGACGGCAAAAAATGTATTGCCGTAGTCGGTACACGAAAAATTACAAGGTACGGAGAAGAAGTAACTGCAAAATTAGTTTTGGAACTTGTATCGCAGGGCTTTATTATTGTTTCCGGTCTTGCTTTGGGTGTGGACGTACTGGCTCATAAAACCGCGATTGAAGAAAATGCAAAAACTATAGCGGTTTTGGGAAGCGGTGTTGATTGCTGTTATCCAAGAGAAAATATGTTTATTTATGAAAAAATCATAAATGGAAGTGGAGCGGTCGTGTCGCCATTTCCTCTTTCTATGCAACCATCAATAGGTACATTTCCTGCCAGAAACAAAATAATTAGCGGTCTTTCAATTGGAACGCTTGTAACAGAAGCAGGCTTTGAAAGCGGAGCGCTTATTACTGCCAATTACGCAAGGCAGCAGAAAAGGCCGGTTTTTGCAGTTCCCGGCCCAATTACCTCAAAACAATCGGAAGGAACAGCAAAACTGTTAAAAAACGGAGCAATATTTATTCAAAATTCGCAGGATATTCTAAATTATTTGGGACTAAAGACTTCAAAATCAAAAGATTATTCCGGTCTAAATTTGGATAAGGAGGAAAAACAAGTATTTAATGTGCTTAGAAGCGAATCTTTGAATATAAACGATATTTCTAAAAAAACACAAATTCAAATATCAAAATTGTCTGCAATATTAACCTCGCTTGAAATAAAAGGAATTGTGAAAAATCTGGGAGCGGGGGAATTTAGCATAAATTAATTTGGGATAGAATTAAAATAGTCAAATATTTAGAACCAAACTGGCTCTCGTAAATCCTTTGCTTTATACCAGAAGTATCCTTCAGTATCCAGATTTCCGCTTTTGAGCATATGGGTGAAAGCTGGTAAGTCGTATGGTTTTATAATCTTAGATATACTTTGCCAGACAGCGTGTCCTTCTAAAGATGAATCCAAGGGTTCCATGGAATAAATAGGATTACCGTGTCCAATCAGAATTCCCATCTCACCAGCAACAGTATCTCCAGCATAACCTCCTGGGTTTACGATATAAACTGCGTCTGTGGGGAGAGCTTTTCTCAAGAATCCAACTTCAATTTTTTTAGGATCTTGACTGGCATCCGAGTCTAGAATTTGAAAACCTCTTTCAGTCTTTACAATCTTTCCAATATTCGGAGCTAAAACTTTTATTCCTGACTTTTCCAATGCTACAATGGTATCCTGGATTTCTTGATAAAACTTATTGAAACTTCCAAGTATAACACAGGTTGGTCTGTCTTTTGATTCAGCTTCGGCAGCAACAAATATCCTTTTTTCAGGTGTCATGTAAATATTATATAACTTATAGTACTTAGATACAAACTTGGATTGTTAGAAATTATAAAAATATAGTTTGGAGTCTGGGATAAAATAATGAATAATAATATTGATGATATAAATAATCGAATAAAATTCATCAATTATTTGGTTTTACAAAACACTGAAAGGATTAATTGTAATTTAATAAGTATAGAATCAGGGCTTTTTGGGCGTGGAGGCGGTTTTCAGCTTCCTGGAAAACCACTGATTGTTTTCCATCAATTACTTCAGAAGTCACTTCATTTCCGCGGTAAGCCGGTAGGCAATGCATGAAAATCGCGTCTTTTTTAGCACGGCTCATGAGTTTTTTATTTACCTGATACGGTTTAAAAATTCTGAGACGCTTTTCTTTTTCTGCTTCATCACCCATGCTTATCCATGTGTCAGTTATGACTACATCCGCGTTTATAACAGCTTCCTGCGGTCTTGAAGTTTCTGTTATTCTGGATTTTTTACCAGCAAGTTTTTTTGCTTTTTCCAGTATTTCTTTTTTAATCTCATACCCGTGCGGTGAAGCGGTAGAAAAATTTATTCCCAAAATTGCGCAAGACAAACACAAAGAATGGGTGACGTTATTTTCACAGTCTCCTACATAGGCAATACATAATCCTTTGAGTTTTCTTTTGACTTCAAGAATGGTTAACATGTCTGCCAAAATCTGGCACGGATGTTCAAGATCAGAAAGAGCGTTTATCACAGGAACTAAAGAGTTTGCGGCCAATTTTTCAATTGTTTCATGTTTAAAAGTTCTGGCCATAATTAAATCTGCCATGCTTGATATAACTTGCGCCACATCTTCCGCAGGTTCCCTCGTATTCAGGCCAATGTCTGCGGGCGCAAGGTAAATCGCGTGTCCGCCAAGCTGAGTCATGCCAATTTCAAACGATAATCTAGTTCGCAAAGACGGTTTCTCAAAGATCATCGCAAGCGTTTCCCCTTTTAATAATTCTTTGTTTGAATCTTCTTCTTTAAGTTCTTTTTTAAGCTTCTGAGATAAAGATAAAATTGAAAGAATTTCTTTTGCTGACAAGTCGGTGATTGAAAGAAAATGCTTCAGAGGCTTTTTATGAATTTTTGCTTTCATATAAATTCTTTCTTTAAGATATGAATTATATCATAAAGGTATCTTTATTAGATAGGTTTTTGCCATCTGCCGTTTGGGAATTGTAAGTAGCTTAAGCCTATTAGATGTCTGTTCCAGGTGTTTTGAAAACATGGCCAAATGATTTACTCATAAGATTATATTTTCCAAGAGAATATTATGTCAAAATCTTTAAAATTCGTAGATTATAAAAATACCAACTGTCTATTGACTTCAAGGCGGATTTTTCATATCATATAGGCAAGATAGTTTCCAAGAGATTGGAAGCTGGTTTTTGTTCTTTGAAAATTAAAGTACGTTCAGAAAGTGGTAGGAAACCGTGATATGTTTATAGTACATAAATATATCTAATTCCTTTTTTTTTGAGAATTTGATCCTGGTTCAGGACGAATGCTGGTGGCGTGCTTTAGGTATGCAAGTCGAGCGGTCCCCTCTTTTTCTGTTTAACTGTAAAATTTAAGTTGTTAGATTCAAGATTAACTTGGTTTAATGACTTGTTGCTCAGATTGAACATAAAAAGAGGGGACAGCGGCAGACGGGTGAGTAATACATAGGAATCTACCCCCCACAGGAAGATAACTCCTCGAAAGAGGTGCTAATACTCCATAGTCTCGCAAGAGTAAAGGACTTAACTGTCCGGTGAGGGAGGAGCCTATGTTCTATCAGCTAGTTGGTAGGGTAATGGCCTACCAAGGCTATAACGGATAACTGGACTGAGAGGTCGGCCAGTCACAGGGGCACTGAGATACGGGCTCCACACCTACGGGTGGCAGCAACCAGGGATATTGCGCAATGGACGAAAGTCTGACGCAGCGACGCCGCGTGGAGGATGAAGGCCTTCGGGTTGTAAACTCCTTTTGCCAAGCTCTTCACGGCTTGGAGAATAAGCCTCTACTAACTACGTGCCAGAAGTCTCGGTAATACGTAGGAGGCAAGCATTGTCCGGATTTATTGGGCGTAAAGAGTGTGTAGGCGCCCCTTTAAGTCGCATTTTAAATCCTAAGGCTCAACCTTAGAATTGGGTGCGATACTATTGGGGTTGAAGATTGTTCAGGGTACTGGAACAGCTGGTGTAGTGGTGAAATACGTTGATATCAGCTGGAACACCAAAGGCGAAAGCAGGTACTTGGAATCATCTTGACGCTGAGACACGAAAGCTAGGGTAGCGAAACAGATTAGAGACCTGTGTAGTCCTAGCTGTAAACAATGGGCGCTAGCTAGGTCGCCTTTGGCGATCTGGCGTAAGCTAACGCGTTAAGCGCCCCGCCTGGGGAGTACGGCCGCAAGGCTAAAACTCAAAGGAATTGACGGGGACCCGCACAACCAGTGGAGCGTGTGGTTCAATTCGAGACGAAGCGAAAAACCTCACCAGGGTTTGACATACTAGCGTTCTATTTCAATGAAAGTTGAGAAATGCGCAAGCAGGCTAGTACAGGTGCTGCATGGCTGTCGTCAGCTCGTGCCGTGAGGTGTTCCCTTAAGTGGGGAAACGAGTGCAACCCCTATTCAATGTTAAATATTCATTGAAGACGGTCCCGCCTTTGGCGGGAAGGAAGGAGGGGCGGACGTCAAGTCAGCATGGCCCTTATACCCTGGGCTACACACACCCTACAATGGCGAAGAACAATGGGTTTGCAACACCGCGAGGTGAAGCCAATCCCTGAAATTTCGCCTCAGTTCAGATTGCAGGCTGCAATTCGCCTGCATGAAGTCGGAATTGGTAGTAATCGCGGATCAGCATGCCGCGGTGAATGCGTTCTCGGGTCTTGTACACACCGCCCGTCAAGGCAGCAAAGTCGGTAGCTATCGAATCCCCTCTTTTTGGGGTTTATGATACACTGTTAAAATGAACTTTGTGTACATTTTGAAAAGCAGAAAAACCAATAAACTATATATTGGTTATACTTCTGATTTAAGAAAGAGATTTATTGAGCATAATAATTCGGAAAGTAAATATACCCAACATGGAATTCCATGGGTTTTGGTTTACTACGAAGCATATTTATCTAGAAAAGATGCTCAACAAAGAGAGAAACAATTAAAAATGTACAAAAGTTAATACGGATTTCTTAAAAAAAGAATCATTAACAGCTTACAAAACATAGAACCTAAAAAGAGGGGAGAGATAGAGATCGGTGATGAAGCTTAAGTCGTAACAAGGTATCCCTAGCCGAAGCTGGGGATGGATCACCTCCTTTCTAAATTTTTTATCCCGCCTTTGGCGAGGTAAAAAATCTGATGCGCTTTCCTTTTCCTGGCGTTTTTAATAGGAAAAGATTTTTCTTTTCCTACCACTTTTTGGACGTTCTTTAACTTTTCATTAAATCCGAACAAAGTAGTTTACTAAGTTAATTTTAAGCAAAGTTTTTATTCTACTTAAAACAATATTTGATGGGTAAAGCAAGTATTTTGTATAGAAATCCGTATCTTTACCTATTAGGTCTTAAACTACTTCACAGAGAGAATTTTCACAAACGATATAAATATATGGCAAGTTTTTCCAAGCGGGGTAATTCTGTTCTTGAACCGGCATGCGGACCCGGAGCTTTGGCTTCCTATTTATCAAAAGGTGTTCGTTATTCCGGTTTTGATATGAATAATCATTTTATTAATCATGCTTTAAAAAAGAATCTGAATGTTAAAATCGGCAACGTGTTGGACATTAACAGCTATATAAGATCGGATCACATTATTACTTGTGATATTCTGCATCATTTAAATCCAACAGACAGGAAAAAATTTATTAAAAACTGTTATGTTTCAACAAAAAAAACTTTTATTGTGTGTGAGCCGATTATTGATCACAAAAACAAGAAGAATAAGATAATAACCTACTTAGGCAAGCAATTCACGGAATGGATTGAAAGAGATGGAACTAACAATGTTAAGCTGGAATATTTTTTTAACCACAAAGAGCTTTCGGATTTAATAGATGACGGATTTGGCATAATACCTTCTTCTGTCAAAAGAGTTAAAAAAAGATTTGGAGAAGATATGGTAGTAGTATTTTTCAAAAATTAACCGGTTTGTAAATTATTTTTTGCATGACTTGATTTTTTAAAAATAGTTTCTTAGAATTAAATAGATATAAAATCTAATATGAGTAGAGTAAAAGCTCCAAGGAAGTTATCGGGAAATTATCAAAGCAGTCCTTGTCTGGAACAAAGTTTGTCTGAGAGATACACCCAGGAGGCATCAGGGAAGTTATCTCACTATAAAACAACTGCTATCGTTCCGGCCTACAATGAAGAAAAGAAAATAGCAAATGTTCTCAAGGTCCTTACTTGCTCAAGGAATTTGGATGAAGTAATTTGTGTTAATGACGGTTCTTCCGATAAAACTTTAAGCATAATCAAGAAGATAAAAGGCCTTAAAATTATTAATCTCAAAGAAAATCATGGCAAAGCCTATGCAATCAGCAGGGGTATAAAAAAAGCAAAAAATGATATTGTTGTTTTTTTTGACGCGGATATTTCGGGTCTTAAAGATAGTCTTATAAAAGAGCTTATTATGCCTTTAAAGGATGAGGGCTATGATTTAAGCGTGGGTTACAGGTGCGGCAAGATGGAGAGGACATTTTTTAAACCTTTTGGAGGTGAAAGGGCGTTTTTCCGACGGGATCTGCTTCCGCATCTTAAAAAAATGGGGAGAAAAGGTTACGGTCTTGAGTTGTATTTAAATTATATATTCAGAAACAAAAAAATGAAAACAGTCCATTTGGATGGGGTAGTGAACATTTTTAAGCACAAGAAACAATCATACCCTCTTGCTGTTAAGCTAACTTTGCGGGTGGTTTTTGATATTTTTGATGAAATATTAAAACAGGAAAATCCCATGTCATATTTTCTTTCCTCATGTCTCCCTTTTTATGTGAAAAAAAGAAGATTGTCCGGAATTTTTATAGATAAATATTTTGGTATTTTTTATGAAAATATAAATTTTCTTCCTCTAACTCCTTATTCATTGCAAAAAAAGGGCATTTCACCTTTAAGAAGCCTTGCGGTTTATTCCAGTTTAACTTCAATTATGTTAATAATTTCGTTTTCCGTTTTAATTTCTTCTCTTAATTTGCATAATAAAAATTTTGAAAAACTGGCTTTAAGAAATGTTGATTCGTATAAAAAATCATATTCAAAATATGAAAGTCTTCTTTTATCAAAAGTATGGGAACCGGTAAAAAAGACAGTGCCTCTCATCGAAATTGTGGGAATTGGAGCAAAAAGAGATTACAAATTTACGACCGGTTTTACTTCTGTATAAACTTCCTTAATCAACCCCTAAAATTTACATAATTATTACAAAAAACCATAGAATTTGGCCTCAATTTATGCTATATTGTGGCTGGTGATTTAATATGGCGATTGCGGAACTTGAGAAAAGAACTTTACAAGAAACAAATAAAAATAAAGCTTTCTGGTCCACAAAAGACTGGAGTACGTTATATTCCCGAAATAGTGAGTTTTCTCTCCCTTCCCAATTTGAAAGTCGGGATATTAGGCAAGAGAATAAAGGCTTGGTGGGCAAGTATAAAAACTTCAACAAAGTTACGCGTAACATTGGTTTAGGTGTGGGAGCGGTAAGTGTATTAGTGGGATTTGGTCCGGGAGTGGTTTTAGGTTTTGGCAGCGCTGCGGTAGATCAGGGACAAATTATACTGATAGATAAATACCAGAAATGGCGCGACAGAAGAAAGCATGGACTTTCAAGAAATGATCAAAAACATGCGGCATGGGTTACTAATAGAGAGTCCAAAAGCGGAAGGAGATTTGCAAAGGCAGTCAGAGTTGAACGGACTCCTGAAGAAGTCATTCTGTTCCAAAACAAGAATACGTAACCATTTCAGTTTAAAAGAGTGTTTTCCTCAAAACCTTATCTTTAAATAGTATAAATTTTCAATAGATTTTAGCCTTCTTTTATGGTAAACTTTGGCTCATAAGGAGTTTTATGGGAGCAGAGCAAGAGTGGAATATTGAGAAGAATTTCCGTTACGCCAGAAATGCTGGTGGTGTTATTACAGCAGGAGGTTTGGTTTTGGGGGTGGGATTTTTCATTCCCATTGGTTTGACTATGGTTTTAGGCGGAGAAGGTGTTCGGTATGGATTGCAAAGATGGAGGGAGAGTAGATGATGGTTGAAAGTTATTGTAAGCCTTTCAGTTACAGTCATGTTGAATTCATTTCAGCATCTAATGGGATTCTGAAACAAGTTCAGAATGACGGTGTCAATACAGGTTTTAATCGAATCTTTAGAATATGAGTAACGAAACAGTAAAAGAAGAAACTATAAAAGCTGATCCGATTTTTGATGAGGCTAAGGATGAATCCGAGCTTCAAAATGATATAAAAGCAGGTGAGTGGCAGAAATTAAGGCAGTTTGAGACATATAAAAGACGCTCAAGGCAGGGCAGAATAATTGCAACTCATCAGGCCGTTTGCAACAGGATCAAACAACTTGAAACTCTTTTTTACCAGCTAGTCAGAAACCATCCGGCAAAAGCAGTAAAACTTCTGAATGAAATTAAAAGACTTAGATTTTTAGCTGAATGGTTACTGCAAAGTTTAATCTGGGAAGAACGAGGCCAGCTTGAAGACCACGAAATGCCTCCGGAACTGGAACCTTTGCTTTAAATTGTTATTTTTTCCATGTTTTTGATAAAATATTGAGAAGTTATATTGATAGGTTAGGGCTGCTAGTTCACTGGTAGAACGCTTTCCTGATAAGAAAGAAGTACTAGGTTCGATTCCTAGGCAGCCCACAATCGGGTTACAAGTAAATAACGATGTCAAAGGAGCATTAAGAGAGTTAACGTCTGAAGCTTATATTGGTCATGCAGAACGACTCACCGACATGGCACTTGAAGAAATAGCAGCATCGCGGGGAGCGAAATAATATGGCAACTGAAAGAACTTCACCAACACCTGAAGCACCAAAAGAAAATTTTGCTAGAGGTTTACTACAAGTAGATATGCCAGAATTTGGCACTCCTATGAGGGGAAAAGTGCGAGACAGTTGGATAATTGATGAGCAAGACCCTGAATTTAGAGTGATGGTAACGACTGACCGCCAATCTGCTTACGACAGTATTGTCTGCACAGTTCCTGGCAAGGGGAAAGTATTGAACCTACTATCAGCATATTGGTTTGAGCAAACTCAAGATGTAGTGCCAAACCATATGATTGCTGTCCCTCATCCCAATGTACTTTTTGCCCGACAAGCACAAGCAACACTTCCTGTTGAAGTGGTATTAAGAAGATATATGGCAAGAAGTTCAACCACTACATCTGTTTATCATAACTATTCTAATAGAGGCAGAAGGAATATCTACGGTATCGATTTCCCTGAAGGTTTGCAGCCTAATCAAGAATTTCCAATGGGAACAGTGCTTACTCCGACTACTAAGGCAGATGCAGGACATGACGAAGAGCTATCTGATGAGCGAGCACTTGAAATTGTTGATAGTAAATTGGGAGATGGAACTTGGGATAAAGCAAAATCTGCTGCTTATGCTATATTTGAGCGAGCAAGAACTCACTGTTTAGATAGAGGCTTAATCCTTGTTGATACAAAATATGAGTTTGGTATTGATGGTGACGGTAATCTTATGTTAATTGATGAGGTGCATACGCCAGACTCTTCTCGTTTTTGGCTTGCAGAAACATATGAAGAAAAATTTAAAGAAGGAAAAACTCCAGACACTTTTGACAAAGAGATATTAAGACGATGGCTTGCAGAAAAAGGATTCAAAGGTGATGGTCCAATTCCTAAAGTTGATACTGCAATAATAGATGCAATGGCGCAAGCATATACAGTTCCTTATAGAATGATTACAGGACAAGAGTTACCTCCTCAATTTCTTGATACAACTCAACAAGTTTCTTCTTCAAACCCAGACCTGATTCGTGAAGCTGCTTCTCGTTATGTAACTGCGTTTATCCACGGTAGTTCTTAAGTCGACTACTCGACCTTTCAGGTCGCGAGGCTCGGCTTCTCCTATTGATATTGGGTGATGATGATAAAACAATTTCAGGACTTTATATCGTTGAATTATTTTGAAGAAGAGGAAGCGGAAGGTTTTGTGTTATTCGAGGGTTGGTTGTATGGCTGAATAATGGCTGAATTACTGCTGTTAAATTGTACAAATAGTGAAGAAGCTCTAGCCAACACTGATTCATTTGCCTTTGGATCAATTACAACAGTTTTTTCAAGAAACTTAATTTCTGTACTTTCAGTTGCTATTTTAGTGGGTTTTGTATTGAAATAAATTTCCAGAAGTTTTCCCGTACCTTTTTTTGTACTTTCGCCAATCATTTTTGCACCATATGAAATTCTCCCGTTTTTGTTATCTATGTCTTTTATTAAAATATTAAAATCTCTTGAGGTGCCAAAAAATGATTTATCAAAAGGTATGGATATATCTGACACCGATATTATTTCCGGGTCAAATGAAATTTCAATTTGTACCGCTGAAACTGTGTTTTTTTGAGCGTTTATAAAAATTGCGGAAGAAGCATTTGCTATTGTGTAGGGTTTTACAAGTATTGTTTGAGGATTGAAATACAGCTGCGCGGATTTGTTAGTTTTTGGAATTGACGGAGTAATCTGTTCATTTTGTTTTGCAGGATTATTGTTAATTATGGACGCAAGATTCAGAAAAAAGAGAGTTAGAAGAGCAAGAAATATAATTAAAATAATTGTTTTTTTAGGCATGGATAAAAAATATCAAAACTCAAATCTTAAAACTAAGGTATCGTTTTTCGACCATTTTAAGATTTCCTTAATTTTGCCTTTTGCGATTTACTTTTATCATATTCTACTACAAAACAGAATAAAATTCATTTATAATACACTTATGGTATTATCCGACAGGGATATAAAAAAATATTTAAAAAATAAAAAGATCATAATAAACCCTTCTATAGATTTTACTTCTCAACTTGGATCCTGCTCTGTTGATTTGAGATTGGGAAACATATTCAGAATATTTGAACACAGCAAATACCCTTATATTGATCCCTTGAATAAACGGGTGAAACAGGAAGTAACCCGTGAAATTACAGTGAAAGACGGTGAAGCATTTATTCTTCAGCCGAGTGATTTTGTTTTGGCCAGCACAATAGAGTCGTTCAAATTATCAGATGATCTGCTGGCTCGTCTTGAAGGGCGCAGTTCTCTTGGCAGGCTTGGAATTGTGGTTCATTCTACGGCTTCTATTTTTGATCCGGGATGGGAAGGAGTAGTGGTTATGGAGCTTGGAAATATGGGAAGAATGCCTGTTGCGCTTTATCCTTCAATGAGAATTTGTTCGCTGTCTTTTGAGCAGTTATCAAGTCCCGCCCAGGTACCTTATTATAAAAAGCAAGGAGCAAAATACGTAAAACAAAAAGGACCTGAAGAAAGCCGCATAAAAGAGGAATAATGAAATATCATATTGAACTTGATATTGAATTAAAAAGAAATATATGTAAAGGTTTATATATAGCTTTTGAAGGAATAGACGGAAGCGGCAAGTCTACACAAGCTGAGCTTTTAGAAAAATATTTCAAGAAAAATAAACAGCAGGTGGTAGTGACAGGCGAGCCAAACTGTAACTTAACTGTTGGAAAATTAATCAGAAAGGTGCTTTCCTCACAAATACAGATTCCCTCAGCGTCACTTCAATATTTATATTCCGCGGATAGAGTAGAAAACCAGCAGACAATAGTTCTGCCGGCGCTGGCGGAAGGAAAAAATGTAATAAGTCATAGAAGTTTTTGGTCGGCTGTTCCATATGGCGTGATGGACATAACCGGTGACGCGTATGATTACAAAAACACAAGAAACCAGATACTGATCGCGCAGGGAATCCTTTCCATGTACTATCAATTCACGGCTCCGGATATAGTATTCTGTCTTGATATTCCGGTAAGTACTGCCATGAAACGTTTGGCAAAAATGAAAAAAATAAAAGAGATTTATGAAAAAAGGGAAAAACTTAAAAAGATACAACAGGAGTATAAAATACTTTTTAAAGAATTTCCGGATGAATTTGTTATAATAGACGGAGAAAAAAGTAAGCAAAAAATGCATCTGGCGATTGTGAATCAAATATTAAAACACAAGAAAGTTTTATAAAAAATGAATAAAGTGCCAAACCGCAAGGGTAAGTTTATTGTAATTGAAGGGGGAGACGGGTCGGGAAAAGCCACACAACTTGCGCTTTTAAAAGATTATCTTGAGAAAGCAAAAATTCCTGTCCAAACCATAGATTTTCCGCGGTATTATGATTCATTTTACGGTAAAGTGGTCGCGCGGTTTCTAAAAGGGGAATTTGGATCAATAAAAGAAGTAAATCCTTATCTTGTTTCCATAGTTTATGCTCTTGACAGAGCGGATGCGAAAGCAGATATGAATAAATGGCTGGAAGACGGTAATATTATTCTGGCAAACAGGTATGTTCCCTCCAATCTTGCTCACCAGTCTTCAAAGCTTCCCCCAAAAGAAAGAGACAGATTTTTGCAGTGGGATATGGAGCTTGAATATGAGGTAAATAAACTCCCCAAAGAAGATATCGTGATTTATCTGCATGTTCCACATGAAATTTCAAGCAAACTTGTAAAAAATGCTAATAGAAAAGGAAGGCAATATTTAGGAAGTAAAGGTAAGGATATCCATGAAAAAGACAAAGATCACTTGAAAAAAACAGAAAAAATTTATCAATATTTATCTAAAAAATTTCCCCATTGGGTGGTTGTAGGTTGTGTAAAAAATGGCTTACTAAGATCGCGTGAAGATATACACAAAAATATCTTAAATATGTTAAAATCAAAAAAAATATTATGAAAAATATATCTGTTGTAATAAAAAGATTTGATAAAACTCTGCCCTTGCCTGAATATAAAACTGATGGGTCAATAGGCTTTGATCTTGTCTGCCGGCAGGAAACAGTGATTAGACCTTTTGAAGTTAAACTCATACCTTTAAACGTGGTAATTAAAATTCCAAAAGGCTACGGTTTATTTTTGATACCCAGAAGTTCAACTCCTCTTAAAAAAAACCTTCTTATTCCAAACGGGGTGGGAGTAATTGACCAGGATTATTGCGGAGAAAATGACGAGATTAAACTTCCGGTTCTGAATTTTTCTAAAAAAGACGTAACTGTCACAAAGGGCGAGAGAATTGCCCAGGCAGTATTTGTAAAATTGGAAAAATTTAATTTTTCAGAAATTGATTCAATGAAAGAAAAATCAAGAGGCGGGTTTGGTTCTACGGGCTAATTCTCTTTGTAAATTTTCCGCAATATTTTTTCTAACTCCTTTCTCCAGTTCATCAAGATTTCTTGCTACGCCAATATTTTGAGTAAGCATGACTTGCGGGGTTTCATTGGCAGCTGCAATAGGATGTTCTGTTTTTATCAGAAAAACCTTACGATGTTTATTGCTAAATGCAGGATGTATTGTAACCCAGCTTTCACTTACTCCTATGCGTGTTCCATGCCCCAGATCAATAACAGCAGAATTATCTTTACTTGGAGGAAAACCAAGTTCCTTAAGAGTACCATACCGTGCAAGGTTTGCTTTGACAATATTATTGTTTCTTCCATCTGGTTTGATACTGGGGTCCCATTGTTTTTCAAATTCACCCCATTGTTTTTCCGGATCTTCCTCTTTTGATGCAGTTGTGAACCTGTTGTCCCAATTTATAATTCTTGCGCCACCTCGCAAGGCCACTGATGCTTTCGCAAGTCTTATAAGACGCATTACCGGCATTGCAGCTCGTTCTGCTTCCAACTGCAAATTATCTCTTTCTAATTCTCTTTGTAATTCAGGCGGAATACCTCCACCGTCTTCCATGCTCATACAAAAATATTGTAACAGATAGAGATTCTTCTTATCAAGAAAGCTTTTAAGACTTTAAAAAATTTAGTTTTTTTTCTTTAAATCAGTTTTCTCGGGTGGTTTAACTTCTTTTCCAACATCCTGCAATTTCCATACTGCGTATTTGCATTTTGGATAATTCTCGCAGCTATAAAACGTTCTCCCTTTTCTTGTTTTTCTTACAAGAATTTTCCCTCCGTCTTTTGGACAGATTGCATTTGTTTCCTGTCTGAATGTCTCTTTATATTTACAGTCAGGAAAGCGGGAACAGGCGTAAAACTTTCCAAATCTTCCCATTCTTAAAACCACTTCACTGCCACACTCGGGACATGTTTTTCCTGTTTTCTCCACCGGAATCTGAGTTTTTTCTTCTTTTTCCGCGGACTCTAATTGAAGTTCAAACGGTTTATAAAAATCTTTTATCATTGGTATCCAGTCATTATTTCCGCTTGCGATTTCATCTAGTTTGTTTTCCATCTGAGCGGTGAAGGGTATATCATCAATACTTGAGAAATTTTTTACAAGAAAGTCATTTACCGTAGTTCCGATTACAGTAGGAGTGAATTTTCCTCCGCCAGCCGGCGGGCTTTTCTCCACATAATGTCTGTCTTGAATGGTTGAAATGATAGGCGCGTATGTTGACGGTCTTCCTATTCCATTTTCCTCAAGAGTTGCTATAAGATTTGCTTCGCTGTAGCGGGGAGGAGGGTTGGTTTTACTTTCTATCATTCTTGCTTCATGAAAATTCAGCAGATCACTTACTTTTAGAACAGGTACAAGATTTTCTTCTTTCGGAATTCCGGTAAGCCGCAGGAATCCGTCAAATTTTAATACGCTTCCGCTTTTATCAAAGAGGTAAGTATTGCCTATCTTTTCACCAGTTCCGATTTTATCGGAACCAGTTGGTGAAGCTGCCTTAACAACAATTTTAGTAGACTCAAAGATTGCGTCTGCCATTTGTGTCGCAATCACTCTTTTGTAAATTATGTCGTAAAGTTTCGCAAAGTCTTTACCTAATTCCCCAAGAATCTCTTTTTCTTTGCTTTGGGTATTTGTAGATCTGATTGCTTCATGGGCTTCCTGCGCCATTTTTGATTTTGTTTGGTAGGTTCGGGGTGTATCATGTAAATAGTTCTTGCCAAACGCTTGCTCTACAAAATGTCTTGCTTGACTTATAAACTGTCCGGAAAGGTTATATGAATCGGTTCGATGGTAAGTTATAAATCCTTCTTCATATAATTTCTGTGCAATAAGCATAGTTTTTTTGCTTGAAAAACCGAATCTTTTTGCGGCTTCCTGCTGCAGAGTAGAGGTGATAAATGGCGGTAAGGGCGCTCTTTTTGTTTCTTTTTGCGCAACATCCATTACCTCAAATTTTTTACTTGTCAAATCGTCTGTTACTTCTTTTGCTTTTTGTGCGTCCAGCGTAGTTTTGGTGAATTTATATTCTCCGTCATATAAATTCAGTTTTGAGGTTATTTCAATTTTTTCATTATTTATTTCAACAAGGGCAAATTCAATTTTCTCCTTTTTGTCTTTGGATAAAAATACATTTATTCGGCAGTAGGTTTCCGATTTGAATTTTTCAATTTCCCTTTCCCTTTCAACAACCAATCTTACAACTACGGACTGCACTCTTCCTCCTGATAAATTTCTTTTTATTTTCCGCCACAAAAGGGGTGAAAGGTTGTAGCCTACAATTCTGTCCAGCACGCGCCTTGCAGTTTGCGCAGATACAAGATGATTATCTATTTGACGCGGATTTTGAAGA
>Ga0209542_10007926_pt1 | contig 20012 bp, 14 predicted proteins | sample RifCSPhighO2_01_FD_184028 | JGI IMG/M metagenome (GOLD analysis project Ga0209542, IMG submission 184028) | Soil microbial communities from Rifle, Colorado - Rifle CSP2_plank highO2_0.1 (SPAdes) (version 2) | ecosystem: Environmental > Terrestrial > Deep subsurface > Rock core/Sediment ...
CGACCACGCTTACCGTTATTTTTTGGAAATTTGGGGTAAAACGGCGAAGGTAATTTACAATCCGGATATCGATCCAATGAGGATAAGCGTCACTAACCAGTTAATTGTGGTCTGTGAAGGGGAATGCGAACCTTTGGGGAATCCCCTCTGGGAAGTGGCGGGATTTGGGAGGGCAGAAATAAAAGATGAGATAGCAGGTCCTGCTGGAATAAAAGTCTATAAATTGGTACACTATAAAGGATGAGCGACGTTTATTTATCGGTGGTCATACCGTCTTACAACGAAACGGAAAATCTAAAACGCGGGGTGTTAAATGAGGTGCGTGATTATCTGGCGAAACAAAGCTACTCGTGGGAAGTTATTGTCATTGATGATGAGTCTCCAGATGAAGAAGCTCGAAACCTGGCCCGGATCTTTTGTGAACAAAACTCCGGATTTAAGTACCTCCAGGCTCGTCATAGTGGAAAAGCAATGTCTATATATCAAGGTGTGCAGATAGCCAACGGAGAAATAATACTTTTTACGGATATGGATCAGTCGACGCCGATTTCGGAACTTGAGAAAATGCTGCCAAAATATAACGAAGGGTATGATATTGTCATCGGCAGCCGAGGGATAGAGCGGAAGAATTCTTCCTCCTTTAGGAAATTTGCTTCCTTTATTTTCAGAAGTTTTAGAAATATCGTTCTGTCCTCAAATATTGTTGATACCCAAGCCGGGTTTAAAACTTTAAAGATCAGTGTGGCCAGAGAGCTCTTTCCTCTTCTATCGGTTGTTAAAAACTCCGGATTAGCCAAAGGCTGGACCGTGGGGGCATTTGATGTCGAACTTCTGGTTATTGCCAGTATCCGCGGCTATAAAATCGGGGAGATCCCCATTGCCTGGGAGGATCGGGACGAGTCGGTGGCCAAGGCCAAGGAACGCAAACAGGGTAAGTTTGTCAAGGAATCATTGGATATGGCCAAAGAGGTCTTGCGGGTAAAATATAATATGCTCATGGGCCGGTACAAAAAATGATCCCCGTTTATTTTTTTGCCCTATTTTTTTTATCAATCTACTCATATTCGCAGATCGACCTAAATCTGACCCTTTTGCAAACTCCCTGGTTTTTAAATTTTAAAGATACAATGGTATCCCTTGGTTATTTTAACCGCCAACTTTCAACATTAATTTTTACCTTATTATTAATTTTATTATTTGCAGGTTATTGGAAATTGAAAGATTCCTTCCCGCCGAAAGGCAAGAACTGGAAACTTATGATTGGAGGTTTGGTTGTATTGAGTTTAATAAGCTACCCGTTTCTTTCCCACGACTTTTTTAATTATATGTTCGACGCCAGAATTGTAACAAGCTACCATCTTAATCCTTACTTTTTCAAGGCCCTGGACTTCCCAAGTGACACCTGGATCCGGTTTATGCAGTGGACCCACAGGACATATCCTTACGGCCCGGTATGGTTGGCAATAACCGTTGTCCCCTCAGCCCTTGGCTTTGGGAAGTTTATTCTTACAATGTTAAACTTTAAACTCCTGTTTATCGGTGCGTATACCCTCTCTTGTTATGTAATCTACAAACTCAAACCTAACAACCTGGCGCTTTTTGCCCTAAACCCCTTAGTTATCATTGAGAGTTTATACTCGCCTCATTTAGACCTAGTAATGTTGGCTCTGGCACTTCTTGCTTTACTAAAATTTAAGTGGTTAAACATTTTTTTGTCTGTCGGAACAAAATTCTCAACACTGACTTTACTTCCGGTTTTATTTTTCCAGAAGAAAAAGTGGTTTATTGACGGGCTGATAACTGCCTCGTACGTTGGAGTGCTAATCCAGATTTTGAATCGGGAATTATTACCCCATTATTTTCTCGTTCCTTTTGGTTTTACAGCCTTGTCCGACAAAAAAGGTTGGATATATTTGATGGTAGTTCTAAGTGTGCTTTTACTACTTGTTAGATATCTTCCTTTTTTATACACCGGCCAATGGTTCTCGCAATAATTATCATCCTGGGGACAATCCTTAGGGCCGCCAATCTCGAAAAAGCGGCGGCTTTTAACTATGACCAGGAAGTAGCGGCGTTTTGGCTCAAAAATTTACTCGTCGACCACAAGTTTTCCCTAATCGGACAGGAAATTTCCGTTGGCGGCGTGTATATTGCCCCATTTTTTTATTACTTAATGGCTCCTTTTTATGCCTTGTTTAACCTAAATCCTTTGGCGGGAAATGTGTTTGTAACCCTGGTGTCTATTTTTACACTCATTGCTATTTATAAACTAGGTAAACAAGTTTTTTCCACAAGCGTGGGTTTATTCAGCAGCTTTTTGTATGCGATCCATCCGGGGATAATTGCATATGACAAAACTGTTGCTCCTTCAAATCTAATCGTCCTTCTTTCAACGGCATTGGTCTTGGTTTTGACCAAAAAAGCAAAAGGGGTCAAAGAATATGTCTTCATAGGTATGCTTTTAGGCCTTAGCTTTAGTGTTCATCCGACAGCAGTATTACTTGTTGCCATAAGTGTAATTTTTGTTGAAAAAAAATTCTTACCGCTCATTTTTCTTATTATTTTTATATTTGTTTCCCCACTTCTTCTTTTTGACCTAAGACACGACTGGCTAAATATTGCCAACACCCTTAAGCTATTTAGTTTTTCCCAAACAGGCGACTTTGTTTGGAGATTTACGGAAAGCATCGAACTATGGCTTGTATATTGGGCCGGAATTATTGTCTCTTCCGACATGGTTTTTATTAAGTATCCTCTTATGGGGCTAGCCATTGTTATCTGGTTTAAGGCGAAGTCATTTTTTAAAATCTGGACGATTATCCCCTTAATTTTTGTCCTCTTTTACCCCCGGCATGTCCCGGAATATTATTTGCTGATTCTGACTCCTATCGTTTTGGTTTACACCCTGGGTATTCTAAATAAAAAAGTGAGGGTATTAATCCTAATTCTGGGGATATATTTTGCCGTAAAAAACATTGATTTTTCCGACAATCCCACCGGGCTTTATTACAAAATCCAAGCGGTAAACTCAATTCCGAAAAATCGTCCGGTGACAGTTTATTTTTCCAACGACCTAGGTCAAAACTGGGGCTTTTCTTATCTTTTTTGGCGGCAAAACGTGGATATAACCGCCGATTCAACCCAAAAATATCTAATTATAATTCCTGCTTCCCGGGAACCGCAGACCCGGGGAGACCTATTTGGGGCTATAAAGGTAGCCAAGATCAACTAATTTTTGGACGTAAATGGAGGCCACGTCCTTACGGAAGTTAAAATTCTCGTTTAGGTTAAAGTCATTAATTTTACTATCCTTAAACCGCCAAACAGATGGCAGCTGAACGTAGTTTTCGTCAAGGAAATTTTGGAAAAAACGGGAGTATTCTGCCGACTGCATAAAGGCGGAATAATCGCGGCGAAAGACAATAATTGCGGGCTGGTTCTTTTGGTAATCTTCTAAAATCTCATTTTTTATTTTTTCTATCCCGGCAAACTGCGGCAGGATCCAGTGATATTTTGAAGGCAGTTTGCATGTTGCGTAGTACATTTCTTCAAATTCAAACGGGCCGACCCAGCAGTAATCATTTTTAGTCAACAGCTTATTAAGAATCGGGGCAACAGCCGGCCGGTCATAGATTAAGGGGGCTTCACCCATATAACGCGTATAGTTTAGGCGCCAAAAATCGGCTACTAAAAATGTGCCGGCAAAAAACCAGGTAAAGACAAGGATAGTTTTAAGGACGGCAAAGGATTTTTCTTTACTGAACGCATAAAGGAGAAATACGGCATTAAATAGAGTCAAGGTTAAATATACCGCCATTTGGTAGTCCGCTGCCCGGACATCTCCGAGATTGCCGCGGGCGTTGATGTAGACCATGACAAGAAAAGTAAATGATAAAAGTAAAAATTTTTTCTTAAACAATAAAAAGAGCCAAAAAACGGTGTTTGTTATGGCCAGGGAGGCTGTCATCGGAAACCGCCAATCCGTGCCCGAAAGCCCGGCCATGAGCGGCTGGTACTGATTTATGAAGTTGTTCATGATAATCACCATGTACCTAAACGGATTAAAGGAAGTGGATCCCGGCGGCCGGGGGTAATTATAAATATAGTAACTTTTGTTGTAGTTGACTTCCTGGTACAAAAAATCAAACAAAGAGCCGGTGATTAGTAAATAAAGTCCAAATATAAGATAGGGAATCGAAAATATCAGTAAAAAGCTTTTGAGATTTCTTGAGTAGATGAGTGTGAACAAGGCCAGAAATCCCACGGCGTAAAGATAGGTGGGAGAGTTTAGAACCGCCAGGGAGGAAAAAACGGAAATAACCCACAGGTCTTTTGTCTCTAATTTTTGACTTAAAAAATTCTTATAGAGCAAAAGTCCGTAGGCGGGAACTAAAAGGTAGGCGCTTAGGGTGTCCGCCAAAAGCATCTGACCCCAGAAAAACGGCATGGAAACGGCCAGAGCAAGAATAAAAAGAAGTGAGTATCTAAAATCAAGAATTTTGATCCGTCGGGTAAAAATATAGTAAATGAGGGTAAGTAATGCAAAGTAAAAAACGGCGAGAACAAGGCGAAATTTCACAAAAGAAATACCGCTAAAAATGTTAATAATCGCCGCGATGAAGTACGAAATGGGGCCGTGATGAGAGAAAAAACCGTGATAGGGAAGTACCCCCTGCAAAATAAGTTTGCCGCCGAGGATATTATCGAATTCGTCAGGGTAAGTGGCGTAAAGAGCGTTGAAAATGAGAAAAAGAAATAAAATTAGAAATGAAATAATCGGGATCTTATGCCGAAGAAAATTAGAAAGCATATAGTAGCTAAAGTTATTATAGCACCGATTTTTAAAGATAGCGGGTCATAAATAAACTGAATAGAATGGGTACCCTCAGGGACCAAAACAGCGCGAAACGAATAATTTGCCCGGTAAATGTTGGTTTCCCTATCATCAATATAAGCTTTCCAACCGGGGTAATAGTTATCGGACAAAAACAGAAATTTTGAGGAATAAGATTGGGTTTGGATAACAACCTTTAAAGGTTCATATGATACTATATTTGCCGATCCGCTGGCTGATCCCCCGCCGCTAAATGCCAATTGCTCTTCTAGGATCATAGTTTTTTGTAAATCAAACTCTGGATCATAAATTTTATCGAGGATTTTTTTAGGATCAGGCTCAATAACGAAGTTATCAACAAGATACGCCCGTAAATATGCATCTTCATTTATTGTTGTTTGCCACTCACCATTTTGGTACCGAAGAATGTTTTTTACGCCGAGTAAATTCAAAAGTTTTTTAACCCTGGCCGAATTTGTGGCAATCGGCTCACTTACGGTAACTTCGATCCGCTGTAATCCGGGGGCGTTTTTAGCGGCGGCCGCAAGCTCACCGTACCGTTTGGAAAATATGGGATCAAACCCTTCCGGCGAGTATACCTGCATTTGGGTGGCAAAATTTCCATAAATTGGTTTATCCAAGGCCACAAATCTTTCAAAATATTTCTGGTTTTTATATAGATTGTCAAAAACAGGGTGACTTGGATACAGAAATTCCTTTTCACCCAGGTTTAAGTATTTACCAAAAAAATAATATTGGCCAAAAATTGTCAAAGCAAAAATTGACACCAAAAAGATTTTTCTAGATCTTACAAAAGTTAAAATGAAAAAAGCCATGAGAAAACCAAGCGGCAAGACTATATTTTTAAAGGCCACTAAAAAATCACGGGGGAGAATTAAATAAAATTTGAGGTAAATTATTGAAGCAATAAGCACGAGGATTAAGATTGGGGGAATAAACCTTATTTTTTTGGAATAACTATTTAATCCATGCGCCGCTAAAACACAAAGACAAAAAGTCGTTAATATTAGAATTCTGCTTGGCTGAAAGGTGGATATAAGGGGCAGTCCCATGAGGAGATTTTTAATAAGCGGCAAATTGGTGGTCAAAATAAAAGTCACAACTGCCGCAAAAGAGAAAAATTTTGACTTAAGAAATCCAAATATTGCAAAAATTAGGGGTAAAAGACCTATGTAGAGAACGGTTTCATTATAAGAACCGTTCCCAAAATAGTTATAACTGCCCGGATGACCGGTGATATCCGGAGCCACGGTTTTAATTAGTTGGAGCGGTGAAAACAGGTATTTAGTAAAGACATCCTCGATTTTAACAACAGGCCTTACTGATTCCCGAAACGCTTCAAATGAAGGAATAAGCTGGATGGCGGATAACCCCAGGCTAAATAATAAACTAAAAATAAACAACCGAAGCGACTTTCTATAATGTGAGTAAAAGAGGGTAAGGGCAAAAATATAAAAAGTGATTTGCAGATAGCCGGCCAGGATGGACATGGTCATAGCCAGGACCGTGACTATTAAGGATTTTTTCTCCAAACCGTAAAAGATTAGGGGTAGCCAGATAGCCGAGTGGGCAACAGCGACAGCTTCCTGCGACCAGGTGATGACAAATCCCGAGAAGCCAAAAGCCAAGGCGCCAAAAAGACTCGCTGTCTTTGAGAGGTCTAAAGTTTTTAGGTATAAATAACAAAATAAAAAAGCTAAAAAGGGCGGAATAATTATTAAAAGTGGCCAGCTCCCAATCCAGGTTAAGGGGTAAAAAACCGCTGACTGAAAATTGGCCAGGTGGGGATTACCGGAAAAAATATAGGGGTTCCACAGCGGGAGTTCAAAGTTTTTCAACTGATTTAATGTAAAAGTATATCCGGGATAGAAAAACCGCAACAAATCGGTGCCGAGCGGTTTGTTGGGGATACCCTGTTCCCAATCGGGGAATTTTTGGGTTGACCAGGGGGAGTAAAAGTGAACTAGGTAATTGGTCGGGAGAGTAACTTTATTGTCAAAAATTACACCTTTGTAAATAAACGCCAAAAAGAGGATAATAAATACTAAGAAAAAATGAAGGACTGTCGGTTTTGCCATAATAAATCGGTCGAACTATTATACCCCGCCAGTGGCCAAAAAACCTCTGTCTCTCCCGCCGAGTTCACCTGCACAAATTGCGGTTTCGGAGTTCATGGCCCGATTGTCAGATGTCTAAAATGCAAAATTATTTATGTTGATGCAAACATTAAACAGTCGCAGATAAGCACTTATTACGAGGTAGCTAAAGACCCGGAATACTTTCGGGAACAACCGGCGAGGAACAAAACTTTCAACCGCTATCTTAAAAAACTTGAGGAAATCTGTCAAAAGCGGGGGAAATTGGTAGATATTGGGACCAACACCGGCTTATTTGTTAAATTGGCTTCAGATGCGGGCTGGAAGGCCGTGGGCATTGAACCGAACAAATGGGCGGTTGAATACGCCAAAAAAAATTATAACGTTGACATAATAAATAAACCGTTTGAAAAAAACACGTTCCCTAAAAACTCGTTTGATGTCGTGACGATGTGGGATGTTATTGAACACTTTACCGATCCGGTTGCGGAACTTTCCAAGGTTTATGGCATCTTAAAGCCCGGAGGAGTTTTTGCCTTTACCACCGTTGATCCCCAGTCGCCGCTTGCCCAACTTATGGGGAGCAAGTGGTCGTGGTACATGGAGATGCACCGCGTTTTTTTCTCGCGCGAATCAGCCAAATTATATTTGGAAAAAGCAGGATTTAGAGACGTAATATTTAAACCCCATTTCCGGTTTTTATCGGCCGGTTATCTTGCCACAAGACTCGTGGCTATTAACACAAATCTATCCGCTGTTAGTCACAAACTAATCACTCTTTGCGGGTTAGGTAAATTAATGGTTCCTTATTATGCAAACGACCTCTTCGACTGCTACGCGGTGAAATAACAGATTAAATAACTTTTTCGGATAAAACATAGGGCAAGCCGTTACAACTAAAGTCGTTGTAGAGCCATGCTGCTTTAATTTGGGTAGTACAGGCGGCCTTGCAGTTAAGGTTGCCGGTCAGGATAAAACCTATGGGAATGGGTTCATCATTTTTAGCTCTGACAAACAATAATATCCGGATTTTTTCTTTTGAAAGTTTGGTGACGCCGGCCAAATTTGTCAGAAGAACTTCTCGCTCCTCAGCACTTATTTTCTTAGGGTTTACATAAATATATGGCCGATCTTCCCAGTAGTTATTGCCGTCAAGTCCGGGTTCGTGGGTTATTTCTGGTAGTTTAACTGGCGTGACAAATTCCCAGTCCCACGTCATTTTGTACCGGCCGTTTTCGCGAACAAATTTTATTGGCTGCAAATTATTAATAAGGCCATCTCTGGTTTGGTATGATATCGAAACTTTATCGCCAATAATTGATACGGTTTTTGTCGGATACAAAAGTTCATGGTCAACACTTTTTGCCCTTTGGTCAAAGTCTTTGCGTGTCATTAATTTCTGAAAATCTATTGGTAGGTAGTTGTAGAGATCTTTATAGAGGCTTTGTTCCCAGGCGTACTTTATTTCTTCCTTTGTTTTTTCAAGTTCAAAGTACGGGTAAAAAATGAGGTTAAAAAAACAAACCACGGCAATTGTCAAAAGGAGAAGCCGTTTGTTGGACATAAACTTCACCAAGAAGATGATAAGAAACGGCAAGATTAGCAATAGATACCTGACCCAATAATAGTTAAAGATTAAAGTGAGAATGACGCCGCCGACAAAAATAGAATAATATTTTAATTGAGGGGAATACCTTCGCAAAAATAAAAAAGATCCTATGGCTGCAGGCCAGAGAATAGTCCACTCCTTAGCCACTTTCAAATTTGTCCAGATGCCGGTAATTAGAGTTATAAAAATAAAAAATGGTGTCCCTTTGGGCTGATTGGTTAAGTAAAAATTAAGAATCCACTTTTGGCCTTTGAGCCAGGTGAGAAGGTTTCCTCCATTTAGGAAATGATTATAGTAGGAAGCAAGATATACCCCAAGGCCAATTAAGACAATCCAGACAATTGATTTTAGACGATGCTCCCTTGATAAAATATAAATGTCGGCAAGTAGAAGAAAAAGGGAGAACGCGCCAAATTTTGTTCCGATAAACAGGCCGAAACTTAATCCCGCCAGAATTGTTTTTTTATTAAAAACGGCATAAACATGCAACAGTAACCAGCAGGTTTGCATTAAATCAAGTGTTGTGGAATTAAGCTGGGTAAAAAAAAGGGGAGTTGTTGTCAGAAAAAAGACGGCTAGTTTACTTTTAGTTAATAAGTAAAAGGCTATTAGTGTCAAAAAATAAATAGGAAGAATGACATAGTAGGGGTTATGGAAAAGTTGAATTGATAGACCATAAATCAGTTTCCCGACAGGCGGAACTTCGGGGCTTGTGGTAAACGGATCCCGTCCTCTTGCGATTTCGTACCCTGAGAATTGATAAAGTCCGTCGTCGCCTATGCCCCAGGGGCTGTTGGGGATTTCCCATTGCGAGTGGTAATAATGGTCCAAAACATATTCCAAGTCGTAAGGTTCAAGATAGGAAGAGCGGAAGAAGTACAGAGGAATGAGGGCAATAAGGACTAACAGAACCTTCATTTAAGTATTATACTATCAAAGGTGATCAGGGATTTTTTTAAAAATCATTGGCTGTCGATAGTAGTTTTTTCGATTGCCAATGTGGTCATGTTTTGGCCGTTGTATTTTAAAGGACTGATTCCGTTCCCTGGCGATTTGCTGGTTTCATTTTTTTTCCCCTGGTCAAGCGGCGGGTTTCCCGGCTTTGATCCATGGACGACGCACAAAGAATATCTGGCGGCGGATGCCATAAGACAGATGTTTGTCTGGAAATCGCTGGGTTTTAGCCTTTGGAATCCGTACAATTTTTCCGGGTCATTTTTATTTGCCAATCTCCAGTCGTCATTGTTATTTCCCGGAAGTTGGGTTCCAAACGTGGTAATAATAATGACCCTTTTTGGATTTTTCACTTATCTATTTTTGAGGTCATTAAAACTTTCCGCTCCGGCGGCGATTTTTGGCGGTCTGGCGGCGGCTAATATATCCTACTTGACCGGCTGGCAGGAGATTCTGGTTAACACCCAGTCGGCAGTCTTTTTGCCGCTGATATTATTGCTCATAAATAAAAACAAAACTTTATGGGCCAGTATTTTTTTGGCTTTTTCCGTTCTGGGAGGCCATGTTCAAACCACAGTTTACGTGTATATAACCGCCGGGTTATTTGCGATATATAAAAAGAATATCAAGGCCTTCGTTTTCACCTGCCTTTTGTCAATTGGGTTAGCGGCTGTTCAGTTGGTTCCGACAATTGAAGCCTATTTTCATTCTGCCAGAGAAGCACCGGCCAATGCCGCCCTTATTGCCAGGACGGTTTTCCCGATACAGGGTTTGTTAACTTATTTTGCCTCTGATTTATTTGGCAACACCGCCAGTTTTAATTTTCAACTTTTTAACTATCCTGATGCCCGAAGTTATATAGGACTAGTCGCAGCGGTATTTTCATTGTTTGCTATATATAAAATTAAGGAAAAATCAGTGAGATTTTTTCTGGCACTGGCTGTTTTTGGAATCTTATTTGCTACTTGGCCACTAGGGTTAGTTTTTAATTTTTTGCACATTCCCGTTTTGTCATCAGTAGTTCCCGCAAGAATGATTATGGTAACCCTATTTGCCGCCGCCGTCTTATCCGCATATGGTTTTGAGTATGTCAGTAAAAATAAACTAAAAATAATTCCGCTTCTTTTCACCGGTCTATTATTTGCCGGTTTATGGGTTTATGTTTTAATTGTCAAAACAACAGATACTATAGTTTCTCGCAATAATTTAATTATTCCAACAGGTGTGTTTGTCTGTTTATTAGTTTTACTAATTTTAAAAAACAGGTTATTTAAACTGGCGGTTATAGGAATCTTTATCCTTGCAATTCTTGAACCAGGTTATTATTTTGTCAAACACCAGCCGTTTTCGGCTCCAAAATTCATTTTCCCACCCCACCCGGTTTTTAATTTCTTAAAAAAAGTTGCCCCTGATCGGTTTTTTGGGTTTGGCACGGCCCGAATGGACACGAACTTCGCCACTTATTACCGGGTCTTCGATGCCAACGGTTACGACCCCCTGTATATAAAACGTTACGGGGAATTGATTTATTCGGCAAAGGACGGGAAGTATCACCCAAAAGAGGTTCCCAGATCAGACGCCAGTTTTACTGACGAGGATAACTATTATCGTAATCGGTTGTTCGATCTCCTTGGAGTCAAATATATATTAGACAAAGAAGATGAACCAAAAGATGAATGGCAACCGGACCTTGGTAAATTCTCGGAAAATAAGTATAAAATCGCTTGGCACGATAACAAATGGTCAGCGTTTGAACGACTCACCGTCTTACCCCGAGCCTTTTTAGCTGATAATTATATTGTCGAGCCCGACCCGCAAAAAATTCTTGACAAAATTTATGACCCGAGTTTTGATCTACGAAAAACTATAATATTGGAGGAATCACCTCCGTCATCCTCCCCGGTGGCGGGATCCTCCTCATCGGCAAACATCGTTTCTTATGAACCATCAAAAGTTGTTCTCCAAACCCAATCCGATTCTCCCAAACTACTATTTCTTTCAGACAATTATTATGTTGGCTGGAAAGCCTTTGTAAATGACAAAGAAACCAAAATCTACCGTGCCGATTATAGTTTTCGCGCCGTCCCCGTTCCTGCCGGCGAAACCACCGTCACATTTATCTACGACCCACTGTCATTTAAATTAGGTGTGGGAATTTCTATTATGTCCTTGTTAGTCCTCACCGTTGCCATTGCGGTCCCGACGTTACCTCGGGAGAAACAATCTTTTAAATATGATAAATAATTCTGACGAAATTAAAAGAAAATTTTTGGTTAATCAAATACCAGATCTTTCTGGCATAGTAAAAACAGAACATGAACGTTATTATCTTTATCGTCAAAACGGTATTGATTTGAGAATCCAAAGATTGAATATAAAATATGAGCTGGAAAGGAAAGTAGAAGTTTCCAATCTAGCCCGCGTCGGTGAAAAAATTGTGATTACAAAAGAAGAGTTTGAAATTTTAAAGAGGTTTTGTGATGGGAAAATAATTAGAGATAGTTATCAAATTTCTAAAAATACAGTTTTAAGGATCTACCAGGGCAGGTTTGAGGGATTAATTAGAGTAGAAGTTGAATTTCAAGGTGAAGATGAAGCGCAAAGTTTTAATATTCCGGATTGGTTTGGAAAGGAAATTACCGAAACGATGCTGGCAAAAGATTCAGATTTATTAAAATTATCGGAGAGTGAATTTAATGAGTTAATAAATAGTAGTAGAATAAGTTAATGTTTAAAAAATACTTAGAGTTTTTTTGGCCCTATTTATTAATTATAGTTTTACTCTTCCCTCTTTTGTGGCCGTTAGTTACTCCAGGGTTTTTTAGAAGCGATGATGGGGAATGGATGGTTATAAGACTGGTGGCGTTTTTTGATACTTTAAGGTCCGGCCAGTTTCCGGTCAGATTTTTATGGAACTTAAACCACGGGTTTGGTTATCCGGTGACTAATTTTCTTTACCCTTTACCATTTTATATTGGGTCACTTATCCACGTGATTGGTTTTGGTTTTATCGACTCTATAAAAATTATCTTTGTCTTAAGTTTTGTTTTATCAGCCTGGTCTATGTACATTTTAGTTAATAAGGAGTGGGGTAAATGGGCGGGGATGGCCGCCGGATTATTTTACGTCTATGCCCCGTACCGGATTTTTGACGTTTACTCCCGCGGCTCACTTGGCGAGTCGGTGGCCTTTATTTTTATTCCGTTAATATTTTGGTTTTTGAATAATAAAAAGGTTATCCCTGCGGCGTTAGCCATAGCGGCTTTAATCACTTCCCACAACGTGATTGCCTTCTTATTTTTACCAATAATAATTCTGTTTATGTTTATTAAGAAATTTGACATCAGAAATTTGATATTAGTAATACTTCTTGCCCTTGGGGCAAGCAGTTGGTTTTGGTTTCCCGCTCTGTATGATCTGCAATATACCCGGGCAACTATGACCCAAGTGGCAAATTTTAAAGATTATTTTTTGAATTTTAATTTGTTGGGCATAATAATTCCCGCGGTTGTCATCTTATCTATAAAGAATAAGAACTTAAGTTTTGCACGATGGATCCTTTTGCTTTCTCTATTTTTCGCCTTGCCGATTTCCGGATTTTTATGGGAGAACTCACCCCTTCCTAAACTGGTACAGTTCCCTTGGCGTTTTTTATCCGTAACGGTATTTTTTGCCTCAGTGCTTGTGGGATCACTTATAAAAACTAAAAAATTATTTTTTCTTTTTATTGTGGTAATAATTTTGACGACCAGAATTACCGTGGATAAAATTTATTTCGGTGATGAGTACTACGTCACAAACGACGACACAACCACCGTCAAGAATGAGTATATGCCAAAATGGGTAAAATCCGACCCGACACAAAGAGCACCGGCAAACGCCGCCGTGTATTTCCCCGGAATTAATCCTTCAAATTTCGACGCAAACGGCATTGTCACGGCAGATATTATCACTTTTTCCGAGACCACACCAAGACTTATTGCCGATATAATATCAGTCACGGTCATAATCATATGCGTCGTTTTGCTATTTTAGCTGTTGGTTTTACCTATTTATATTTTCTTTTCCTGTCACTTCGAAGTGTCTTGTGGGGAGGGATCCCTTTTTGGTCTGATCCGGCACGGGATTTACTTCTGGCTTGGGACAATCTGCGAAAAATTTCCCTGATTGGACCGCCCGGCGGCATCCCCGGAGTTTTTTACGGGCCGTACTGGCTGTGGCTAAACAGCCTGGTTCTGATTTTTACAAAAGACCCAAGATTTTGCTCGCTGTTTGTAATTTTATTGCCGTATTTTACCCTTTTCCCTCTACTTCTTTGGAAACTTAGTAAATTTATTGGTCGGGGCGCAGCAATTGTTATCTGGTTAGTGTTTATGACTACTTACGGATCTTTTTACACGACCTATATCTGGCAACCATATCTTGTCCCGCTATTTTTAGTGGGGATTGCCTATATCGCCGGGAATAACATTCTCAATAAACCCTTATTGGTAGGCATTATGGCTGCCATGCTCGTTAATTTCCACCTCTCCTTTGGGATTGTGACTTGCCTTGCTGTTTCCGCGTTGTTTTTTGTTACCTGGCTGGTTAAAGACCGAAGGCTAAAAACTTTGGCCCTTTACCTTGCCGGAGTGGTCACTGTCTTTCTGCCGTTTATATTTTTTGAGTCCAGGCACGGGTTTAACCAGGTCCAGGCATTTATGAAAGCGGTCATTAATTCGGCGGTGTATAACAGCGCGTCCGTTGGTCAGATGGGACTTACCAAAGCAGAAATTTTGTCAAGATTTTTGAGCATCCCGGCCCAGTTTTTACAGCTTCCCATTGGTGTTGTTGGGGTCATTTGGGCGATTTTACTTTTGCAATTAAAAAATAAGTTTACCAAAAACCAAATTGGAATTCTGGTCTTTCTGTTTTTTAACATCACCGGTTTATTTCTAATTTTCTACACCTCAAAAAACCCCGTCTGGGATTACTACTTCATCGGCATGGAAACTTTGTTTTTGCTTTTGATGGGGTTACTTGTTAGTAAGTCAAGGTTTTTAGTCACTCTTGCTTTGGTATGGTCCCTGGTTCTTTTTGGCAAACACGTGGGGAATTTTGTTCGTGATCCGGGGGCGGATTTCTTGTCGGTCCCCTCCATCGCCAGTAAGCAAAAAACGGCCGAAACAATTATTGCCGATGCAAAAAATGAGTCTTATACCGTCTTTGCTTATTCCCCAAGCATATATTCCTTTGATTATGATTATCTTTTTGCCTGGCTTGCTCCGAACCAAAATTTCGGACCGGTTACTTATTTAATTATCCCGCCGGATACGTCGGCTGCCGTTAAGGAAGATTTTATCCATTATAAAACACCGGATGCTAAATTCGTGACGGTTTGGGAAAAAGTGCAAAAAGATAAAACTTTAATAATCAAACGATGGCCAAGATAGTCACTGTTTTTGTAATTCTTTTAGCCCTAATCATTGGCCTTTATGGCTGGCAGGACCATGTTGTTTGGGGATTTGACCAATCGCGGGATGCGTTTGAAGCGGCAAATATCTGGCAAAAATTTGATATAAAACTACTCGGACCGTCGTCGGATATCCCCGGAGTCTTTCATGGTCCCTTGTGGTATTACTTTTTGGCTCCTTTGTATTTTTTTACCGGCGGTAACCCCAACCCGGTAAGTTTTATTTTTGCCGGGACATTGTTTTTAAGCGCCATTCTTGTTTGGATTTTGTCGCAAAAACTTTTTAAAAACCGTTTAGTTTCCGGCATGGCCGTTTCCCTGTACGTTTTAGCCCCGCTTTTTCAAAGCTATACCAGATGGATGTCAAACCCAATGCTGGCCCTTTTTATCGCTCCCGCCATCATGATTTTTATGTGGGAATATTTTCAAAAACGTAGTCCTGCCTTGGCGGGAATTATCGGGCTCTTATTTGGCCTTCTTATTCAGTCAGATGTGGCTTTCGGAATTCTCCTTCTTCTTTTACCTTTATACTTTTTGGCGTTTAAACTACGGGCGAAACTCTCTGATGCGGCCGCATTTATTGGGGGGTTGGCAATCGGGGTGGGCACTTTTATCATCGCTGACTTTAAATTTAACGGTAGAATGACAGTGTCACTTCTTAATTTTCTGGTCAAAGGCAACGAGTCAACTATTCCCGCAAGCGGGGTATTACTACAACTTTTTGACCGGCTTTCGGATTTTTTATCTTTTACGGTTTTGCCCTTCCCTAAGCTATTAATTATTATTTTGGTCTTTGTCTTTATCCGTAAACTAAACTTGGCCGCCAAACCGGTGATCTTTTTGCTAATCTGGCTAGTAAATATTATTATCTTCCAGCTGTTTTCAACCGGCATTTCCGGTTCCGGCTTTGTTTTTGCGCCAAGTTTAGCGGTCCTGGTAATTCTGGCGACGTCAGTTTTGTCCAAATATAAATGGTTAGTCCTAATTATTTTTGCGGCACAATTTGGGTTAAATCTAAAATGGTTAAACACCGGTTATTCGCCCGTATCAGTCCAGCGCGGTGTGACTCTAACCGCAGAGGAAAAAATTATTGACTATACTTACCAAGAATCAAAAGGCGAACCGTTCATAATTGTCGGTTTAACAAATCCTTTATACATTAACACCAATTGGGCCTATCTTTACGAATTTTATGGACAGAAAAAGTATGGCTACTTACCATTTTGGGCGGGTAAAAGCCAAAAAGGCTATCTGGGAAACCTGCCAGACAAAACTTTTGACACCAAATGGCGGTTTTTAATTTTGGAGCAGACTGCGGGGATTCCGGACATCTATGTAACTAAAACAATTTATGAAGAAGATCTTTTGTCAGATGTCGTTGAGGTCAAAAAGTTTTCCGGCCTAACCGTTCAAAAACGCCAATTTCATCCCGACAAAGGCCCAGTTGAGATCCCCGAAGCATTAAAACTTGCCCCTAAAATACTAGCAGAATAAGTTCGCCGAATTTGAATTCTCTCTTTAGGTCATGGCGGCGCTTTTCGGCGTCAATCAACTGGTTTGCCCAGGAGTCGGCTGCTCCCACTTCCGGTTCGACGACTAAAAATTCCAGGTCGCGTTTTTGGTCAGACATGGGGAAAACATTTTGGCCGGCGTATGTGTAAGGTGTCAGACCGCGGTAAAAAGGCGGCCTCTTTTTATAAAGATATGCCCAGGTTGTGGGATATAAATACGGGTTAGTTACGGCGTTTAAAGAGAATTGGTTATTACCGGCTAATTCATAAGTTTTTTCAACCAGGGCCATTTCGTCTTTTAACAACATCCCCTTTTGGACCTTGAAAAGCGATTGCTGATGCGTAAATATGGTGTAGAGGTTACCGCTTAGGATGACAAGTAATAAAACCAGGGCCAGGAGTTTTGATTTCAGACTAAGAATGTAAATTGCATTAATTGTTAGAAGGATGACCGCAAAGCCTATGCCCACCCCGATAAAAATGTGCATCGTGTTTGACAGAAGAAAAACCAAAAAGTGCCCTGCCAGGATAAAAAATGCAAAGCCAATAGGCCCCCGGAATTTCTTTACCCCCCAGATATTTATTAAGATAATTAAGGCTGCCAAAATCAGGGCTATTTCCGGATACGGGGGAAATAAATTATAAACAAATAAACCCCGCAAACTTTCCAGATAATGATTAAGGCGGGGGATTAAGTCAAAACCGGTACTGTTTTCCCGGGTGAAAAAAGCCAGCAAACCCAAAATTCCCTGGAACTTAAACTTAATTTCAGCCATGAGAAAACTTGAGAGGAGAAAAACTAAGACAAGAAACGATTTTAACCGCCCTTTTTTTGGGAAACCGGAAAGAAAAAAATAGACAAAGGTGAGTGGAGCTAGATACAACATAAAGAACTGGAATTGAATACAAAGTCCCAGCCCCAAAGCCGTGAGAACTAAATTTTTCTGTTTTAATCCGAGGAGCCACAAAGATATGGCCGGGATGACCAGGGCCGGATTAGACAGCCAACGGGCGTAAGATACCATTTCAAAGGAGGCTATGTATAAAAGCAAGGCAACTGTTGCCACCCATTTTTTGGAATAAGTCTTTTGAACGAGAATAAAAAAAGGAATAGCTGCCAAAAGATTAGTTATGATGATGCCAAAGAGAGCCATCCGGGGATCGCCGCGACCTAGGCCATAAAATATGCTGAGGAAATAGTAATAGAGCGGGCCGTGGAAAAGGCTCCCAATGTCAGTTGGAGGGCCGGTAACTTTTAGATTACCAAGTAAAATTTCCTGGGCCGCAAAAGCGTCTCTTGCCTGGTCATACATAAAAAGCATTGAGTCGGGGGATGGAAAGAGGCGAAGAAGCAATCCAATGGCAAATATTGCTATAATTAGTACTGATGGGCGCACTAATCATAATTATAGCTCTTTCTTTTTTTTCGTGGCAGCCCCTTTTTAACCCCGGATTTTTTACCTTTCATGATGAACAGCAGGTTGCCAGATTGTTTCAGCTAGATATTGCGCTGTCAGCCGGACAGTTTCCGGTACGCACGGTCGCGGATTTGGGATTTGGACTTGGCTATGCGCTTTTTAACTTCTACCCCCCTCTTACTTACTATTTCGGGGAAGTTTTCCACCTTTTGGGGTTTGGCCTAATTGATTCGGTAAAACTGGTCTGGCTGTTTGCTATTGTCGGTTCAGGAATGGCCATGTATTTTTTAGCCAAAAAGTTTTTTGGCAAAACCGGAGGGGTAGTTTCTGCTTTGTTTTATATCTATGCTCCGTACCACGCCGTTGATGCCTATGTCCGCGGGGCCTTGGCTGAGCTTTCGTCCTTTGTCTGGTTACCGCTGATACTACTTTACTCTTCAAAGCCGGTTATCTCCGGAATCTTTTTGGCACTTTTGATGGTCACCCACAATTTAATATTTTTACCGTTTATCGGATTTTACATTCTCTGGTCCAGGAATATAAAAAATATTATGATTTCATTATTAATTGCCTTTGGTTTGACAGCCTTTTTTTGGGCCCCGGCCCTTTGGGAAAAGCAGTTCACTTTAGTTGACAGTTTGCTGATCAAAAATCTAGCCTCCTACAAAATCCATTTTGTCTGTCCAACGCAACTTTGGGACAGTCTGTGGGGATACGGTGGATCAATTCCCGGTTGTCTTGACGGCATGTCTTTTAAACTGGGCAAACTGCATATTATTCTCGGGATACTGGCATTTATTCCGGCTCTAAAAAGTAGATCAAAGGTAGTTATCACGTCATTTTTCCTCTTTGCTTTTTCGGTTTTTATGACCACGTCTTATTCCGGCTTTATTTGGGACCGCGTCCAGGCTCTTTGGTACCTGCAGTTCCCCTGGCGTTTTTTGGAATTTGCCGCTCTGTTTAGTGCCCTTCTAGTAGGGTCGGTAACAACCTTTAAAAACAAGTGGTTAAACGGTGTTGTTACCGCCGGAGTTATTGGCCTCTTACTGTTTTTTAACGGCAAACTGTTTCAACCCCAAACCTATTTAAACGTAACTGACAGGGATTTGACAACTGAGGAAGAGATTAAGTGGCGGGTGAGCTCAACTTCTTTTGAGTATCTCCCGAAGGGAGTGGCCACAAAAACTAATCCCAACGGCACACTGGGCATAGATATCGAAAAACAAGCTATATATGAAGCTAAATACCAGATAATAGATGGCGAGTTTCAAGAATTTTACGCTAAGTTTTATCCCCATCGATTTGAGTTGTCAGGAACCTCGACGCAAGGAGCCATTGTAAGAGTTAGAATTGCCAATTTTCCCGGCTGGAAAGTCCGGGTTAATGAAAAGCCGGTCAAAATAGATGATAATAACCCTTATAAGCTTGTCACTTTTATGGTCCCGGAAGGGGAGGTTAGTGTCCGAGGTGTTTTTAGCGACACTCCTGTTCGGACGATCGGTAATATTATCAGCTTAGTGACAGTTTTTGGAGTCGGACTTTATGGATACAAAAGAATTAAAAAATAAAACCATAAGAAGCATTGTAGCCTTAACCGGGCGGCAAATGATTTCCCAGGTCATAACTCTTTTAACTCTTATTCCGTTGGGATTGTTTTTGTCCCCGACAGCACTGGGGACCTTTATTGCCGTTTCCTCAATTACCCCGTTTTTCAATTTTTTTGTCGATTTGGGCTTGGGTTCCGCTCTTATTCAAAAGAAAACAGAGCCGACAGAGACGGATTTAAGAACCGTTTTTACGGTCCAGCTATTGATTGTCAGCGCCATCATTGTAGTAGGGTTACTTCTTTCCGGACCGATTAGTAGTTTTTCGCGTTTGACACCTGATGGGATAACTTTGTACAAAGTCCTGCTCTTTGTCCTGTTTATTTCCTCGCTTAAATCCATCCCCTCAATTCTTATGGAGCGAAGAATTGCTTTCGAACGGCAGATTATTCCTTCAATCATCGAACAGTTCGTTTACAGTTTCGTTATTGTCTTTTTAGCCATTAAGGGTTTTGAGGTCAAGTCTTATTCCTGGGCATTTTTTATTTCCGCGCTTGTGGGCTTACCCATCTA
>Ga0209542_10007927_pt1 | contig 20010 bp, 25 predicted proteins | sample RifCSPhighO2_01_FD_184028 | JGI IMG/M metagenome (GOLD analysis project Ga0209542, IMG submission 184028) | Soil microbial communities from Rifle, Colorado - Rifle CSP2_plank highO2_0.1 (SPAdes) (version 2) | ecosystem: Environmental > Terrestrial > Deep subsurface > Rock core/Sediment ...
GGAACCTGTGATGCAAACGAGCCTGTCGTTTTCATCATAGTAAACCGTTACAATCTTCTTAAACCCTGTCTTTTGTATGTAAATATCAAATTTTTCTTTACCTATTTTCTCCATTTTGTAGGCATCTCGGATAGCTTCACGCAGCTCGTGAAAGTTCCAGCCCCATACTCTCATATACTTTAAGGCGAAGTGCTTGGTTACGGCGAGTTTTACGTTCTCTATTCGCCATGGAACTTTCATTACAAAAGCACTAACTTTTCATCATATTTAAAGGTGTCGGTTTTTTGATGCAGAATTACCAACTACAAACTCACCTTGAACGGTGTGACTTCTCCCACATAGCTTTTGCCAATCTCTTCGCACAAGCCTTTTCGATCGTGAAAGCCTCGCTTCAAAAGCCACATTAGTTTTACTTCCGACATGACATCCGTCATGTCTCCAGTGGGAATGGCACCTGCTCTTAATGCTTCGACGGCGGGCGCATCGTTGATCTCCTTGTAAGAATTTCCTCCGAGGAACTTCGTTGAAACCATCATCGGAACTTTGTATGTAGTGACGGCATCTTTGATCAAAGGCAAGAACGAATACTCTCCAATGCTTGGTACGGAGCCTGCTCCATGTGATTTTAAGATGACACCCTTGCATGTGCCTGATCGTAACACTTCACGGATTAAGGAAGGACTCTGGCCGGGAGTGAGATCTACAGTGAGTATGCCTGATTCAAAATGCGGATGGCACTCGAATGGGATTTCAGACTTGACATGGAGTGCATCCGATGTGAAAAAGATTCCTGTCGACTTAATGAAACCAATCGGTCCAATGGCAGGGCTTTGAAAGGCTCGGAAATCAGACTCACTTACTTTGACTGCTCGGCAACCCCGCAGAATGACATCTGAAAAGACCAGCATCACTTCAGCAATTCCTTCCTCAATTGCTTTTAACGCGACCTTCACTGAGTTTTCTAGATTAAATCGTGCGTCTGTTCCACACAACACTAATGGCAATTGAGAACCTGTGATTATAACCGGCTTTTTCAACCCTCTTCCTAGAGCGATGGACAAGGCGGAAGCCGTGTACGACATCGTGTTCGTTCCGTGCGTGATCACAAAGCCATCGTACTCTTCGTATTTTTCCATGATGAAGATGGCAAGCTTCGTCCAATGCGTCGGGTTGACATTCGTACTGTCCAAGTTTTCTAGATCTACGAAGCTGATGTCTGCAAGATCCTTGATGATCGGAACCATATCTAGAATTTCATGGATGTCCTTTGCCGGAATGATGCTTTTTGTCGCTTCATCCACGATCATCGCGATGGTACCACCGAAACCGATCAGAAGGATTTTCTTCTTAGCCATTGTGCAGAAGAACAGCCCATCCAATATAAAGCTTTCTTGCTTGCTATGACTGTCTTCCTTGTTCTACCCAAACGAAACCTTTAAATATATAGTTACCTAATAGGTAACCATGACAGTCGAAATACCCCAATATGGGTTAAAAGCGTATGCCTTGTTGTTTTCAAGATACGGCATCCAAGGAACCTTCAGCCAGTCCGCCTTAGACTGGATTGTCTCCGCCAGCATGAAAAAAAAGATCTTTGCCTTGTTATTGCGCTCCGGTTGGATTCAAAAACGATCCAGACAAACGTATGTATGCACAACTCCCTCCGATGCCATCCAAGGATTATTGGAATTTCGGGTTCCTGAGATCATGAAAGATGCCAAAAAAGAATACGCCTTCACTCAGTCATCGGCTGTCGAGATCTGGTCTGACTTCTCCTATGTACAAAGAGGCATGGAAAAATCCCCTTACTTCATCAAGGTCTTAAGAAAAGACTTGAACCATTGGAAAGCCTTTTTCAATATGCATGAGATCCCCAATTATGTTGGGGTGGGAGCGACCATTGGAGAATATATCATCTTAATACCTGTAGACCGATTGCCTTTTGAAGAGAAACATAGATTCAAAGTCGATTCGTTCAAAGAAACTATGCGTTATGCGAAATCAAATGACATCTATGCTTATTCAACGAAATATATGGAAAATGAACACAGAGGAACTGCATGATTCAGAATCTATTTCCATTAAGGGAAGAAGAGATCTTTAAAACGCTCAGAGAGCTGAAGAATTACGATTTTGTTGTTATAGGCGGCTATGCTGTCAATGCTTATACCCTGCCAAGATTTTCCGTTGACTGCGACATTGTAATCAGCGATGAAAATGAACTAAAAAAAATAGAGAAAACACTTCAGAAAATAAGCTATACAAAAAAACATCCTCCTACTGGAGTACTGTATTCAGGAAGCTTTTCAAGACATGAGAAAGAACTTGACCACCATTTTATCGTAAGCATGGATATCCTCATTGGAAAGGTGCTTGATCGAATAACTGGGTCTGTTTTTACAGCGGATTGGGTCTTTAAACACTCTCGAATGCGAGTTTTAAAAGGAAAAACCATAACAGAAGCACTCAAACTCAGAATCATCCACCTAGATGCGTTGCTCGTCATGAAAATTATTTCATGCAGGCCTACTGACATCCGAGACGTTTTTATGATGCTCCCCTATGCGAAAGATGAAAAATGGATCAAAAACGAAGTAAGCCTGCAATACAACCTAAAAGATCGAATCGCTAAGATTCAAGAAAAGGTCAGCTCGAAATCGTTTAAAGATGGACTTGCAGGCGTTTACGGATATTTTGATCCTCAAACCTTTGAAAAACATAAGAAAGCAGTTATGGGATTTCTTGGGTAAAATTATTCCGTGTCCACTCTTGGCGCTAGAATGAAAGCGAGCTGGACGCGGTTGAGAACCTTGTACTCCAACATCAACGGGTAATTGTTACTGAACTTGACTTCAGCCTTCTCGGCGATTTTACTGCCTTGGATCATTTTTTTCAAGTATTCAATGCTGTACTTACTCCTCTGCTTTCCATCGGTCTTTATTTTTGTATCTTGATCCGAAGGAATCTCAATGTTCGCCTTGCTCAAATCCCCCGCGGCTGAAATGGTAAACTTCTTCTCTTCGGATTGGAAACTGACGGCATCCCCAATGATGTCACAATCTTCGATGGCTTCGTTGAAGATTGCGGAAGGTAGTTCAATGATGGATTTGAACTCTAGATTGGGTATTTTCTGCTCTTTTTCTTCCACCTCAATCAATGGAAGTGAAAACATGCGAGTCGTATTGCTTTTTAACGTTAACTTTAACTTGCCCGGCTCGGTTTCTAACGTCAACGTTTCGTTCGGCTTAGACCTTCTTAAGACTTGCTTTAGATCGTTTAGATTGATGGCCAAGACCTGTTCCTTGTCCACACTGTACTCTACGAACGTACTGCTGAGCAACTTGAACATGACCATCGCGACGTTTGCTGGATCCATTGCGATGAGTTCGATCGCGTCGGGCGTAACTTTGAAACGTGCTTCAGAAACCAAGTCAGAAATAATGGTAATACTGTCCTTCAAGAACCTTGGATCAGCTAGACTTAACTTCATGGAATACCCCTCTCGCGTAGTAGTCTGGAGACGAGGTAGGTTTATATGTTTTATGGTGGTCTAAAATGCTATTCGATCGGTTCGTAAACGTTTTTTCCGTCTTCCACATGAGTAAGAGCGTACTTATGCAAGGGCTCTGTATTTTCATCAAACGTCACGGTACCGGAAGCAATGACTCGACCTTTAATGTTCGCGAACTCGTTTCTAATGCACTCATTGTCATAGCCACACTTGACATAAAATTCAGCAAAGAGTTTGATGGCATCGTAGGATTCGGCCGTATATGACCAATCGATCGGAGAGTCACCAAATCGCTTTGTGTATTCTTCATGGAAGTTTTTTGTTACAGGACTTGCATCAATATCCACATGTTGTGTCACGGCCCAAGTCTATGATGGCTTACGTGGCATCCAAACTGCCCGCGAACGAACCTTGAAGATCATGAAGAAGGGAGATGAAATGTGGGTCATTGGCATCTCCCAAACGGCTTACCAAGGGCTTCTTGCTTACTTTGAAGACTTTCATCGAAGACGATATGGAAAAGGAATCAAATGCCGCTATCTATATAATGAGCATGCGCGTAAACCCGTTGGAGAGAAATCCGCTACCTATCCTTTGAGTGAAGTCCGTTATATTCCTGAAGGGATGGTTACTCCTGGGTGGATTGAGATCTATGCCGATACGGTGACGATTGGGCTCAACAAAGGACGGTCGTTTTCTGTTGTCATTCAGAATCAAGAGGTTGCGAATAGCTTTAAGATTTATGCCAAGTTGTTGTGGAGTTTTTGGAAGCCCTAAAAAACGAAATCTTTAAATATATTACAAATATTACATGTAAAACATGAGCGATGTGACTATTTCAGTACGGGTGGACAAGCAAATTCATGAGCAGATGAAGCGCTATGAAGAAATCAACTGGAGTGCTATGCTTAGACAGTCTATCGACCGTACCCTACAGGACTTGGAAAAAATAGATAAAAGAAAAGCTTTGTCTGCACTTAAGATTGCGGAATACTTACGTAAGGAAAAAGCTTTCAGTAAGGGAAAAAGCAGTGTGGAGCTAATACGAGAATGGCGAGAGAAAAGGCGGTAATCGACGCGTGTGTTCTTGTGAAGATGTTTGCGGAAGAAGCTGATACGAACAAGGCCTTGTTGTTGGTGAAAAGACATATAGATGGAAACACTCTACTCATCGTGCCAGATATTGCTTTTGCAGAAGTCCTAAATGCGCTCAAATACAAGGGTGCATCCATAGAACAATTAAGAGAAACCAATAAGGCTTTGTGGCTATTCCAACTTAGTGTAGAGAAGATCAATCCATCCATTTTAGAAAAGGCGGTTTCATTTTCCTGCAAACATGATCTAACTATTTATGATGCTATTTATGCAGCCCTAAGCGAATTATACGACACTGTTCTCATTACGGCTGATGAAGCGTTGGCTAAAGTTCCACGCGCAGTATTACTAAGAAATTTTTAATCGATCTCCATTATGCAACAAGTGAATCTTGTCTTCTTTGTAATTCATTTCGAGCGCTAAGGCTTTCAAGGCTTCCAACATGAAGGGCTCGCCATGCGTGGGGATGACATGCTCTGGCTTGACCAAGTTGATGAGTTCCCGGTGATCTTCCCGGTAGGCATGACCGGAAACGTGCACGTCTGTGAAGAGACGCACTTTTTTTGTTTTTAACGCAGCGTCTAACTTCGCTCGGTTTTCCTGATTGACCGGCGTTGGGATGACCCTGCAAGAGAAGACTACATGATCCTCCTCTCTAAATTTGTATAACCCTTGATAGACCATACGACTTAAAATGGCGTTCGGCTCTCCTTGATGACCCGTTACAACTAAGAGATGGTCTTCTGGCTTCTTCAAGCGTTCGAAAAACTTACGCGCCATACTGCCATACTTCACGAACTCGACTTGCTTGCTAAACGGTACAAAGCCCATGCGCTCTGCGGCTTCACAATACTTTGCAAGGCTGCGACCGATGAACACGATCTTTCTGTTTAGTTTTTGACCGATCTGGATGATGCTGTTTAACCGCGCAATGTGGCTGCCGAATGTCGTGACGATTACCGCCTTTCCAGTACTGTCTGTTCCTAGTAGTACATCTCGGAGCATTTCCCGAGCAATGCTCTCGCTTGGGGTTTTCCCCACGTAATGTGCGTACAACGAATCCAAGATCAATACTTTTACTGGAGCAATCTGCTTGAGCCGAGTGAAATTTGGCTTTTTACCTAACGTTGGAGCATTGTCAAACTTGAAATCATTTGCGTAAACCACGGTTCCATACGGAGTATGAACTGCAATGATCACGGTTTCTGGAATGCTGTGCGTTACACTGATGAACTCTACTGAAATTTTTTCCGAAATTTTGAACTTTGCATCCATTTGATGCGCAACCATCTCATTCTTTAAAGCCACTTTATCATCTGACACTAAAGTCTTTAAGACTTCGTGCGTGAAATGGGTGGCGTGAACTGGACACTTGAACTTACTTGCAAGCCAAGGAACGGCACCGACATGATCTAGATGGGCATGAGTTATTAGGATGGCTTTAACCTTGTCTTTCAAATCCCCTAAAATATTTATGTCTGGAGCGGCATGTTGCTCGATTAAGTACTTAGCCGACATTTGAAATTTAACATCCTCTCGCTCTTCTGAAGTTAGCTTTACGTACTCTTCCATCATCAAACCCATGTCAAGAATGACCACTTCATCGTCCACTTTTACAGCGATGCAATTACGGCCCACTTCATGAAAGCCGCCGATTGGAAGAATCTCTAAACCCATATATTACTCTTGGAGGGTAGGAATATAAAAAGGTTTGGGCTTGTGCTATTCAGATTCACGCAAAAACTTTAATTTTTGATCTCCTGAATGCGTTCAGTATATTACTTCTACAGCTATGCCTACCTTAATTTGAGCTGGTTCATCCAAAAACATAGAGTCCACATCTATATCTCCTTTTTCTGTAATGGAGAAAATCTTTGCAATCTGGTAAGCCTTTCGATCTAAGAAAACATCATTAAAACGGGCCAAGGATATACCCTCTCCGGGGTTTTCCTGATCTACGTCATTGCACGCAATTCCTGTTGCGAAATAAAATTGGTTGGCCAACTCATGCGCTAAGGCTGCCCTTGCCCCCAAGTCCAATGAACAGAACGTATCCCTCATACTTGCCCTAACTAATTTTCCCGCATGACGGTTTGCCCTCGCTTCATTTAATTGACTCAAGTATCGGTCTTTCTCTGAAGCCTCACCTGCACATGAATCTGCAAAAACTCTTTCTAAATTTATCACTTCATCTTCATCCCGCAGGTATCTCTCTAATAGATGCATATTGGGGTTGATGTATTGGCCTGAACCATCTTTTAAATGACCAAACATCAAATCGAAAAATAGATCCTGATCTGCATGCAACTCATCACCCAAAACAGATTTTAAACGCAATAAGCCCTGAATGCTTTCAGCACTCATTGTACACCATATGTTGGACTCATTGTATCCTTCTAAGAAACTTCGTGTACTACGGAACGTATCTAAGTCTCTATAAACTAAGCTTACCAAAGAAAGAGGTTGATCCTCAAAACGTTTAGGTTCTGGTTCGTATCTTTGTGATTGGTCCCAAACTCTCCTTTCTTCTGCTGCTAGCTCTTCCAACTCCTTGAACATAATTTCTCTATTTCCCGCCCCAATGGACCTATCCTTTTGCATGCGATCATACTGCTTTAACACTTCCAAGCGTCTTCCTTCTTGAGTAGGCGGTTCGTGTTTAAGCCAGTGCAGACCTATAACGGCGTCCTCTGCATAACTTGGAAGATGCCTCTCTGTGAGTTCATTCTCAGAACCGTAGAACCATAAATCGCTTAAAAACCTCAACAAAGGTTTTGCTGGATCCTCTACTGAAACCCGACTCAGTTCATATAACGTATCAGCCATCTCTCCAATTTCTAGTTGGTGATCTGCAGTCCGATGAACAATCCTTCCCTCATACGCTTCTATGGCCTCAACTCGATCACTTAAACCCAATGCAGGGATTGCTCTCCATTTGAGCGTGTCTGCCATCGCTCGGACCAAGCCACGGCTTGCCCGAATTTCATCCTTTCGAATTAGACTCCGCGTGTAGTCCCGAGCCTCTTTTGCTTCACCCTCTTGTAACACTCCATCTTCCAACCAACCATCCACTTTTCGCCCCCATTCCTTCAACAAATTCCAGAGCTTAACAACTACAATGCTGTCTTGTTCAGGTTTCAACTTCAAGACATCGTATATTTCATCTACCACTGCCCTCATTGTGGGGAAAGGTTTGGTAAATAATTGACGCGTGTTGATGTCCAAACCATGAGCCGTATACTGATCGACTACTCTTGCCTCTCTCTCGCTGTTTATTGCTGTCGCGGCGATGTCCACCAGGTCCCTTGCGAACAATAACGTTTCTGGATCTGAACTTTGTTTTCCATTGTAAACAATCAATAGATGATAAGCATCTGCTCCTTTATCCATTGTTACTGAATTCTTATCTACTCCTCCTAGGGCACTATTTTCCCATAAGTAGATCGACACCCCCTCACTCTTCTCCCATTTTTTTGAAAGACTGTCTTCAACCAGCCGGATCTCCTGCCCTCCAACACCTATGTTTATAACCGTCTCTAGATTTACTGTTTGCTGGTTCCTATCTGGATCAAACCGGCTGACTTGTCCAGGATCTAAACGTACCTCTCCTGATCCTTTATGGATTACTTCTGCTCTCCAAACCCCCATGATGCCCTCTAGCGTGGGATCAAAAGGTCCAAGATGAAAGCTTCTTGTTTGCATAAGAAAAAGAGTCAGACCGACGTTTATAAACATGACCCCCCTTCCCCCCTCTAGGTTTTGTTTTTTTATCCAAAAACATAAATATCAGTGCCTCCTCTCTTTAGCGAGGTGATTGGAATATGATGTGCAACAAATGTATGGGATTCTGTGGATGGCTAACGCTGATTATCGGCGTATTGTTCCTGCTCCGAGACTTTAACGTCTGGAACTTCTGGAACATCCAATGGTGGACGGTCATGTTCATCTTTATGGGGCTCTGCCACTTAGGTATGAGAAGCTGCCCAGACTGCTGCAAAGCCGCTGGAAGAAAACGGTAAACTTATTTTTTCTTTTTTATTATCTTTCTTTTTACGAAGCACTTCGTATTTTTTTAATAAGTTCGCTTATGATCTGTTCCTTTTTTTGGTAAGAAAGCGAAAAAAGCAATCCTTTTACGCGCCTGAAAGAAACCATAAAGATATAGTTGATTTTTATTACACTTTCTTTAACCGTCCCTTCTTTTATAGAAAGAGGGATGCCTCTCATACGTGTATTGCTTGTAATTGAAGCAACCACGATGTTACCTAGGTCTTCAAATAATACTACAGCAGGTCTGAATTTTTCCTGCTCTAGATCGATGAACGGTATCTGCGCTAAAACGACATCACCTAACTTGAACATGATCCCACACTTCATCGTATTTATTATCCCAGATCTCTCTCATTTTCTCTTGCTGAATTCTCATAAGAAACGAGTCCTTTCCTTTGACCTTTTTAAATATTTTACACATTTCTCGTAGCAAGTCGTCATACGTTTGACTATCTGCCTTCACTTTCTTAAGCTCTTTAACCAAGCTCTTTTTTACCTGGATACTTGTCATATCGTTCATATTTTGAGATAAGCTTTCTGTCTATATAAAGGTTCTCCAAGAAAAATCGGAGAAATTATGGAGATTATGGAGTAATTATGGCTGGAGCGGAACATAAAACAATACAAGCGTACAAAAATGTAAATGCGGGCACACAAAAATGCTACGCATTTTTGAACCCGCAGAGGAAAAAACTGCGGGCGTCAGGATTCGAACCTGAGTAGGCACTAAGCCAACAGATGGCTCATACGAGCACTTCATCGACCTTTGGAAAGGCCTCATCACTCAAAACTTGAGTAAGGACTCATTTAGCACCTAAGTGCCAAACAAACTGCCCCGTTTGGCCACTCCGGCACGCCCGCGATAGGCTAATGGTGTCGAAGAGTGTTTTTAAAGGTTTCTTGATATGTTTAAATATCAGCCTCCATTCCGGATTTCTAATGAAATTGACCGAATGCTTGGAGCAAGAATATCAACGACGCATGCAAGCGGTAAAGGGCGTGAGAGAATTGTTTGACATTGCTGTTCAAAGAGCTCTGGTGGAGCATGCCAAGCGTGAAAGCGTGCCTTATTATGAATCTGAGAAATTACCTTCCCCATCCCTTCCTGAAGTAGCATCCATGGAGACGTTATTTGAGGAGATCGAATCGGAAGATGTTCTTCCGGAAAGTTTAGATGATGCGGTTCTTGGGTCACAAGCAGCCAGTCATTATAGCCGAGTGGGGCATATGGCAGACTATGCACAGGAAGATCTACAAGAACTTGCTCGGTTGGAAAAAAATGCTTTGTTCAAATTGGAATTATTCTTTAAACTAGGCCCTGAAGACCTTACTACTTCCTTTGTACGTGGCCTTTTAGGTAGTATGCAAGAACTTTCTGCTCAACGACAATTCGATAAACTTTTACAAAGTTATTTTGTTAGGCTTTCCACGTTAGTGGACAACTTATATGACGTGGTAGCAAATTTCCATGGAATCCCGCTGGTAGGGCATGACCACCGACGTCACCAGATTCATGACACTCTGCTTAAAACAAATATTCCATTGCGAAATCATCTTCGCAGTCACTTTTACTTTTCAGACACCTCTCGTAAAATAAACGCCCTGCGCAATCAATTTGTACATGCAGAGCCTGACTTTGATATTTTCTATGACCGAGATCGGACTCCTTTGGAACCTCCTAGATTCCTTATTACCATAGAAGCTCTAAAACATCCTTTTTTTGATTATGTGGCAGGACTTTACGTCGACACCTTAAATCGTAGCGGAGAAGCCATGAGCATTTTATTAGCTGAACCTAGGCCTGCAGCTCGACGAACTAGTTCTATTTAATTTTCCCCAACCTTTAAATAAGTCCTCTCATTTCCCCTCTTTATGAGAATATTTTGGGTGTTACTTATTGTTTCTGTCTTCTTACTGAGTGCTTGCGAAGAAAACCAACTCACTGGCAGCGTTGTCAATGAAGGAGCCTGCATAGATACTCATGAAGGTCTATACGACAACCCCTCCTGCAACTTAAACTGCAAAGCCGGCCAAAGCTGTCAATCCACCCTTGTTGAGGGCAAGTCCTGCTATGAATGCCATGACCTGGTTCAAACTCAAGACATTAGCTGCTGGAACGGAGCGATTTTAGCAGCTTCCACAACTCCTACCAATAAAACTCGATTTGCTCTTAATCAAACCAATGCAACTGGAATCCAACCATTCTGCGTAGATGATTGCCCACCTGACATGATCTGCAATCCCACTTGTAAGTGTGTTAAAGCACCACCCCCCAAGATTACCTGTGATAAAGTCAAACAAAAAGCCAATGGACAACCTCTTTTTGCCAATAAAAACTGCGATGGAAAATGCCCACCCCAACTTTGCAAGGCCTATAATATCCCTGGAACTCAACCGGCTCTTATTTGCTATGCCTGCGTCCAACCTGAGTGCCCGCCTCCTACCATGCGCTTGCGAGATTGTCAAATTACCTGTGGCCGAGGCTATCAATGCGTACCCCGCCTAGCTGTAGGCGGACAAGCCTGTTACAGCTGCGATCCATTTTCAGACACTCCCCAGGAAAAAATAGACACCCAACTCGACTCTGAAAAACTCACTCAAGAAGACACGACTGTAGAGACCAGTGGCGCTCGCGAACAAGCCGTTGATTGCAACTCCTACTGCGCCAAACAAAGCATGAGCCCTAGCTTACCTGACTACTCCAGCTACCTTCGAAGCTATCTTACTCCTTACTCCTGTGTTAGCAGTGCTCGCATCGGCATCCGAACGACTAGCTATGCGAATTGCAAGTGCTACCCCAACCAACCTGAAGTGACGCTTGACCGAACCCCACCCATTTGCAAAGGAACTCCCTGTGGAGATGTTCCTTGCGGACAAAGTAAAGACTGCAGCTGCGGAGAACGATGCACCACTCATGTTTCTTGCGATTGGGGAGGCTGGCAGATTGGAGCCCAAAGTGCCACGCCGATTGTGGGAAGCAGATCTGATTAAAATGATTCCCACCCTAGACTCAATTCGTTGCGGCATCTCTAGGTACCCTGTTATTCGCAGCGGAGATCTTCCTTCCGAACTTTGCAGGACTGACCCCTCTATTTTACCTGCAGGTAATTGGCTTTTGGAAGTATTTGATTCACTTGTTCGCCCAGACTCCGTGCAAGCCATTCAACGCAATACCGATTTTGTTTTTAATCAATACTTAATTGGACGTAATCCTGCAGACACTCGTGAAGTAGTTCTGAATGCGACTTCCGTGTATACAGAATTGCTCGTTCTTTTTGCACCCCTATTTATGACGAGCATTCAGCTCGGGTGTGCTTTAACCCCTCCAGGCCACTCTCCTACTTTAGATCACCTCCTTTGGAAAAAACCTAGACGCTTTGCTACATTTCTTGGTAGAGCTAAACCACAACCACCAAACCCCTCCTATGATTTTATTGTATCCTTAACTGAATCTACTCTAGATAATACATTTTCCTTAAACCTTGATAACCCTTCATGTGAACAAGAAGCCCAAGAAATATACGAATCTCTTCAACAGAAACGCGCTTCTTATTTAGAACGACTTGCAGCTGGACGTACTGCTTAATTCCATCATTTTAAAATAGATATAATTTCAATTCAACTCTTTCAATCGTGCTTCCACACTGCTGAGTGCCGATTCCAATTCTGCTAACGAAAGATCATCTTTCTTTCCTTTCGGCTCTCTACCCATTCTTGCACCTGGATTGATTTGATCTGGACTCTCTACGGCTTCAATGATCTCTTCAGGGATTTCCCGGTCGATTTCCTTGTAACCATGCTCTGCGATGAACTCCTTCATCCCTTTCGCTTTTTGCGTTACGGCCCTTGCATCAGGCAAAAGGCGCTCGAGCTCCTCGATGGAGTGTTGTGGCAAGAGCTCATCTAACTTTGCGAAGAGCCAATTCAACTCGTCAAAATGATTCTTAAGCATTGTGATGGTCTTTGTTTTTTCCTCACGCAACTTCATGATGGAATAATATCCGCGAAGAACACTGATTACAGACTTACTGGACTCTAACAAAAACTTCCTGGTTTCCTCAGGGCTCTTTACCCTTGTGAAAAAAATGTTTGCGTCTGCCATGTTTATTCCGACAATAGTTCATTGATGTACTCAATCTTCTTCGAAACATCATTTAAGTTAGCCGTCCAAGCAATGATCTGCTCATCCTCATCGTGTTTCAACCGCTTTAACCTGGCTAAGGTTTCCCGGACATCATCTAGTTTTTTATTGATCACATTCATAATCGACAAAATCTCCTTGTATTCTTCGATTTTGACAAATACTGGCGTTTCTCCCATGGTCCTTCACCTCACCCTCTCTCAAACAACTGATGATCAATTTTTATTAAGTCTTCATGAATATTATTCAACTGTTGAAACATTTTCTTATATAACTTATCTTCTTCGATGTTTTCTGTACTGTACTTTAAGAACAAAGCATTGGTTCGCCTTAAATCCTCATGCATGGTCACCATGTTCTCCAAGAAAAACTTGTAACTTTCCGCTTCCACGAAAAGCTCTCCATTGATCTTTGTGACTTTAAACCGACGAACTTTACGATCAGACCCCATCAATTCCGAGCCCATGTCTGCCGGGGAATCATAACGCCCATGCTCTACGATGGGTTCTGGCATTATTTCCTCTTGCGGTGAGACGATCTCATCGAACTCTTGAGCAGAAAACTCCGGCAATTTTTCCTTCTTCTCCTGGGCTAAGGTAAGACTTTCAGGTATATCCAGCGCTAAGTCGAACGAGTCCTCTTCTTTCATTTCATGATCGGGCGGCCGGGGAATGTCCTGAATCGGCAGTTGCCTAGACAACTCACTTAAGTTCGCCATTTCCGGCATGGGAGACTCTTCCATCGGAGCTGGAGCTTCCTCCAACAACTCTTCATGCTGTGCTTGAACAGGACTCCCTAGAGGCATGCCCTGAGGAGTGGGTTCTGGAATGGGTGTTGCTTTCGGCTCCTCCTCTAATGGCGAACGGGTGAGATGCTCAAACGGAAAATCATCCTGAGGCTTGCTCAGATCTGGAGAAGCCTTACTCCCTAAAAGGGCTGCTGCATCTACCAGCGGAGAGGCACTCACTGGAGCGCTTGTGACTGGACTCATCTGAGGGGCGGGTAAAGGCTCAGCTATTTTAACCTCTTCCTTCTTCTTCCCAAAACCCAAAAAACTCATATTTACCTCTTTTAGCCTTCCAGCTGTTTATAAAGGTCTACATAACTGGAGGACTTATTAAATTTTCTTATTTAGAGCTCTCTTTAACCAATTAGGCTGTGATCATTGTTTATCCTTAGCAATAAAGCTGTAGTATTTGCTTTCGAAACCTAACCTCCACCTAGGATCCTCTGGGAAAGTATGATGAAGGGCTTTACAGATTTTCTCTGCCTCTTCGTTTGCCTTTCTTTCAGCTTCATCATCTAGCTGAGTGATCTTCCTGTAGCCCTCTTTTGAAAGGCGTTCGTATAAGGCCAGCAAAATTCCTCCGCAAATGGGTATCCCACTTATCGAAGAACGAGCTTTGTCAATCATACCGATCTTTTCTAGCAAAGGTACCCAACTTGCCATTTTTTTCCTTTTTTCCCTTAGTCTACTCCCTGCTAGATTACGCAACTCTCTTTCCGTATAGACCATTACTGCTTTTGGCTTCAACTTATATTTCATAAGTCTTTTTTTGATGCATGTGGGAATGATCTTCTTTCTTACCACTTCTTCTAGGTCTTCATCCTGCTCTTTATTCATTGTTTTCAATGCTTGCTCGTATACCCTCCAATCAATTATTTTTGGCACCTCTTTAAATTCTGGTAGTTTACATAGAGGTGTTGTTGTCCCACATTTTTTTCTTCTACCATAATGAGTAATCACTAATTCTTTACCCCCTTCCTGATAGAATCGGAGCTTTCTTGCAAAATCCAAATCATTCACTAGGATCGCTAGAGTTCCCTCTAACTTTAATGCATCTTTTATAGAGTCAAGTTGAGTCTCTTTAATTTTTTCCCCAATAGTGAAATGGCCAGCAAACACTATCTGTTGCATATTCCTTGTATTTGGTTCCTTTTATTTATACCTTTGCACAAGAATCTGCCTATTTCGACACAGCATAAAGCGGAAAATGTACAGCCGCAGAAGCTGCACCTAGCAGAGCCACATGAGGTTCGGTTACCAAGAACAAAGGCACTTCCTTTAACAACTGAGACTTATCCGAACCCAGCTCAAAATCCATGACAAAACCATTCCGCGTGAACACATCTGGATGATGCTGAGCAATACCTCCTGTGATGTACAAACCCCCCACCGGCAAAAACTCCAAGGCCTTATTCTGCGCACACTTAGCAAAGAAATACAAGAACAACTCGACTGATTTTTTACACGTAGGATCTGACTTGGAATGCTCCATGATCAAAGGAGGCTTATTTACCGTTCCGTCTACAGCTTTTGTCTTATCAGTCTCCTTAAAACCTCGCTGCTTCTTCAAAAAATTAAAGATCATAACCAAACCTGGTCCTGAGATGGCATGTTCGTATGTGACTGTTTTGACCTTCAACTCTTTCTGAACAAACTCTTCGAATTCTAATTCTAAAGGACTTTGTGTAGGTAAAGCAGCGTGGCCACCCTCACTTGGGCTTGGAACATACTTTTTTCTATGCGGATCAAACACCATGAATGCCTCTCCCAGACCCGTCCCCGCGCCCAAGACCAATTTAGTCCCGTACTTTACCGGACGAGGTACATAATGATTCCCATGCTCCAACGACAACAACTCAGCAGGGTCTTCCGCATGCAATGCTTCCAAACCAAAACTCAACGCCTCAAAATCATTCAGTAAAAACACATGCTGTAAAAAAGAATTGTTCAAAATCTCTCGGGCCACCACCTTTCCCCACTTTAAGTGCGTAGGCTCGGCCCACTGCCGATCCGGAGAAACCTGCCCTGGAATGCCAAAAGCCGCTGTATGGGTCTCGATGTCGTACTTTTCCTTTGCAAATCGCAAGGTTTCGTTCATGGCTGGGATTAATTCAATCTCTGCACTGTTAAAACACAACTGGAAAACAAGCGACAAATTTCCCTTATGAAGACCCACCATCCCTAAACGCGTGTTTGTGCCGCCCACATCCCCTACCAAGATGAACCGCTCAAAGGAATCCTTCTTGAAACCCTTTAGATGCTCGTGAAAATCATACTGCACAGACTACACCTCTTTACCTTTTAAAAGTGATTTTTAAGGTTTATATAGTTTGCCGTTTAAATGACTCTTACCACTCCTACAACCAGTCTTTTTATATAACTGGATCCTCTACTAAACTTGATGAAGCGCTACATCCTTTTTGACTTTGATGGCACCCTTGCAGATAGCCTGTTTATCGGTTTAGAAGTTCTGAAAAGATTGCAGGATAAGTATCATTCTAAAGCGCCGAGCTTAACGATGGTAAGGAACTTTGGGATGAGAGAGGTCATAAAAAAGATACATTTTCCCTTAATTAAGCTTCCTGCCCTTGTTCGCGATGTTCGAGCGGAATTAAGTAAAAAAATGCTAGAAATTTCACTCTTTCGTGGATGGGTGCCGGTGCTTCCGATTCTTGCTAAAAAATACACCTTAGGTATTGTTTCTAGCAACTCTGTTGAAAACGTAAATGTTTTTTTAAAACACCATAACATTCAAGGATTATTTGACTTTGTTTATTCAGATAACTCAGTTTTTGGCAAGCAAGTAGTCTTGAAACGCCTCTGTAAAAAACAGGGCATTGGACTAAATGAGCTTGTTTATGTCGGAGATGAAAACAGAGATATTCAAGCAGGCTGCAAGCTAGGTATCCCTGTCATTGCCGTTAGCTGGGGGTACAATTCTAAACGTTTACTGCAAAAGGAAAAAGCTGAGTATATCCTACAGAGTCCTAAAGAATTAATAAAAATCATCGACACCCTTAAATAAAGGCGTTTTTTTCTTTACGGAATGAAGATCGGCATCATTGGCGGAACCGGACTGGAAAAAATAGGCGTCCTTCAAAACCCTAAAGAAATCAAAGTCACCACCCCCCATGGGGATCCCTCCGACACCTTAACGGTTGGAAAAATAGGGAATATTGAAGTTGTTCTGCTCCCCAGACATGGACGACACCACCACGTCAACCCCAGCAATGTCAACTACAAAGCCAACATTTGGGCATTAAAAGAACAAGGTGTGCATAATGTTTTTGCACCCACGGCCTGCGGAAGCCTCAAAGAGAACATTCGACCTGGAGACTTAGTGTTTCCAGACCAATTCATTGACCGCACGGCTCACCGAAAACAAACCTTCTATGAAGGCGAACAAGTCTGTCACATCTCGGTTGCCGAGCCCTTCTGTGCTCACTTACGGTCCTTACTCTCCCAAAAAGCCGCTGAACTCAACCTTACCCACCACGAAACTGGAACCCTCATTACCATTGAAGGCCCTCGATTTAGTACGAAAGCAGAAAGCGGCCTTTTTCGAACCTGGGGATGCGACGTCATCAACATGACGACTGTGCCTGAATGTGTTCTGGCAAGGGAAGCAGGGATGTGCTACCAACCCATTGCTATGGTCACGGATTATGACTGCTGGAAGTCTCAGAATTACGCCTCCCTTGGACAAGACATTGGGCGTAATTCTGATGATGCTCAAGGATCTCAAAGATCCTTGACAGAGCATAACGTGAACCTCGTCGATATCATAAAACTCATGGAAAAAAACGCCGATAAAGTCATCCAATTGCTATTGAAAACCATCCCTAATGTACTCGAACAAAAAGGATGCCAGTGCAGCGAAGCGATTAAGAGCGCGTTGGTGTGATTATTGAGTATATACTTTTAATGTACCTTGAATGGAATACCCTACTGGGTGATGATAAGAAAAATCAAGTGAATCTTTTTTACGAAAATTACCTCTTGCGGATTCTACAGGAGCCCTCTGAGCAGCCTCTAATCGTAGTGCTTCCCATTCTAAGGATTCACTTGGATACTCTACGAACATGAATCGATGACCTTCTCCAGGAGCTAAAAAGGATCTAGCCGCTTGATTTACAGCAACTTGCTCTTCTAGATCTGAATATGGATGGAACACGTCCACCATAATTACCGTTGTGAACTGATCGGATAATTTCACTTCACGAATATCTCCATGCACCACTTCGACATTTTGAATGCCTAGACGCTTTTTTCGCTCTTCTATTAATCGCACTGCTGCGATGTCTTTCTCTACTGCAATAATCCTGGACTTTGGACAGGACCGTGCATAATAAAAAGTCTTGGTGCCTGTTCCAGGTCCTACATCCAAAACTGTTCCTTGTTCAGTCAACTGCGCAACCACTAAGGGAGCTACGGCCTCAACACTAGCCCAAGAGTACCCATCGTACAATGCCGCTTGCTCTTCCAATGGAACCTGATCTGTTAGAAAAACTGAACTCGGAAAGAAAGCTTCCCAAAGGGATCCCTCCCATTCTCGCATCTTTCCCTTGAACTCGTCAAGCGTAACAGGGTGAAGATTCAGCTCCTTGTACAAACGATCCAGTAATGCGCCCATACCTACCAGAAAAGAAGCGCTTTTTTAAACGTAAGCCTTTCTTAAATTAACCAGAAGAAGCGACTAATAATGTGCCGCGCTTGGTTGGTTCTTCTCTCTTCTTCCACTCAAACGGAACCGCTTCTACTCGTTTAAGACCTCCTTCCTGAACCCACCGTTCCATGGCTGTCTGATACTCGGGTTTAAATCCTGCGTAGTCTACCGTGGTGTAAAAAGAAGGACTTTTTGAGCCATCCACCATCTGACTGAAGCGGATCTGATTGGCTGCTAGAAACTGTTGGTAGGTGATGCGACCCTTTAGATAAGGAGGGAGTGTTTCTGGTATACAATCAATAGCCAATACGCATGAAAACTTTCTGGGCTCTAAAGGCAATTCAAACATATCTCTGGTTTCTAGTCGAACGTTCCTTACTCCTAATCGATCCATTCGGTCTACTACGACTTCTCTTACGAGAGGGTTGTTGTCAACAGCGACGAATTGTGTTGTGTGGTGATTCAGGGCGTAGTACAATAAGCGGAAGCCAGTGCCAAAGCCGAGTTCGACTACGGTTTCTGCTCCTGACAATCGTTCACTGATGAGCGGCGCCATGACCTGCGTTGGAGGAAGCGCATGACCGTCGAACATTCGTGCCTGTTCTTCCATAGAAGCTCCTTTTCTTTCTACCCTACGTATAAAACGCCGATATTCGGAAGGAAGCACCTTTCGTACATCGAGTCTTTCACAGAGCTCATCAATGGATACAGTCATACAGTAGGGATAAAGACCGCTTTTTTAAACGTAAGCCTTAGCACTAACTTTAAATACCTTCATTCTCGAGAATAATAAAAGAGGTGGGTTCGTGAAAGGTATCCTGGATGTTTCTAAACTGCAAGCCATTGCCAACCAGATCCGGGAAGACATTATTTCTATGCTTGTCGAAGCAGGCAGCGGACACAGTGCAGGACCTTTAGGCATGGCGGATGTGTTTACGGCCCTGTACTTTCATATTCTGAATCATGATCTAAAGAACCCTAAGTGGTCTGAGCGCGATCGCGTTGTGTTAAGCAATGGACACATCTGTCCGGTATTGTATGCTACGCTTGCACGCGCTGGTTACTTTCCCCTAGAAGAGCTAAAGACCTTGCGAAAGTTAGGAAGCCGCTTGCAAGGACATCCGCACAACCTCGCTTTGCCAGGCCTTGAGAACAGTGGCGGTCCCCTGGGACAAGGACTTTCCCAAGCGATTGGCATGGCACTCGGCGCGATGCTGGATGGAAAGAAAAACCGCATCTACTGCTTAATGAGTGATGGCGAACACGACGAAGGACAAACTTGGGAAGCCATTTTGTTTGCTGGGAAGAACAAGCTGCACAACTTGACTGCCATCATGGACAGAAATAATATCCAAATTGACGGATTCACTGAAGACATCATGCCCTTAGAGCCGATCCGCGCGAAGTACGAAGCGTTCAACTGGCATGTTATTGAAGTGGATGGCCACAACATCCAACAGATCATTGATGCCTGCCATGAAGCTCAACGTATCTTTGAGAAGCCCACCGTCATTGTCTGCCACACCATTCCTGGCAAAGGCGTCCAATTCATGGAAAACAATTTTGAATGGCATGGCAAACCACCCAACCCAGAAGAAGCACGAATTGCACTGCATGAATTACGAACCCTTGGCGGAAAGATTACGGGGGAGCACGAATGATTGTGAATTTAGACAACCCCAAAAAGATAGCCACTCGTGATGGTTATGGAGAAGCCTTAGTTGAACTTGGATCAAAAAACAAAGAAGTGGTTGTTTTAT
>Ga0209542_10007928_pt1 | contig 20005 bp, 18 predicted proteins | sample RifCSPhighO2_01_FD_184028 | JGI IMG/M metagenome (GOLD analysis project Ga0209542, IMG submission 184028) | Soil microbial communities from Rifle, Colorado - Rifle CSP2_plank highO2_0.1 (SPAdes) (version 2) | ecosystem: Environmental > Terrestrial > Deep subsurface > Rock core/Sediment ...
TATATTACTTCAAGAATTTAAGGAGGTTTGGCCTGCCTTGCGCTGAAGCGCAAGGTATCCTTTGTATGTAATGAAAATTGAAAATATAAAAGATATTAATAAATTTCTAGAAAAACTATGGGGGATGATTAAGACCATCAAAGAATAAATTTCCCAAAAGACAGCCCAAATTATGAAAGATTTAAAGAAAGTATTATTAAGGAGTACAATGAAGAACCTCAAGGATTCTTCTTTGTTTATGAAAATGATAAAATTATTGGTTATTTAAGGCTTATAACAAGATTTAATCCTTATAGGCAGCAAAAGTATGGAGATGTCCGGTTTGTTCATCTGGATCCCTTAAACAGAGGCAAAGGTTATGGAACTAAACTCTTGGAATTCGTGGATGAGTACTTCAAAAGGAATGGATGCAAATATGCTTTTGCAGGAGTTTCTGCATTTAATGAACCCTCAAATCTTCTATTCAAAAAATTAGGATACCAAAATGTTAGAATGATATTGGAAAAAGAATATTAATTTTTAATAATTTTTTATTTTTCTAATTCTGAATATTGGGCAAATCTCAAACTTCTGGTTATGACTTTTATAATCTATTTCCTTTCTTAAATTCTGAAGAATTTCTATCCCTGTTTGTTTGATAGCATCTTGGTTTTTTTCCATGGGGTGTCTAAACTTTATCCCGGCTAAAATAACTCTGTCAATTTGATCTGGTAAAATCTCTATTCTAAACTCTCTATGAGATTCTAATTTGAACCCTGTTTGATCAATTGTATCAACAACCTGATCAAGAGTTATTTTTCTAATCTTTTCTTCGGGTTTATCTGAATTTTTATTATAAATTTGATTTAATCTTTTAAAAAACTCTTGATAGAGCGGATTAAGATAAAAACACTTTTCAGATTCTTGGACCTTATAATAAGCTGAAGAAGTAGAAAAGGTAATTAACCCATCTAGTTTTAAAGATCTATTCATAGATAAGAATGCTTCAGATTTTGTTTCTTCTAACCAGTGCATTCCCATTGTTGCTGCGATTTTATCAAATATTAATTTTTTTTCATGAAGTTTTTTTGCAGAACACAGAATTAAATATACCTTGTTACTATTTTGTTTTACACTTCTGTGTAAATTTCTTAAGTAATCTATTGATTTTTCAGATAATCCCTCGTACCAATTTTCAAGTTCTTCTTCAGTATTCGAAAACACTGCTTTTGATAAACTAAACATTGTATTGGAAGAATCTATTCCAATAACTTTTTTTACTTCAGGACAAACATCAAAAATAAATTTTATTGAAGTTCCCCAGTTTATACCTATGTTCGCAACATAGTCGCCACTCTCTATTTTTAGGTCAAGAATCTCCTGTCTTGTTTGTTCATCTCCAAATCCTAAGTCAGCAGTGTACTCTAAATAAGGCTTCCAAAATTTATCAAAAAAATTGTTTTTTGCCATTATACTCTTCTGGTTCTAAAGATTGGGTTTATGTCATATTTATGTTTTATATCTTTAAGGGAGTTTGGATTAACAATTGTTCTAGAAATGGCTTGTTTGACTATTGAATTAATTTCATCAACCGATTTTTCTTTATCACTTAACTCTCTTACAAAAGCTGGAATATGATTTTGAATAAAAATTTGTAAATCCACAGGAATCAGATAAGTTGCTATCTGTTCAACAATAAATCCATATTCCAAGGCAATTTTATTCAAAGAATCAATATCGTGCTTAGGTCTAGCCATGTCTAAATAATTCCCAACTACTTTAACGTCTTTATTTACTTCGTCTAGAACATATTTAACAAAATCATTATACCTAAATCCATATTCTAACGAAGGAAAACCTTTGTCATTATAAAAATGGGAGGAAGTACTCCAGATTAGTTCACCATCTTGTTTTAAACATATATCTAATTGGTTAAATGCCTTATGCAAATCCATCCAATGCATAACTTGGTTGGCAACAGCATTATCAATGGTTCTTGGTTCAAGTTCTATTTCTTGAAAGTCTTTATTGATAAAATTCACTTTATTTTTATGTGAAATAGTTTTTTTCCTAAACTCTTGCCAATATGTTAGTAATCTTTCATTATTTAGTTTATTCAACAAACTTTTTCCATCAGATTTATTAAATTTATAGAGAGAAGTTAAAAACATTCCCTCCGATATTTCTACACCAATAACTTGAATATTTGGTTGTCTTTGAAATATTTCTAAAGTTGAGATACCCGTTCCGGAACCAATATCCAATACTACATTTCCTTCTTTCAGGTTTAAACGATCAACCAGTCTTTTGCTTCCTGTTTTGTATACTTGACTTAATTGTGGAAAATTTCCAACTTGGTCTATCAAAAAGAAGCTTGCTTCATAAGAATCATAATTGATTCCTCTCTCAAAATCTCCAATGTAAGGGTTACCTTGATTTGTATCTCCTGTGAATATATTATCTTTTGAATTTCTCATTTAGTTGATGATTTAAAAAAAATTTATAAATCTTCTTATTTTATGAAATTGATTAGTTCAAATAAAGAAAATATGAAAATTCAAATAGGCAATAAAACCATAGGTGAAGATTCTCCATGTTTTATAATAGCTGAAATAGGAATAAATCACAATAATGACATAAATATTGCAAAAAAGATGATTGATGCTGCTATAGAAGCCGGGTGTGATGCCTCCAAATTTCAGACATTCAAAGGAAAATTAATGTATCCAAAAACAGCAGGAACTTATGAAACTGACGGCAATACAATAAATATTTATGATGTAATGAAAAAAATTGAACTTCCCGAGGAATGGATAGGTGAACTTATGGAATATTGCAAAAAGAAAGATATAGTTTTCTTCTCAAGTGTCAGTGACATTTGGTCTGTTGATATTATGGAAAAATATGGAATGAATGCATACAAGCTGACTTCTTATGACACTACAAATATCCCTTTATTGGAGTATACAGCCAAAAAAGATAAACCAATAATAATATCTGTAGGAGCAGCATACATGAATGAAGTAGATGAAGCTGTAAGAACTATTAAAAAATATAATAATAAATTAGCAGTACTGCACTGTGTAACAAAATATCCAGCACCATTGGATTGTTGCAACTTAAATGTTCTAGAAACTTTAAAGTTAGCTTATCCAGATGTAGTCTGGGGTTATTCTGATCATACTGAAGACCCAACAATAGCACCGGTGGCAGCAGTTGTTAAAGGAGCAAAGATTATTGAAAAACACATAACTTTAGATAAGAATATGAGAGGAGCAGATCAAAGATTTGCAGTAAATCCAGAACAATTAAAAAAAATGGTAAATGCAATAAGAGAAACAGAAAAAAAAATGAAGAATGGTGAAAAAATTGAGGTTGATGAAGTTGTTCTAGGTTCCTCTGAAAAAAAACCAACAGAAATTGAAATGTATGTAAGAGATTTTGCTTATAGAAGTATATTTGCTACTAAAAATATTAAAAAAGGAGAAAGATTGAGCAGAGAGAATATTGGGGTTTTAAGAAATGGTGAAAATAAACCAGGATTGCACCCAAGATATTATAGTATGCTTATTGAAAAAAACTATAAAATTATTAAGGATGTTGAAGAGGGAAGAGCATTAAATTGGAATGATTTAATTGAAAGTTAATCTCTTATCATTTTAAAAAACGGTTTAAGTATGAACATTAGAAACTATGGAAGGCTCTTTATCAATAAGATTTATAACATCATTTAATTCAAAGAATTTTTTTTGGTTATATAATTTTTTATAAATATTTCTAACAAAATTTAAATCTTCAGGGGTATCTACGGTAAGTTTTAGATTTGGTCTTAATAAATTTAAAGGAGCATCAAAATTATAAAATTTAAATAAATCTTGATGTTCTCTAGCAAATAAAGTAACATGTTCTCTATATTTTATATTTTTACATAAATTATTTATCTTAAATAAAGCTTCTTTTGTAATCACTTCTGCTCCAGATCCACCCGGCCATCCATTTTCATGAAATGATCCAACATAATCTAATTTATTCTTAATTAAGTAATCAACAATCTGATCAATACATTTTGGATCTACAAATACATTATCTCCACATATTCTAACAATTATATCTAAATTAAATTTATTAATAGCATTTACAAAACGATCTAATACATCTTCTTCCGATCCTCTAAATGTTAAGACTTTTAAATTTTTTACATGTTCAACTAAAACTTTATCTCTTTCTCTATCAGAAGTTGCAAGAATTATATTTTTTGAGTATTTACTATGTTTTAAACGTTCTATTATATGTTCAAGAAGTGTTTTTCCTTCAATAAGAATTAACATTTTATTTGGTAATCTAGTAGAACCCATTCTCGCTTGCAATATAATTCCAACTTTATAATTAGCCATTTTATTAAAATTCTTTATAAATAGGTTTATAAATTTTTTTAATGTCATTACTGAAATGAACATAGATGATTTTTCAATTGGTGTGGATATCGAACCAATTCTAAGATTTAGGAATTTAGATAGAAGAGAATCTAAGAATTTTTTAAATAAGATTTTCACAGAAAAAGAACTGAATTATTGTTTTTCAAAAAAAGCATCTGCTCAACATTTAGCAGGCAGATTTGTTGCAAAGGAAGCAATTGTTAAAGCAATTAACTCATTAAGCAAAAAAGTACCTGCTTTAAATAAAATAGAAATATTAAATAATATGGATGGTATTCCTATAGTTAATTTAAAAGGCTATAAGGTTAAGATTAGTTTATCTCATTGCAATGATAAGGCAATAGCTTTTGCAATAGTAGAAAAGGATTAAGATTATGAATGAAGAATCCATGCAAGAAATAAAAAATATTTCTGATTACTTTAAGGAGTACACTTCTATTAAAAAAAACATGAAGACAAAAGATACAAATCAATTTAAAAAGATGAAAATTGCAGTATTATCAAGTTCGACTATTAAAGGTATAAAAGAAGCTTTATTTATTAAATGTTATAAACTTAGAATAATACCCGAGATATTAATTGGAGGATACAATCAATATAATCAAGAGATACTTGATGATAATAGCCAGTTATATAAATTTAAACCTAATTTGGTAATCCTTTTTATTGATACAAAGTCTCTGCTTGGAGACGTGTTTTTTGATTATTACCAACTATCAGAAGAAAAAAAAGATAACTTGTTTGGAGTTATTATTAATCAGATTAAATTACTAGTGGATAAAATTTTGCATAATTTAAATTGTAAAATTGTCTTGCATAATTTTGAAGTACCTATTAATTCTCCATTAGGCATTATTGATAACAAGCAAAGATTAGGTTTTATTGAATTTGTTAAGGATATTAATTCTGAGATAAGCCGACAATTCAAAGAAAACAACCAAATTTTTGTATTTGATTATGATGCATTTTGCTCTAAATGTGGCAAAGAGAATATACTTGACTATAAAATGTATTACCTAGGAGACATCAAAATTAGATTCAAATATATTCCAAGATTGTGTGAAGAGTATATTTCATATATCAAACCATTATTAGCACTAACAAAAAAATGTATTGTATTGGATTTAGACAATACTTTATGGGGGGGGATTGTTGGAGAAGACGGTTTCGAAGGAATAAAACTAGGTCCTACCCCGGAAGGAAGACCTTTTCTAGAATTTCAAAGATATCTTCTCTCTCTATTTAATATAGGAATTATTTTGTCTATTAATAGTAGCAATAATCCCGAAGATGCGTTAAGTGTATTAAGAACACATCCACATATGATTCTTAAAGAAAATCATTTTGCATCAATTAAAATTAATTGGGATAGCAAAATATCTAACATGAAAAAAATCTCTGAAGAAATAAATATAGGATTAGATAGTCTTGTATTCTTCGATGATGATAAACTAAACAGAGAAATAATTAGAACTGCCTTACCTGAAGTGAAAGTTGTGGATTTACCAGATGACCCTTCATTATATTTGAAAACTTTAATGGAGCTAAATGATTTTAATTCATATCAATTTTCTGAAGAAGATAAAAAGAGAGGTCAAATGTATGCTGACGAAAGAAAAAGACAGGAACTTAACGAGACAATTATGGATATAACTGAATACCTTAAAGCTCTGAATATGGTTGTAACAATAGAAAAAGCAAATTCTTTTAATATTCCTAGAATTTCACAACTTACGCAAAAAACCAATCAGTTTAATATGACTACAAAAAGATATTTGGAAGAAGATATTAAAAAATTTGCCAACTCTAATAAATATTTAGTTTATTCTGCAAGAATAGAAGATAAATTTGGAGACAATGGAATTGTAGGAGTTGTGATAGTTAAAAGGGAAGAAAAAAAATGGATAATTGATTCATTTTTATTAAGTTGTAGAGTAATTGGTAGGAGAGTGGAAGAAACCATATTGGTGTATATACTAGAAGAGGCAAAAAAAGAAAGGGTGAATACCCTAATTGGAGAGTTTATTTCAACAAAAAAAAACATTCCTGCAAAAGAATTTTATAAAAAAATTGGTTTTGAATTGATTGAAGAAAAAAATGGTAGACAATTGTGGGAATTTCCGATTGAAAAAGAGTATAAATATCCGGAGTTTATTAGGATTGTAAAGGAGCGATTGTGATGAAAAAATTAAAAAAAATATTATCAAATGTACTTGGCATACCTGAATCTGACATAACTGATAAAACATCTCCAGATAATTTAGAAACCTGGGATTCATTCAGTGGGTTAATGCTGGTATCTGAATTAGAGAATGAATTCAATGTCCAATTCACAATGGATGAAGTTACTTCAGTTAAATGTGTAAAAGATATAAAAGAAGCCTTAAAAAAACATGGAGTCAATCTATATGAAAGTGGCTGACCTAAGTTTCGCAGATATCAAAGAAGGTGGAATATACCAATTTACTAAAAGGATAACTTATGAGGATGTCTTAAAATTTGCAGAGGTTACAGGAGATTTTAATCCTTTGCATGTAGATAAAGAATTTGGAAAAAAAAGTCAATTCAAGCAAAATATTGTCCATGGTATGCTTGCAGGAAGTTTATTTTCAACATTGGTTGGTATGAATTGTCCCGGGAAGAAATCTCTTTATCTTTCACAGACACTTAATTTTAAAACACCTTTATTTTATGATGATATTGTAACTGTGAAAGGGACTGTTATTGCAAAAAATGAAGTTATTCATCTAATAACTCTAAAAACAGAAATAATAAAAGAGGGAAAGGTATGTATTAATGGAGAGGCAAAAATAAAAGTATTAGAAGGAACATAATGGATAAAGTCGCATTGATTATTGGAGGTACTGGAGGTGTAGGGTCTGCAATAGTTAGTTTATTGTCAAGGAATGGAATGAGAGTTTATGCAACTTATTATAAAAATAAAGAAAACATAGAGAAAACCAAACAACTAGAAAATTGTCAATTTATACAATGCGATATAAGAAAAGAAGCAGACGTTAATAAAGTTATAGAACATATTATTAATAATGAATCAAAAATAGACATTGTTATTAATACTGCAACAAACAGATTAAAATTAAAACCATTTGAACAATTGTCTCATCAAGAATTTTTTAATGATATAGAAGTTATATTGCTTGGCGCAATAAATCTCTTTAGAAGCGTCGTACCACTTATGAAAAAAAATAAATGCGGAACAATAATAAACATGCTAACAGCAACAATAAATAATCCTACCACCAGAATGTCCTCTTACATTACATCAAAATCGGGTCTATTTGGTCTTACAAAATCTTTAAGTGTAGAATTAAAACCATTCAATATTAATATTTATGGTATATCCCCCTCTTTTATTGAGACAGACTTAATAAAGGCATTTCCAAAGAAGCTTTTAGAAATTGAAAGAGAGAAATCTTTGGATAAAAAATTTTTACAACCAAAAGATATAGCAGAATTAACATTAAACATTATACAAAAACCAGAAAAATATCTGTCCGGAACAAATATTATTATAAAAACCAGACAAGACATTGTAAGGTTAATAGAAAAATGAATAAATCAATTTTTACTTTTAATGAAAAAGAATACTATACACAAGATATAATTAATGCTTTTGAACAAACCGGGATTAAAATTGGAGATTCAATCTTTGTACATTCTAACCTCAAGTCGTTTGGAAAACTTAACAATAAAATAATGAGAAATGAATTTCTTGAGTCATTCATAGAAGCTTTGAAAATAACAGTAGGAGAAAAAGGGAATATCATAATGCCAACCTTTTCATACAGTTTTTGCAAAAAAGAAATATTTGACCCAGAAATAACACCTTCAACGGTAGGAATCTTAACAGAATATTTTAGAAAATTAAAGGGAATAAAGCGAAGTATTGATCCTATTTTTTCAATTGCAGCTTTTGGTCCTGATAAAGAGTATTTTAGTGATGTTGGAACAAACTGTTTTGGAGAAAAATCTATTTTTGAGAAACTTTATAATAAAGATGTAAAAATTGTATTTTTAGGAGAAACTTTCGACATAACATATATGCATTTTGTTGAACAAAAATATGGTGTTCCTTATAGGTTTATTAAGAAATTTAAAGGAAAAATAAAACTTGGAAATAAACTAAAGGAATTCGTTTTTGATTATAATGTTAAACCATTAGATAAAAATATTAATTATAATCTTGAGGGAATTGCGGATTTTTTAGAGGACAAAGGAGTTTTAAAAAAGACTGAACTTGGAAACAGTAAAATACGAGTAATTAATGCAGTTGATGCCTTCAATGAAATTATAAAAGGTTTTAAACAAAATATCTATCTATTGCTTAAATAAAACTAACGCAAATGAATACTAATAATATTAATAAGGGGGGGATGTATGATTTGGTTAAAGACCTTTTTCCAATTTGTAGAAGTATAACAGGAAATGGGGTTAGGGAAACACTAAAAATCATTCAACAGCATATTCCAATTAATATTAATGAAGTGCCTACGGGAACGAAGGTATTTGACTGGACTGTTCCAAAAGAATGGAATATAAAAGATGCTTATATAATGGATGAAAATAGTAATAAGATTATTGATTTTAAGAAGAATAATCTCCATGTTGTAGGTTATTCTGTTCCAGTTAATAAAACAGTAAGTCTTCCAGAACTCCAAGAACATTTGTACTCACTTCCAGAACAACCAGAAGCAATCCCATATGTTACTTCATATTATAAAGAGATGTGGGGATTTTGTATTACACATAAAAAAAGAGAAATATTAAAAGAAGGCAAATATAAAGTCTTCATTGACAGCGAATTAAAAAATGGGGCTTTAACATATGGAGAGCTTATTATTCCAGGGAAATCAGAAAAGGAAGTATTTCTTTCAACTTATATATGTCATCCATCTATGGCAAATAACGAATTATCTGGTCCTGCCGTTACAACTTTCTTAGTAAAGTGGATCATGAGCAAACCTAGAAGATATACCTATCGCATTATATTTATTCCTGAAACAATTGGCTCAATAACATATCTCAATAAAAATTTAGATGTTATGAAACAGAACATTATTGTCGGATTTAATGTTTCTTGTGTAGGAGATAATAGGGTTTATTCTTATCTGCCTACGCGAAATGGTAATACTTATGCGGACAAGATAGCATTAAATATTTTATCATTTAAACATCCAAAATTTGTTAAATATTCTTTCCTGGATAAAGGAAGCGATGAAAGGCAATATAATGCACCCGGTGTTGATCTTCCAGTTTGTTGTATTATGAGAAGTAAGTATGGGACATATCCAGAATATCATACATCCCTAGATAATCTTGAATTTGTTAATCCAGAGGGATTAAGTGGATCTTACGAAGTATTTAAAGAGTGTTTAAATCTTATAGAAGAAAATAGAAAGTATAAGATAAAATGTTTAGGAGAACCACAACTTGGAAAAAGAGGGTTATATCCAACAATTAGCACAAAACTGTCTACAAAAGAAGTAAAAGGAATAATAAATTTTATATCTTATAGTGATGGAAAAAATGATTTAATAGATATTAGTAATAAAATAAATGTTCCGGTCTGGGAATTATATCTGATTATAGAAAAATTGCTGAAGGCTGATTTATTAGAGGTTATTAATTGAATTTGGTTTCTGAATTTAAAATAGAAAGATTAACCTTATTCTGAAATACCATTATTTAAGAAATAATCGTACAGGGAGTTTTGATTTAGAAAAACAAGTAACTTTTATTAGAAAATCATAACTATTAAAATTTTAAATGGATTCCTAAATAAATTTATAACTTTTTTGCAACAATCCACAAGTGAGATGAAAGCAAATTATCTTGAAGAAATCTCTGGAACTTTTCTCCAACATGTTCCCAATTATCAATTAATATTTGTTTTAAAAAATAATTATTAGATATGTCAAATTTTCCTTCCATTACTTTTTTTCTAACTAATTGTGCGTCTAATTCTCCAGGTGTTAATTTCTCAATTATTTCAAATCCGCATAAATTAAATAATTTTGTAAGTGAATCTAGGTTAAAATAATTTAAATGCTCTGTATCAATACTTTCAGAAATTTCTCTTAAAATTGCATTATCAAAACCTTTTATATTTGGGCATGTAATTACAATTATACCGTTCTTAGACAAGACAGATTTACAACCAAGAATAAATTCTTTTGGAGAAAATAAATGTTCTATTACTTCAAAAGATGTTACAACATCAATATCATGATTAAATTTTACTTCTTCTATTCTTTTATTTATAACTTCTAAACCTTTTTTAGAGCAAGTTTCTGCTAATGAAGGAGTTGGTTCGACTGCAATTACTCTGTTAAAGAATCCAATTTTTTTAATTTCTTGGCAAAATGTACCAAAACCAGCACCAACATCTACAATAAAATTATTTTTTGTATTATGACGTTTACAAATCTCAATAATCCTTTCTGCTCTTGGTTTAAATATTTTTTCCCTTCTAGCACCCTCAGAATTGGGAAATATAAATTTATCCCAATACTCACAATTTTTTGATGTTTTATAATATTCTTCTAATATTTTTGGACTTGGTCTTGGATTTATAAATGTTGTTTCACAATTTTTACAAACAACATAATTAAGAGTATATTTTTCAAAGCGCTTTTCATATATATTAGAATTGCATGCAGGGCAATTTACATAAACAAAATCTTTTTTATGTTTTAATAAATTATTAACATCTTCTAAATAAATTTCATTTGATTTATTCTTCATTTCTTGAGGTCTTATTTCTTCTTCTTTCATTTTATTCTATTTTTATAATCTCTCCATAATTTTTCTCTTTCAGCTTCTCTGTCTGTTAAATCTTGTTTATGTTCATTCCAGTATGCTTTTCTTTCTTCTTCCTTTCTTTTATTTTCTTCTTGTGAATCCCATATATCAACTTTAACCCAATTTCCTTGTTTATCCTTCCACCATACTCTTGGATCTCTAAAAATATCTGCAATTTTATCAAATTCTTCTTCACTCATGCCTGTATATTTACACCATCTTTTTAAATCACTTGATTTAACGTGATCATATTTTCTAACCATTTCTATACCTTGTTCTCTTGTTAAATAGCCTCTTCTTATATCTTTACAAGAATGATCACTTCCCCTACCATATCCAAATTTTATAAATTTCAAATAATCATGCATTCCATTTTCATATATATCGTCAAGATTTGACATTGTTCTATAAGTTCTTTCAAATGGTTTTTTTGATCCTTTCCAATTATATTCTTTTTTTACAATTTCAACTTGTTTATTAGGATCCCAGTTAACATAATTTCCAATGTAAATTCCTCTTATTTTATTCTCCTCTAATTCTTTATCACTAGGGTATTTCAGCCATGGAATATCTCTCTCTTTTATACCTTCTTCTTCATTTATCATATCATACCAATCAAATCCTCTTAAAAAATACTCTAATCTTTCTTTCGCTGTCATTTCAACAAAATCATTCATAGAATACATTCCAGACAAATCTGTTGGTCCGTGTTCTCCCCACATAATTAAAGGAATTTTATATTTTACTGCAATTTGAACAGGATATGTTTGAATCCCGCTATGATTATGCCAATTCATATCCCCCATTTTCATGAAACATAATCTATTCAGTTTGATTAATAATTCTTCACTAGGACGAAGAATAATATGATCAGCATCAAAAACTTTTCTCATTCTTTGTAAATTTCTCTCTCCTTCTGGCAGGTAATTATTACCATGATAAGTAACTAAAAGTGGTTTTAATCCCAATACTTTTGTTACATAATGAGTTTGAAAATAACTATCTTTTCCACCACCTACAGGAATTATACAATCATAATTAGAATTGCTTTTATACTTGTCAAATAATTCTTTGAGCATTCTAGCTCTTTCATCCCAATTTATTTTGCTTTTTTGTTCTTCTACCCTACAACCAGTACATACTCCTTCCTTGTCAAAATGTAAAGGAATTCCAGTAATACTAGGATAAACACATTTTGTACAGTATTGCATTTTAAATTCTAACCTCTATTCTATTCTCTTTCATTAATTTTTTAGCGTTTATTGCACTTATTTCAGTAAAATTAAAAATATTTCCCGCTGCTACGGCAGATGCTTTTCCAATTTTAATTCCATCAACAAAATCTTCAAATTTTCCTACCCCTCCGCAAGCTATAACCGGAATATTTACAGATTCCGAAACCATTTTAATTAAATTTAAATCGTAACCTTCTCCTGTTCCATCTCTATCAATAGAATTTAAAAAGATTTCTCCTGCTCCAAGTGATTCTACTTTTTTTGCCCATTCAATAGGGTTCATATTTGTAGGAATTTGCCCAAATTCTTTATACACTTCATATTTTCCTTTATCATTTATTTTTACATCTATAGAAACAACTATGCACTGGCTACCAAAAATTCCAGCAGCTTCCGTTATAAAACTTGGATTTTCTATTGCAATTGTATTAATTGCAATTTTATCTGCACCTCTTTTTAATCTTTCTCTAATATCTTGTATTGTTCTTATTCTTCCTCCAAACGTCAAAGGAATAAAACATTTCTTAGAAATTTCAGAAATAATATCTAGAATATTATCTTTAATTTTAATTTTAGTATCATATCGTCCGAGGTCATAAGTACTTTCTCTACTAATATCAATATATATCAACTCATCTACTCTCCAATCATTATATCTTTCTAATTGATGAATTGGATTACCAAGAGCGTTATGATAATTAAACTTCTCACTTCTAACCAACATTCCATTCATTAAAAATAAACATGTGATTAATCTTTTCTTTAGCATTTTAAAATTTTATAAAATTTTCTAATATTTTCAAACCAGCTTTCTGGCTTTTTTCTGGATGAAATTGTGTTCCAAAAATATTATCTTTTTGTATAATTGCCGTAAATTCTCCTCCATAATCAAAAGTTCCAGCAACAACATCTTCTTCTGGAGTAAAATGATAACTATGAACAAAATAGAAAACTTCAGATTTATTTAAATCTTTAAATAAAATACAATTCTTTTTAAAGTATACTTCATTCCAACCTACATGAGGAATTCTTAAGTTTTTATCTTTCAAATCAAATTTCTTAACTTTACCTTTAATATAACCCAATCCTTTAGTTAAACCACTTTCATACCCTTCATCTGCTAATAATTGCATCCCTAAACATATTCCAAGAAAAGGTTTTTTCCTTTCTAAAACTTGTTCTCTTAATACCTCTATTAAGTTTAAATCAATAAGATTTTTCATACCATCTGGAAAGGCTCCAACACCTGGCAAAATTATATAATCTGCTAACTTAATATCCTCAATTTTATTTGAAATGATTGCTTTATATCCAATATACTCTATAGCATTAGCTACAGAGGCTAAATTACCCATATTATAATCAATTATAACTATATTTTTTGGCATAACATTTTGTAAACAAATAAGTTTTTATACCTTACGATTCTACCTAAAATTAGAACAAAAATTCAAACAAAAACATATTTGCACCTATTTTGTTAAGTACTTTTTATGATTCTTCAATATTTCATAATTTTTCTAAAGTCTTCCTAATACTATTTATTCTCATTTTTAACAATCCCCCTTACTATTTCTGCAATCTTAATAGTGCCATTTCCATCCAATAACTTTTTTCCATTAATACTCATCTTTTCTCTTTCTTTTTTATCATTTATTAAACTTTTAAAAAGATTATATGATTTTTTTTCATTAAAATCTCTCCAATCTCCTACATATTTACATATTCCAATCTCATCCATTTTTTTAAGCCTGTCAACCTGATGGTCTATTGCTGCAATAGAAATAAAAGGCGTACCCACAGCACACAACTCAAATGCAGTCAGACCTCCAGTGGAAATAGCTAGATCCGAATTAAACATTAATTCAGAAAGATTCGAAACATTCTCCTTTAAATCATATTCACATTTACAATTCTTTAGGAATTTTTGAAGTTCTTCTTTATGCTTATAAGCACTACCAATAACTATGATAATGTTAATCCCATTGAATTTCTCAAGAACTTTCATAACTCTCAAAGTAAAATTTCTTAAATCACTACCCCCAAATGTAATAAGTATATTATTTGCTTTATCTAAGATTTTTTTGTTCAAAGAATGATATTTATTTATCCTTTCATTCAGAGGGATATAATCCAAACCAGAGTAATAACTTACATCTTCCCTCAAAAAATTATATTTATAATTCCCACCCAATCCTATCCAATTTATAAGAACATCAGAATAAACATCCATATTTCCATAATAATCAATAACAACAGTCTTGGATATTTTTGATATATCTTTTATATATTCTCCATAATTATCAATGATTAAACAAATAACTATCACATTCGGCTTAAAATCTTCAGCTATTTTTTTTATAAATTTTATTTCATCTTCATAAGAGGCATTCTCAGGTATTTCCTTAAAACTATAGCCAGATTCTTTTATTTTATTTATGCCATCTAAATATTTTAAGACAAATAATATTTCAAAATCTTTTAATTTATTGGCAATATTCATAAGAGAGATTACATCTCCCAAGCCACGCTCATTATTTCCATCTGCTCTAAAAATAACTTTTTTTGTCATAATAGTTGTACAAATAGTAATATTATTAAACTTATGGTTGCACAAAAAATTAATTTCAAGGAAATATATATTAAACTAAATCTCACTAGATATTTTGTCCTTTAATTCTCTGATGCTTAATCTGAATAGAAGCAAAATCATGAATAAAGACAGCAAAAGAATAAGCATAAAAACAAGGTAAACTATATTTTCTTCAAAAATGCTTGATAAAATCAAAGCAAACAATAACTCAGCATCCCCAACCATTAAAAATAAAGCGCTGATATTATCTAAATTTTTACTGCTAAATACTCTAATTTAATAATATAATCAAGATAAAAGGAGTAATAATCTACCAAAATCTATAAAAATATATTGTATAGACAATTACTATGGATTATAAGGATATAGTTATAAAAAGAGAGAGAAGCCTAAAAGAGGCGATGAATATCTTGGATAATACAAGAAAAGGAATAGTTATAGTAGTAGATGAAAATGAAGGATTCTTAGGGGTTATAACTTCTGGTGATATAAGAACAGCAATAATAAATGGGATTAATCCAGATTCATCAGTAGAAAAGATGATGAATAAAGATCCATTTTATGTGGAAGAAAATAATGAAAATGAGATATTAAAAAATATAGAAATTATAAAAAAATTTCCTGAAGGAGGAATTATAAAAATTCCTGTTCTGAATAAAGATAAAAAAGTAGTAGAAATTACTTCATTGATAATTAACATAGATAAAAAGATAAAAAAGGGCTTAGAAGAAGAAAAAAGTGTAAAAAAAGTACTTATTGTAGGTGGGGCTGGTTATCTTGGTTCTGTATTATCTAGAAAACTAATTAACTTAGGATATAAAGTTAGAGTTTTAGATAATTTAACATACAGTGATTTATCAATAAAAGACTTATATAATAATAAAAATTTTGAGTTTTTAAATAGAGATATAAGAAATATAAAAGATGTTGTTGAATCAATAATAGGTGTTGATGCAGTTATTCATCTTGCATCCATTGTTGGAGATCCTGCAGGATCAATTAATCCACAAAAAACTTTAGAATCAAATTATTTTGCAACAAAGATTTTAGCAGAAATTTGTAAATACAACCAAATAAATAGATTTATTTTTGCCTCAAGTTGTAGTGTATATGGTGCTACAGAAAAAGAAGAATTAATTGATGAAAACTCAAAATTAACTCCTTTATCCCTTTATGCTGAAACAAAGATTAAATCTGAAGAAGCTTTATTAAATATGGCGGATTCTAATTTCGCTCCCACAATACTTAGAATGGCAACTTTATATGGCTATTCTCCAAGAATGAGATTTGATTTAGTTATTAATTTACTAACAGCAAAGGCAGTATATGAAAAAGAAATTACGATTTTTGGTGGAGAACAGTGGAGACCATTTTTACATGTTGAAGATGCTGCTGAAGCATATATTAAATGCTTAGAAGCACCAATAAATAAAATAAAAAGCATGATTTTTAATATAGGGGGGAATAAAAATAATTACAAATTGTTAGAAATCGGAGAAAAAATAAAAAAAGTTATTCCAGATGCTGATTTAAAGATAAATAAACAATTACAAGACAATAGAAATTATAAAGTTTCTTTTGATAAAGCAGAAGATATACTAAAATTTAAGCCAATAAAAGAAGTAGAAGAAGGAATAAAAGAAATCCTTGAGATAATAAAAAAAGAAGAAATTATTAATTATAAAGATAAAATTTATAGTAATTATGAATTCCTTAATAATATAAATATTGATTAATAAATTATTCAAATCTAACTTTTAAGAGAAAATAATAGAACAAAGATTAAAACTGATTAATTTTAAATTCCTAAATTATCTTAATAAATAATTATATAAATAATAAAACTATTAAAGTTATGGTTATTAAAAAATCAATTATAAACTTTTATATAAGTTATCATACTCTTCAACAGTCTTAATTATATTAAAATTGCTCACAACTCTTTTCCTTGCTAACTTGCCTGATTTATTGACAAGATTTTTATTATTAACAAATCTAAGAATGGCTTTTTTCATATCAAGATAACTTCTTACTTTCATGCCTTCATTTCCTTTTATTATCTCGTTTATTGGTTCAATATCCCAGACAATTACTGGTTTCTCCATGGACATAGATTCCAGCAAGATCATAGGAATTTCATGTTTTTCATAAGTGTCAATTGCTGGATAAACAACTATCCTTGAGATATTGATCAGATTCCTTACATCCTTAGGATCTTTCACAAAAAGTACTTTTTCTGATAAGCCCAATTTAACAAGATTATTTTCTAGATATTTTCTTTCCAAAATTCTTTTCCTTGTTAATCTATAAGAGAAAATAAAAAGGATATTATTTACATCTTTCATACTCTCTATAACTTTCAGCATTATTCTAGAACCTTTCTTTTTTTCTAAATCTATAGGTATTAAAACGATAAACTTTCCCTCAAATTTCTTTGATAATTTTAGATCTTCCTTAAATGGTTTGAAATAATTTGTATCAATGCCGGTGTCTATTTTTATAACATTCTTTATTTTATGCTTCAAGAGCAAATCCTTTGTAAAATTAGAGATAGTAACAATTTTATCAGAAAAGAACAAATCATTTGAGACATTCCTTAATCTTGTAGGTATAGTCTGAATGGATTTCTTTGATTTAATATTGATTAGCAATTTGTTAATCCTTGAAGAGTACAATTCAGGAGTGTATATAAAATGGTAAATGTCTATATTTTTGATTTTTAGTAAAAAATAGAATAATCTCAATTTTTCAAGGTAAGAAATATTATATTTATACTTGCTTGGGTATACTCTATGTAAAACTATATTTGCTCCAACTCTTTCATTGAAGTTTTTTCTTACGAGAAGATGAATTCTATGATTTTTTATATTTTTTGCAATTCCATAAGCAAGATTTTTTCCGCCTTCATTCCAAGGAGAACCTAAAGGCCTGGTAACAAATAAAACATTCATTTTCTATAATAAGAAATAATTTTCCTAGTAGCATCTACAACGCTTCTAATATCCTCCACATTCATCTTGGGATACAATGGGAGAGAGACTATTCTTTTACTTACAAAAGTAACATTAGGAAAATCTTCTTCCTTATATCCATAAGTATTGCTGTAATAGCTCGATATTAATGAAGGAAAATGAACACCCGTGCCTATATTCTCCTTTTTCATTGCATTTATGAATTCATCCCTGTTAATAATTAACTCATCAGTATCTAAAACTATAGGGAATAAATGGTATGCATGTTTTATATCATCAATTTTTTTTGACAGTATAATTCCCTTGAAATTGCTAAATTCTTTTTCATAAACATTTGCATAGCTCTTTCTTATATCTAAAAAATGATCCAACTTGTCAATTTGATGTATCCCCAATGAAGCCTGAAGATCTGTCATATTATATTTAAAGCCTGGCTCTATCAAATGCCACACACTAGGTTCTCCATCTTTCATATATCTTTTCCATGCATCACTTGATATTCCATGCAAGCTAAGTATTCTTATTTTCTCAGCTAATTCCTCATTATTTGTCAGTACAGCACCGCCCTCTCCCGTGGTGATATTTTTTATGGGATAAAAGCTAAAGCATACAGTATCAGACATGCTTCCTATCTTTTGATTTTTATATTCAGCCCCAATTGCATGGGCGGCATCTTCGATGACTTTTAAATTATATTTTCTTGCTATTCTATGTATTTCATCCATATCACAAGGTTGTCCAGCAAGATGAACAGGAATTATTGCTTTTGTCTTGCTTGTTATTTTTTCCTCTATTTTCTTAGGGTCTATATTAAGAGTATCTTTGTTTATATCAACAAATACCGGTTTCGCGCCGACATGAACAATAACATTGGCAGTTGCAGCAAATGTCAAAGGAGTTGTAATAACCTCATCTCCTAATTTTATTCCCAAGGCAAGCAATGACAAATGCAAAGCTCCGGTGCAGGAGTTTAATGCAACAGCATATTTTGCCCCGGCATATTTCTTTAATTTCTCCTCGAATATTTTAGTCTTGGGTCCTGTTGTCAGCCAGCCAGACCTCAATGTGTCTAAAACTTCTTTTTCTTCATCTTCAGTTATTAAAGGCAGGGCAAAAGGCAAGAATGATGATCTTATCGGCTTACCTGTGATAATAGCAGGCTTGTTTAATAATTCCTTGATAGTTTTTATGCTGTAATATTTTATATCTTCCAAATCCCCCATGGAGCCATTCAGGATATTTTTTTCTATTTCTTTTATGCCATCCTCAATCTTAAATTCAGTTGTATATCCCAAAACTTGGTTTATTTTGTCAAAATTAACATTATAATCTCTATTATCCCGGTCTGATGGAGGATGTTCTATTTTAACATCGTTTATTATTGAACCAACTTTTTCAGCTACTTCACAAACCTGAAAATTTAAATCATTGCTTCCAACATTGAATACTTCCCCCTTCACTTTTTCTATCGGAGCTTCCAAGCACTTAATGAAGGCTTTTGATACATCTTTTACATGGACATTTGGCCTCCACTGCTTGCCTCCTCCTAAAACAAAAACTTTTTTATCTTTAATTGCATGTTTTGTCATAAGATTGACAATTAAGTCAAACCTCATTTTAGGGGAATAGCCAAAAACAGTTCCATTTCTTAATATTGTTGGATAAAAATTTTCACCCATCATTTCCAGTAATATATTTTCGAATTCAAGTTTTGTCTTTGCATATAAAGAAACAGGTGCCTTTGGGGAATTTTCATCTAACTGTGTTGTTATGCCTGTTCCATAGACGCTGCATGAAGATGAAAACAAGAATCTCTTTACACCCTTTTCCTTGCACATCACCACAAGTTTTTTTGATGCATCCACATTGATTTTTTTTGTATAATAAGAATCCAAATCACAGGAAGGATCATTGGAAAGCCCTGCCAGGTGTATAACTCCTTCCACGCCATCCAACAAATTTGGAAAA
>Ga0209542_10007930_pt1 | contig 20003 bp, 18 predicted proteins | sample RifCSPhighO2_01_FD_184028 | JGI IMG/M metagenome (GOLD analysis project Ga0209542, IMG submission 184028) | Soil microbial communities from Rifle, Colorado - Rifle CSP2_plank highO2_0.1 (SPAdes) (version 2) | ecosystem: Environmental > Terrestrial > Deep subsurface > Rock core/Sediment ...
GTTCGTTTTTGTTGGAAAACCTTTCAAAATTGAAAAATGTCTTTGTAACTTACCCTTATATAGAACTTGGGGTTTTTAATTCAGAGGATCTAAAGAAAAATGGTGTGTTTGTGGCAAATGCGCAGGGCAGTAATAAAGATGCAATTGTTGAGTGGGTGATGTTTATGGTTCTTTTACTGTTTAGAGAGTTTTCTTCTATGGTAAGAGTGAATGATAGCTTCCAAATTGAATTAAGAGAGAGTCTAGTAGGTAAAAGAGTATTGATAGTCGGCAGGGGGAATATTGGCACAAAAATAGGTGAACTATGTGAAGGGTTTGGGATGAATGTTGACTTCTTCGAAAGAAGAGATAATTTACAGTCGAAATCAAGAAACGTTGATTTGATTATTAATGCTCTAAGCAGTAACTCTTCAAGCAAAAATCTTTTAAACGAGAAATTTTTTATGTCATTGAAAAAGGGAGTATATTTTGTAACTTTTGTAAGACATTACACATTTGATATTGATGGGTTAATTAAGGCAATCAAAGCCGGAATTGTAAAAAATGCAGCGATAGACTGCGATCCGGAGGCCCCCGGTGATACAACAAATAATTTTTACAAGAAAGCACTAACTAATAAGAATATTTTAGTTACTCCTCATATAGCATTTTCAACCAAACAAGCTAATATGAATGGGAAAGAATTTGTAGTTCAGAATGTTGAAGCCTATGTTTCTGGCCACCCTAAAAATGTGTTAGTTAAAAACTGATATGGCTAATTACAAACTTTCATTTAAAAGAGCTAAAGAAGAAAATGATTGGGAGTTGATGCTCTCAATTGAGAAACAGTTTGCTAACTCAAAAACATACTTTGCTTTTACTAAATTGGAAGATCTGAAGGCATTCTTAGGAAAAGAAATCTCTTATTTAGTTTTTTTGAATAAGCAACCGGTTGGTGAGGCTGCATACGAATTGAAAGATAACGGAAAAAAAGCTTATATTTCAACTCTTGTTGTAATACCTGAACAACAAGGCAAAGGAATTGCTACGGGAATTTTTAATAAAATCTTAAGAGAAATAATTGATAAACCCGCTGTGGAAAATGTTGAATTGATTACTCATCCAAGAAACAACGCGGCGCTTGTGATTTATTTAAAAAATGGATTCGAAATAATTGAGTGGCAAGACAACCCTTTTGGTGACGGTGAGCCTAGATTAAAGTTAAGAAAAAAATTATTCTAATAATCCGCTTCCTCGTTTTTCATCATCTGCATATTTACGTCTAAATGTAATATTGAAAGGGTCTTTGGCATTTTTCCGTCGACCGTTTCCAAGAAGGCACTGATAGTTGTTAGTGAATTACTTAATGCAGTCAGAGTTTTATCATCTAATTTGGATGGTGGTTTTCTACGGTTATTAAGGTATTCTGCTAGGACTTGGGCCTCTCTTTCATCTAACTCTGCTTTAGCTCTTTTTGGGTTATCTTCTGGAATTTGCTCTCTTAAATCTCTTGTGAATTTTACATATGCTTCTGCTATTGCAGAAGGTTGTTCGTTTTCATCTAATTCCATAGATTTTCGTAAACTATCTTTAAATGTGGAATATGGAATTAATTCCGAACCCTCATCCCGAGTTAACATATCAGTATTATATCATAGTGGCTTTTATTGCTGTGTATGCTCTTTTATAATATTTTTTATTCTATTTTTCTCCACTTCCAGTAATATTTTATCAGCTTCAATTTTTTCTTTCCATTGATTCAGTTTTTCTTTTGCATTGTCTGATTTTAGTGTTTCTTCAACCATATTTTTAATATCTTCGTCTGTTGCGCGCCCTCCAATAAATTTAAATGGTATGCTTCCTGCTTCAAACTCCAGATGGACTTCCATTCCATCCCCAAAATCTTCTACGTGAGCAATTTGCGTGTAATAAGCCCCCAGTTTGCCTTGTTCCGGTTCGGTATCAATAAATAAAAGGGTTAAGGCGTTATTTTCCGACTTATCTCTTACGAGAATTTCTCCGACTTTGTACTGTTCCATGAATATATATTAGCATTTTTGTTTAAGAGCTTATAACCTTGTATATACTAATACCTTAGAATATGTATAATGTTGAAATTATGCTATCTCAAGTAGAGCAGTTTTTAAATAATCTACTGCAGGAAATAAACAATCTAGGAATCGATGTCAATAACCTAAAAATTGACCACATTGCTTACAGCACTAATTCATCCGAAAAATACGAAAACCTTTTGCCGGAGTTTATGAAAGAAGGTGAGTTGGTTAAGGAAGCAATGATAAGCAACAGAAGAGTGGCAGTAATTAAATTGATAAATCCTATTAAATATAAGAACCAATTGATAACAGCAATGGAGTTAATTGAACCAATTGAAGGAGAAAAAACTATTTTGGGGTGGGAGCATGCCGAATTTTTAGTAGACAATTATGATGACTTATTGAATAAATATCCAAGTTTGGAATGGAATACGAAAAACAAGGATAGAGAAAACTTTTCACGAATTAAGCTGGTTTTACCAAGCGGTAAGGAAGTTAAATTTTTGAATACCCCTGTTCTTGTAAGTGCAAGGATAAAGGAATAGTTTTCCGATTATAAGTTAATAATACAAATTATTTGAAGTTTACAGCAAATTATTTATAATAAAAGAGTGAGCAAGTATTTAATAGAAGTTTCACATGAAGCGAATAAGCTCGCCTGTGAACGGGCGATAAAATCTTTTCTTCAAACGGGTTCTCATTTTATGACTAACGCGGATTGGGGATGTTCTGATGGTGAGCACAAAGCTTGGATTGTGGTGGATTTGGACACAAAAGAAGATGCCCTGCTTGTGGTACCTCCCGAATACAGAAAAAACGCTAAAGTTGTAAAACTCGTGAAGTTTTCACTTGATAATGTTGATAGAAATCTTTTTGTAGACCACACGTGAAGTATTATAAAATCAGCACTTTAATTCTTCCTTGTTATAATAAATTTAAATTATTAATAAGTTAGTTTCCGTACATCAGGTAATATGTCTCTTTTTGAAATTGATTTTGCAAAACCGAAAACGCCTAAAATCACACCTACGGTTTTGTTTGTTTCCTTAATTCTGGGATTATTTTTTACATTGTTTTTTTATTTTTTGCCCGAAATATTATTAAATCCTTTATTCATGTTGAAAGTATTAATTTTTGCTTTTTTGATTGTTTTTATTCTGATTGGTATAAACAAATACTGGTTTAAATTTGTAGTAAAAGGTCCGCCATTTGCTTTGTGTACTCCGGAGAAAGTTAAGATAATGGTGGAATTGTTAAATATAAAATCCGGGGAAAAGGCGGCAGAACTTGGTTCGGGTGATGGAAGGATTGCAATTGCTCTGGCTAAAGAAGGTGCGGTGGTTACAGGAGTAGAAATAAGTTTGGTTTTATGTTTGATAGCAAAATTAAACGTAACGAAGGAAAATTTACAAGATAAAATTCAAATTGTTAGGGGAAATATCTGGGATAAAAACTTTTCGGATTTTGATGTTATCACACTTTTTGGAATTCCGTACATAATGGATGAAATGGAGAAAAAACTCCTTAGTGAACTGAAGAATGGTGCGAGAGTGGTAGTTAATAATTTCACATTTCCAAACTGGGAGCCCGTTAAACAAAAAGAGAATATTTTTTTATACATTAAAGAGTAGTTTCATTTAAAAAATATTTAGCATTTATTATCGTCTGCGATATCTTTTCAAGATTATCTAGTTAGCACGATTGCGTTCGGCAGACTTCTTCCGGGACCGATTGCATACGAACCATTTATATACATCGCGGAACTACCCCCTCCATCAAGGTTTAAGGCATTCAACGCACCAAGGTCTCTCATAACATAAGCGGCGTCGGTAACTGTTGCACCTGTAATTATTGCCAGGTACAAATTAGACCCCCCCGCTCCGATCGCACCCCGTAGCCCTTTTATATCTTTCTGAAATGATGTCAAATCTCCTGAACTTACGACAACTTCTCCTTTATTAACCAGCGTGGGGTAATTAACAATTCCTGCCGTCACGCTTCCGCCGCCATAGTCCGTGGATTTTTTGTAAAACATCGGATTTGTACCATTAAAGGCTGCCAATCCCGTTTTACTCCAGTTTAGTGAACTTTTGCTTAACCACTTTCCTAAGTTGCTATTGTATAGTGCGTAATCATAGGAGTTTACTTTGCCTTTGCATGAATCGTAATCCGGCGGACAGAAGTATGTGCCGTTCATTCCCGCATATCCGTTGTTTTCTTTTACATACTCCGCCAGAGATTTTGTCGGGCAGTTGTCTTTACAGGTATCTTTATTTGCTGAAACCGTTTTTACTCTTACCTGTGATAAGTGCATTTTAATTAAATACACACCAAATGTTCCTCTGCCGTTTTTTACGGTTTGATAACTATAACCCGTAGCGGCTTGGGCTGGAGCAGGGGTAGGGGGTGGCGGCAACGAAGCCAAATACTTTTGATATTCGGTATCTAACAGCGTAATAGAATCTTTTATTTCGCCTTTGATGTTTTCATACTCCTTATTTAAAATTCTTCCTCCCCATTCAGCCGATTTTGTAGTTTCTGCAGCTGTTTCCAGTTTTACTTCACTATTTCTCTTTATTTTAGTAAGCAGTTCATCGTATATTTTGTAAATTTCGTTTACCTGAAAAAAAGCTTGAGTGCTTTGAAGCGTTTTAAGGTTTTCCAGTTCAGCTTCAATTAGCGTTTTTGCCTCCAAAGCGCTTTGAAATTGAGAAATCAGCAAATGATCGTCGAATAGCTCTTCCGCGAAGTTTTCACCGAAGTTTTGCTTGAATGTGTTTATCTGATCCTGATTATCCTGTATATCGGATAAAGATTTTTTAATATTTTGCAGCTCTAAGAAAATGTAAATAGAACCAGTTATAGAAGTAACTGTTATATAAATCACAAAAATCCAGTGGAAAAGCCGTCTCTTTTTTTCGTAAAATGCGACTAATTTGGGCAGCATAGAATTATTTATATATTATAAGGGAAAAATGCACATTTTCTATATAATTCTATGATTGTTTTGCGGTTTCATTTATATAAACACGGCTTTTCAGCTGATTTCTTTTAATCAGGATTACTAATCCGGTGAGGCATGGTATCACAAGTGCGATTGCCATGTTGCCGTATTTAAGGATCGACGGCTGTGAAGGATCAGTGAAGACAAGTTTTCCGAATGGAGAGCTTTTTGTTTTTATATCAGCAAATGATTCTTGGCCTGAAAGCCAGGAAAATATATTTAAGGCAAACACAAAATTTTCGGGAGTTTGCTGCACGAATTGATCTGTAAAGAGTTCTGAATTTCCCATTACTATCATTTTTCCAGGGCTGTTCACGGAACTTTCTTGTGAATTTTTGGATTCTATAGCAGCAACCAGTGTGTGCACGGCAAGATTCTGCTTAGGGAAGGTGTCTTCCTGTGGGTTAATTGCAAAATTACCGGTTTTTAACCCTGCGCGTTCGGTTGTTATTACGAGATCACGTTTGATTAATCCCAGTTCTTCCAGCCTCTGGTCATTGATTTCAATTGAGCTCGGCCACGGCATTGTTATAGTATTCAATTTTAATGTTATTGGATCTTTGGGATCTTTTACTATTCCTCTAACCCAGAACGGGTACGGTAAAAAGTAATTTAGACCGCCTGCGGCCGTAAATCTCAAAGTTTCGCTTGACTGCAAGTCATAAACTATATTCTGGTTGACTTTAATTCCGAAATATTCCAGGAACGGAGCAAAAAGATCTTTCAAAACATCAGCGTAAGACAACTGTTTATCCACATTGTAAGTGTCGATTAAGAATAAAACATTTTTGTTTTTCTGCATAAACAATTTGATTGCTTCTTTTTCGGGGTCTTCAAATTTTGTTGTTGGTCCGGCAATTACCAAAGTGTCAATATTCTCGTCAATTACCGGGTTTGTTTTATCCAATGTTATAGCTTTTGTTTCGTACTGCTTTGTGAGTTCGCCGTTTAAAAACGCGTAGTCAAATAATTCTTTTTCTCCGTGTCCTGATAAAAATCCTATTGTTTTTTTGTCCTTTGCGGTTAGTTTGTTAATAATGGATGTTAGTAAATATTCCAAATCGTCTGTTCGCTGTATGAATGGAATCGATTCGTCTTTACCATCAGCCAATATATGAACCCCTAAAAATCCGGTTTTAACCTTAAATTCTTCCTGGCCGATAACATTAAATTGTATCTCCTGAATTCCCTTTGTAACAGCTTCATCAGCATCCTCGGATTTTAACGACGGATCTTTGGTTTTTACTATTATTTTGCCTTTAGAACTTATTCTGTAATCTCTAAGAATGTCTTTGACGTCTTGGACTACGGGAGAATATTGTGAAGGCAATTTGCCCGAAGCATATAAAGTAATTTCCACGTTGTTTTCCAATCCGCCGGTTACTTTATTAGTGGAATCAGATAATGTATAAACTTTTTCTTGAGTTAAATCTAACCTTCCCGGAACGTTTGAACCTAGATAGCTGAAAACTAATGTATTTCCTATTAATAACAGAACGATTAGTTTTATTCTTTTATATTTGGATCTTAAGTTTCCATATCTTCTTTTTGAAAGCTGCAAAAAAGCTAAGGAGATGAAAACCAGAGTAAATGACAAAAAGTAGAGTAAATCGCGCAGATCGAGAACACCTCTTATAGTCGACTGAAAGTGGGTTAAAACCGAAATATTTGTCATAATTGGAAGTATAGAAAAAGGTATTGAAATAGTAAGAAATTCCGAACCCGATACTATTAAAAAGAAAACCGCAACCATTGTGACGAGAAGCGAGGCAATTTGGTTTTTGACCAGAGATGAAATATAAACTCCGAGAGAAACAATAGATACCGAAAGTAAAACACTGCCGATCAGCTGTCCGGCGTAAACACCCCAGTCAAACTTTCCGAATTTTGAAAATGTAAAGGCGAGCGGAAATGTAAATAAAAGTGCGTAAATGATAAAGACAGAAGCGCTTACAATTTTACTCAAAATCAGTTCAATATCGTGTATAGGGTGGGTGAGTATTAACTCCAAAGTTCCTTCATCTTTTTCTTTGGAAATAGAACCCATAGTGATAGCGGGAATAAATATAAGCAAAAGCCAGGGCAAAACTTCAAATAAACTCCTGAGTGAAGATTCTCCCACTATTAAGGCATTTTTAAAAAACAGGAACTGCCACATTAAGGAAAAAGCTATTAAAACAATATATGCGGCCGGATTGTTAATATAAGATTTTATTTCTTTTTTGGTTATTGCTTTAACATTTAATAAATTCATATTAAGATCTTATTTTGTGAGCTCCCTGAAAACGTCTTCCAGCATCATGTTTTCTTCAACCAATTTCCAAATTACCCAATTATTTTCTCTTGCGATTCTTGATATTTCGGGTTGGATTTTAATATTTTCATTTAGAACAATTCTTGCGGAATACCTGTCTTGCATTTCGCTCCAAACATTAATCGTTTCGATGCCATTAATATCATGCAGGTTGCTTATTACATTGTTTCCTTCAATATCCACATTTATTGAACTCTTGCCTTTTACGAGTTTGTTTAGATCTTTCACATTGCTGTCGGCAACCATTTTGCCTTTATTAATAATTAAAGCCCTGTCGCATATTGCTTCAACCTCCTGCATAACGTGAGTGCTTATAATTATTGTACGGTCTTTGGACAAGTTTTTTATTAAGGTTCTTATTTCGCTTCTTTGATTTGGATCCAGACCTTCAGTGGGTTCGTCCAGCACCAAAGTTTTTGGTTTGTGAAGCAAAGCTACAGCCAGTCCGACTCTTTGTTTAAAACCTTTTGACAGTTCATTTATAGGTTTATAATAAACGTCTTTAATATTTGAAGCATTTACAGAAAAATCTATTGCATCTTTTCTTTGAATTTTTGTTAAATTTCTCATATCAGCCGAGAACTCAAGCATCTCCGACACCAGCATTTCTTTATACAGGGGATTGTTTTCTGGTAAGTAGCCTATTTTTGACTGAACCTGGATCGGATTGTTCCTGATTGAAACTGTATCTATTTCCACATTTCCTTCATCAGGGGAAATAAATCCTGTAATAACGCGCATGGTAGTTGTTTTTCCGGCACCGTTAGGACCGAGCAAACCCACAACTTCTCCGTCTTTTGCTTCAAAAGAAACTCCATCAACAGCCTTTAAATTTCCAAACGATTTAGTAATATTTTCAACTTTAAGCATAAATATTTGCGCTATGAATATATATCATATTTTTATGGGACAGTTAATATTTTACTAAAAATACTTGCAGATAAACTTCTGTTTATGATTCTAACATAATGAATTAGCATTTATAAATATTAAATTAAAAGATTGAGATTGAGTTGTCTGTTATTTATAAATATTTCTTTGGGGTTATTATATTCTTCTATAGTTCTGCCTACGAGTTCCTTTCCATTAATTATATATATGTTATTTCCGTTCCCGAATGTAATAAAGTTTCCTTTTACACCTAAAATAATTCCGCTTATTTCTTTAATTTCTTCGAGACTTTCAAGATAAATAAAATTTTGTATTTCTTTTGATTTAAAAATTGATGGAATATAAACCTCACCGAACTCCGGATTTTTAAGTAAGTATTTTCTGAAGTTTGTATTCTTTAAAACCGTTTCTATTTGTAATTCTTTCTCTTTAAGAGTGTGAATTGGTAAGTTGTTGATATTTAATCCTTTTATTATTTGTAATTTTATATTATTCGATATTCGTTCAGGAATATTTGTGTTTCTAGAGATGAAACTTTCCACTTCCAAAATGTCTAATCCTTTTAGAGAGGCGAAGAAACAATAAGCCGAAGCCCCCTGCTCATATAGTCTGTCGTACTTTCTTAATAGGTTCGCTGTTCCGACTTTAATAAAGTCAGGAGAGAAGTACGCTAAATATAAAAAGTGTTCCATTTGAAAGTATTTTTTTGCCGTCTCATTTAAGTTATTCGATCTATATACGAATCCTTTTTTAAATCCCATATTTGATTCACACTCTTTGCATCTCTCGTATTTTGTATTACTTAGATCAATCTTTTTTATACAAGGTGTATATTCTCCTGTTAGTAAATTGAAATATCCTGGACAATTTCTTTGCTTTGATACATTCCAGCTGAAAGAAAGGTTTTCTAACTTTTTATGTTCAATGATATTGAAGGAATCGCTATATGTGATCAGGTACGGAGTTTTTTTATACCAGCCAAAGTTTAATACCAGATATTTTATGTTTTTAGAGTTCATGATCACTAATAGTTTATTTATACTTAAGAGCCTCAGCTTGACTCGGAAATAGTGGGATTAAGACGTCAATTGGACATCGTATATTTAACGGTGATATAGTGCTTGTTGTGATAGGGATAATATCGAAACTTCCAAGGAATCACTTTGGACATATAACTGACCAAACAATCGATTCACTAATAAAAGGAGTAAGCGTTACCGCAACCGGTATTCCGGGATTTGGAAAAACATATTTCCCCAGATTTATAGAAAAACGAATAAACGAAGATTTTCCAGAAATTAAAACTGCGATAATTAACTTAGATTTGCTCAACCCGTATGACTTTAATAGTACGATGTTGCAAATAAAAAACAGAATAGGTTGTCCAAGTTCAAAAGACATTCAGACTTATTTAGAAAATATTAGTAGGAAAAATCAGGTAATACTGATTTTGGAAGGTGTAAGCAGCAAGACAGATAAAAGACTTCTTCAGTTGTTTTATAATTTCGGAAATATCAACCCCACTAGAATTGTATTTTTAACAATTGCAAATTACACGGTTCTTGACTCTGATTTTATTAAGGAATCAAACGGATACGCGCTTTTTGCCAAAACCTTGTTAATTCCCCCGTTTGATCTTGAAGGAACTGAAAGAATAATAGATATAAATAATAATCAGTATGGCTGGAAAATTCCTGAAAATATTGTGCCCGAGATATATAAACTTTCCGGAGGAAACCCGGCGCTTATACTTTATATTTCATTATATTTAACGGAATATGATACAAATTCTTGTGAATTTATTGACCACATGTTGCAGTTTCCCGCACTCCTTGCGCGTATAAATGATATTGCAAATGTAATAATTAAAGAACCCTTGAATTTGTGTTACAAGTTGGGAGTTATCGATTCTAAAGGAAAGATATTTTCTCAGTTAGTTTCACATTATTTAGGAAAATTTGAGGCAAAAGGCTACGGGTTTTTTATGAAAAATCTTTCTGAGAGGGAGAGGAGACTGCTTTCAATATTAATCGAAAATAAAGGAAAAGTTGTAGAGAAAGAAAAAGTTAGCCGGATAATGCTGCAGACACCTGATACCTACTCTTTGTGGGCGATTTATAAAACTATCCAAAGGCTGAAAAATAAGATTAAGGAGTTTTATACGATTCAAACAGTTAAGAATAAGGGGTACGTTTTAAAAGAAGTAAAGTGAATACGGATTATTTTTGGCGGAGGGAGTGGGATTCGAACCCACGTGCCGCTTGCGCGACGCTTGGTTTTCGAGACCAGCCCGGTACGACCGCTTCGGTATCCCTCCATGTTTATGCCAGATTTAACTTTTTTGTTGTGACTAGTAAATATTATAGGAAACTCTACACAAAATAAAATCTCGGGTTTATTTGGGTTTGAGGACCAACCAGACACGTCGCGTGCTTAAATTTCGTTTACGACGTGTCTGGCAGTTTGCATGATGGCTGTCCCTACCTGAGCCACCACGGTCGAGATGCGGTAGTTGAGAAAAAAGGATCAGGCCATTGATCCCATGGCGGTTGGTGGGTCACTTCAACCACCCCTACACCGACTAGTAGAGAGAGGATTATCAGTATAGTTATAAAGGCGATTCTCCTTCTCAGCCTTCTACTTCGCATTTTTCAGCCCCTTTAGTTTAACGTCCATCGGACGGGATTAGGCCTATTATATTATAGGTCTAATAATAAGTAAAAATAGTTAAAAAAGTGTACAAACAGGGGGGAAATAAAATTTTTCAGAAATTAAATTAATTTTGTTAAAAACAAAAACTGATTTTATATTGCTAAGGTAGTGAGATTTTAAGTTAGGACAAACCAGACATACCGCACTGCGTGAAAGCATTCAGCATGTCTGGCGGCCTTTCTTCGATCACGTGCCTACTGGAATAAGCCCAGTGACCTTAGAAGTTCGAGTCCTTCCTTCAGGGTAGGGTTGTTGAGTTGCGCCAAAAGCGCATTCCCGATGAATGCCAGAAAAGCTAGCACTATAACGACACATACACCCATACCAATCATGGCCTGGTGAGTCTTCATCCTTTGCATTGTGGCCTCTCCCTTTTACGTCACATGGACGATATAGTTACAATGTACCATGGGTTTCTAGTTATTAAAATACTTACTGTCTTTAATCTTCTCCGGTAAAAAACTTTCATTTCCGTACTTCTTATACCCTTTGCCATAACCTATATCTTTCATCAACTTGGTTGGTGCATTTCGTATATTTAAAGGAATAGGCAGATTTCCGTACTTCTTAACGTCCTCCATTGCCTTCTGTAAAGCGTCGTAAACGCGCCTGTCTTTCTTAGCGGATGCCAAAAAAACAACCCCGTGAGCTAAATTAATTGCGCACTCTGGTAATCCAACCTTTTCCACCGCGGAAAAAACTTCATTAGCTACAAGTAAGGCGGTAGGTTGTGCCATTCCAACATCTTCGCTCGCAAATACCACCATTCTCCTGGCTATAAATTTTGGGTCTTCTCCTGCATCGATCATTCGGGCTAAATAATAAACCGCTGCATTTACGTCGCTTGACCTCATGCTTTTGATAAATGCGCTTATTGTGTTGTAGTGTTCTTCTCCTTTCTTATCAAACCTTAAATGCTTATTTTGCAGTGTGCTTTTGAGAGTTTCTACCGTAACATTCTTATACAGGTTATTGGTGTCGTCGATCATTGTTATTGCCTGTCTGGCATCTCCGTTTGCCATGGCAACCAGCCAGTCTTTTGCTTCGGAGTCCATTGGAATACCTGTTCTGTTTATTATTTCGTACATTTCCGAGTCGGTAAATTCTTTTAAAATAAAAACTCTGCATCGGCTTAAAAGAGGGGAAATTACTTCAAAGCTTGGATTTTCTGTTGTTGCTCCGATTAAGGTAATTATTCCGGTTTCCACATAAGGTAAAAGAAAATCCTGCTGTGCTTTATTGAATCTGTGAATTTCGTCTAAAAATAAAATTGTGGGTTTGTTCGATTTTTCCAGAGAGAGTTTTGCAGCCTCTATAACCTTTCGTACATCGTCTTTTCCTGCTGAAACGGCGGAAAGGTTGTGGAATTCCGCGTTGAGCTCGTTGGCGTAAATTTTACCCAAAGTAGTTTTTCCCACTCCCGGAGGACCCCATAATATAAATGAAAACAAATGCTTATTCTCGATCGCAATTCTTATTGGTTTGCCTTCTCCTGCCAAGTGTTCCTGGCCTATAAATTCATCCAGACTTTTTGGGCGGATTCTTGAAGCTAAAGGTTCCATATTTGAAATATATCACCTTCGGGTATTGTTTGGCTATCGGAAGTTTATGGTAAGTTTAAATGCTTTATAATTTCCTCTGGCTTGTTTGCTATTGCAGCCGGTTCGTGTTTTTTTAGAAGACTTTCTGAATTGTATCCCCACGTCACTGCTATGCATTTTATTCCCGCCCTTTTTGAGTCTTTAATATCTCCGACTGTGTCGCCGATATATATCACTTCCTCTTCGGAAAGTTTAAATTCTTTTAGTGTTTCTTTTATAACACTGGTTTTTCCGGCTAAAAAATCCGCGTGCTTAACAAAACTTATTTGTTTTAACCCGTTTAGATTTAAGAATTCCCGGACATTTCCTTCAGAGTTAGTAGTTATCACTCCAAGTACAATATCTTTATCCGACAAAGTTTGAATGACATTTTTCATTTTAGGAAATAATTCTAAAGTGGAAATTCTCTTTTCAAGTTCGTTTATAATGGTTCTTATAAATTTCGGGACTTTCCAAATAGGAATTTCGATAATTCTCAACCAGCTTCTCATAGGCACATCTCTTAGTTTGATCGCTTCAAAATAATCAATAGGATCTGTTCCAAGCTCTTTATACAGCTTGTTATTAATATCTACCATTTCCTTAAATGTGTCCGCCATTGTTCCGTCAAAATCTAATAAAATAAGTTTTGGTATTTTGTTTTGCATTCTTTGATTATTATAACAAAGCAATTTTTTTAATACTTTCAATATTTTTTACACATAACCAGGCACTTTGTAGTCCATAACCGGTCTTGTCAATCTCAAACGGCTTTATTTTTTCAGTGCTACAAAAAAAAACGAAAATAGCATATTTTTTGTTATGTATATATTTTCTAACTTGAGACGGGATGTTCTTAACACCGAGATCCAGCTTCGCGTAATTTTGCATTATCTCTAAAGCGTGTCTATCACTTTCTATCAAATATTGATGTACATCGGTAACTTTTGCTTTAACAATCACATGGCATCCCGAATCTTTGAAATAAAGAGTATCTCCCTTTTTAACCTTGTTCCAAGGTGCAACTTTAAATTTATACCATCGGGACTCTACTTTCTTAACATCGCTAAGTATTTTAGGAAGTAACCCCCACTCTTTTTTCATGATTACCACATGGTCCATTTTTATTTAAGAAGTTTAAGGATCTCAACCGCCCGCTTTGGATTTCCCCTGCCAATCGGAAAATAACAAGGTATTATATTTGTTTGGATTCTTCCTATTGTTACTTGAGTTTTTGAAACTTTTTCTTTCCTCATGAAATTTTGGTAGTACTCTTCCAACTTAATCTTTTGAAGAGTTAATGCTTCATATGGAATCAGGCCAAAAGTTATTATATTTTGCGGCTTTACAATTTCTATTTCCCTTATCAGCGTTGGAAGGAATATTTTTATTTTTACTTTACTCGGTAGGTCGGCGTTTTCACCTGCCCACTTTACTATATTCGTAAAATTGAAGCTTTTTGATTTAAGAAAGTCATAAACCTTTTTAGCAAACGACTCGTCCCATGATTTCCTTTTTTCAATCTCCTGCATTAATTCATTTTCGAGATGTCCGGCTTTATGGAAAATTCTCCAAATGTTTTTAGTACCAATAAAGGGTGCTCTTATACCGTTCCAGTCAGGATTGGTAGATATGTTTCTAATGGTGGGATTGATGAAAACAAACATGTATTTGGGATTATTTAATTCTCCTCCGCTGGGAATAGGCATTAGACTGCTATTCGGGAAATGTTTTTTATTGAGTTCAATTACATGTTTATATAACTCGGTCAGATTTGATATTTTTTCCAGGGTCATACTGAAATAATAGCATTTTTATTTTTAACGTTTTGCGGTGGCCCCGAGCAGTGGTTTAGGTTGCTCAGGGCTATGTGGTTAGACGATGATGGAGGAGACATTGACGCTAAGTGCTGCCAAGCACATATCGACGACGTCAACGTCTGATTCACCGCTTGCCGGTATTCGGTAAACGCGACCTTCGTAAAAGTTGCAAATCAATGAGATTTGACTTGATGCATTTCCCACTGAGTCGAGCACCAGCAAGAAGGAAATCTTGTTTCCAAGATAGTAAGCATTTCCGACAGTCATCTTAATCCCAACCAAAATCGCCTTCCCTTGGGGGAGGTCTGCCTCGCTCGGGAATTCGATGACTTGAACTTCCAATCGGTCAGCTAGAAGTTTACCTATCCGCCGACATAACAGCTCGTCTCCTAAGATCAGCGTGTACATCGTTTCCTCCTCTAATGACATTCGAAGTTGCGCAGATTATAACAATGATTAACCCACTAAACAATCGCTATAGGGCGGTAATTTTCTTTCGATATAAGTGATAAATCCGGTAATTTTTGCAACTGTTAACAATCCACTATTATAATGATAGTTGATATAATAATAATTATAGCCAGTTATCACTTAATAGATCGTAATTGCTAATAATCGTTTATCACACTTAAATGAAAAATATAATTTAACGCCTTATAGCATTTAAACAAAGGTATTATCCCGTCCCGAGAAATAAGTAATAATTTAATTTGGTATAATGCAAGTGATGTAAATCTTCCGATGGGGGTAGAGCTATGTCGACAAAAAAAGTTTTAAGAGAAAGCATGGGGAGATCGTTTCCCCACGCGGACTATTATTGGCATGGATGGATGGGAAGGCAGTTATGTTAGGAAGGGGTGTACGATTGGAAGTATTGCCTCAAGAGCCATCCAGGTATATCACGTTCCGTGTTGTCGGTAGCCTTGGAATGTACGTGGAAGTTGATAGTGTCCATATAAGGCGAAGGCTTTTCCGACGACATGCGTAATAAAAAACAGCTGAGTCGCCGGCCACAGCACTAATCTCACTTACACCGGTTCCTCAGCTGCATCAGTACAATAATGGATGTGACAACAGATATTGCACATTATTAAATTAACGTTTTATAGATACGCATCTATACAAACATATACTTATTTTTGTATAATAGTTCAGCTTCAAATGTCCTCTGGATGAGGACAAAAGGATATGTTAGTCTTTAGCTTGGTGCCGAAAACTTTGGTGCTGTTTTTATTGTTTAAGCTTAAGATGTGATCTTGGAGCCAAAATCTAAGATCTTTTTTTTGTTAACGGATATGAGAAAAAAGGCCATTTTCTTAATAATATTAATTTTAATAGTTTATATTGGATTGTTTATTATTGTAACTTCTAAACCACAGAAGTTGATTAAGCCTATAACAGGTGTAAATAGTGTTTTTGTGAAAACTTATCCTAATGCAGCCCTGGAAAATTTGTGGATCGCATACAGAGATAAAATTCAGAAAGACGGCAGAACAATCGACCGTTCGAGAGATTTTTTAACCACATCGGAAGGCCAATCATACTCCCTGCTTAGATCCGTTTGGATGGATGATAAGGAAACTTTTGATAATGTTTTGAAATGGACTAACAATAATTTGAGACAAAGAGAAGATGATAATTTGTTTGCGTGGAAATGGGGCAGGAATCCGGATGGAAGCTGGGATGTGCTGGTTGAAGAAGGCGGTATGAACACTGCTTCCGACGCCGACCAGGACATTGCGCTGGCCCTGATTTTTGCGTACAAAAGGTGGAATCAGGAACATTATTTAAAACAAGCTATTCAAATTTTAAATGACATTTGGAAGCAGGAGGTTATTACAGTAAATGGAAAATATTATTTACTTGCAGGAAACTGGGCCAAGAACGAACCCCAGCCTACCATTAACCCTTCATATTTTTCATTTGCCGCATATCCGATTTTCGCTGATGTGGACTTAACTCATCCTTGGCTGGAATTAAGGGAAAGTTCTTATGATGTTTTGGAAGAGGCCACTTTGTCCGATTTGGATTATGAAGAGAGTGCAAACATCCCTCCCGATTGGGTTAATCTTGAATTGACAACGGGAAAGGTTCTGCCGGTTTTGCACGGTGATAAAGATACACATTTTTCCGATGATGCATACAGAATTATTTGGAGAGTAGGTCTTGATTGGAAATGGCACAAAAATGAAAGGGCAAAAGAATTTTTAAAGAAATTGTCATTTTTGGAAAATGAATGGAAAACGCAGGGGAAACTCATAGCTACTTATAAGCACAACGGTGAACCTGTTGATTATCATGAAAGCAACAGCATGTACGGGGCAACCTTGGCTTATTTTGATTTAATGCACCCATATATTGCCCAGGATATTTACATGAGCAAACTCGCCGTGCTCTATAATTCCGATACTGAAGATTTTGCTGAAGACATAGGATACTACTCTCAAAATTGGGTTTGGTTGGGAATGGCTTTCTATGAGGATAAACTGCAGAATTTATTTGAAGTTGAAGGGGTTGACTTATGAATAGAGAAAAAATAAAAGCTCCCCATCAAATAATATCTGCCAATATATCAGTTTCCCAAATTTACATTTTATATTGCTTTTTTACAATAGTGTTTTATTTTACGTGGTGGATGGATTTTGGTAATGCGGGCAATCCTCTGCTTTTCGGGCTACTTTTTATTGGCGAGGTTTACCATCTCTGGCAGGCTCTCGGTTATTTATATACTATTTGGGATCAGAAGAAACTTAAGCCTAAAGTACTTAAAGAATTTTATCCTGTTGATGTTTTTATAACTGTTTGCGGTGAGCCTAGAGATGTAGTGGAAAGAACACTTAAAGCTGCAATAGCAATGAATTATCCAAAATTTAAGGTTTATATCTTAAATGATAGTAAAGGCAGGAATATTTCCAACTGGAAAGAAATCAATGAGTTGGCGGAAGAATACGGAGCAACATCAATTACTAGAGATGTTAACAAAGGAGCGAAAGCGGGGAATATTAACAATGGTTTAGCCCAGTCATCTTCGCCGTTTTTCGCGGTTTTTGACGCTGACCACGTCCCCCATAAAGACTTTTTGAAAAAAACCATGCCTTACTTCGAAGATACTAAAATGGCGATAGTTCAAACTCCGCAGTATTATCAAAACAGAGATGACAGCTTTTTAACCCAGGCAGCTTGGGAACAGCAGGAATTATTTTTCGGTCCTATCTGCAGAGGTAAAAACAGGCTGAACGCAACTTTCTGGTGCGGCACGAATGCGGTTATAAGACGCGAAGCACTGCTGGAAGTAGGTGGAGTTCCTGAAGACAATATTGCCGAAGACTTTTTAGCCTCACTTTACATGCACGAAAAAGGTTGGAATTCGGTTTATGTTTCGGAAGTGTTAACAGACGGTATGGCGCCATTTAATCTTGGAGACTATGTTAAACAGCAGTTCAGATGGGCAAGGGGATCTTCCGAAGTTATTTTTCATCACAACCCGCTATTTAAAAAAGGTCTTTCTTTTGGGCAGAAGATGCAGTATTTGTATTCTTCCAGCTATTATTTGAACGGATTTATAGTATTAATAGACGCGCTAATACCCATTGTTGTTTTGTTTACAAAAGTTCTTCCGGTAAAATCCACAACTTCGGAATTTATGATTTATTTCTTCCCGTTTATGTTTTCAACAATCCATTTGTTGATGCTTTCTACGCAGAATACTATAACGTTTAGAGCGATTCAACTTTCTATAAGCTCTTTTTATATTTTTATAAAAGCGTGCCTCTCTTCGCTTCTGCGGATACCCGCTCGGTTCGAGGTTACACCTAAAGCAAAAGAAACAGGTAACTTTTTATCATTTGCCTCACTGCATTTTATTTACGTTGCGGTCGGATTTATAGCCATTGCTTATGGGCTTTTAACCCAGGGTTTTGCCCCTTCAGTTATAACCAACGGATCATGGGTTTTATTTAATATTGCTTTTTTCTTCGGATTTATCAGGGCTGCTTATCCTTGGAAACAATCGTTTGAAAACGCGCTCGAAAAATTAAAAACCTTATTAGGATTGTATAAAGAATTTAATGTTGTAGAAAGATATGATTACTCTCCAGTTTTGCAATCTTCAGGAGGGGGCGGAGAAAGCATAGACCGGGGGAACCTACTAATTTCAAATAGCTTTGGGAGCGAGGAAAATGCAAAACTCAAAAACGATTAATTCACAAAATGGCAATTTGCATAAGAACGTGCACTTATATTTGATTATAGCGAGCTTGGTAGTTGGTTTATTATTGAGAATCTGGAACTTGGGATCTGAAAGTTTAAGGCTGGACGAGGCACAAAGTATTTGGCAGGCTTCTCATTCAATAGAGTTTATAAAAGAGTACATGTTGAAAAATGTACATTTACCCTTGCATAATACCCTACTTCATTTCTGGATTGAATTTTTTGGAACGTCCGAACCTGCGGTAAGACTACTGGCAGTAATTCCGGGAATGCTTACTCTGCCTTTTTTATATTTACTTTCAAGGGAAATATTGGGAAAGAAAGGAGCTTTGATTACATTGGTTCTAGCTTCGGTTTCACCGTTTTGGGTTTGGTACAGCCGCGAAATCAGAATGTACACTTTATTAACCCTTGTAACTACAATTTCATATTTGTTTTTTGTTAAGATTTTAAAAACCGGCAGGTTCCGATATTTTATCTTTTATACTGCAGCTAATTTGATTGGTATTTACACTCACTATTTCTTCTTTCTGGTTCTGCTGGTTCAAGTGTTGTTTTTCTTTTATTTCTGGAAAAGGAAATGGACGGATGGAAATAATACCAATGTAAATAAAAAGAAACTGCTGGTAGGATTTATAATTTCCGCGGTTTTAACTTTTACGGCTTTTTTTCCCTGGGTTAATGCCCTTTATAATTCATACGGGTCGGGAACTTTAGCTCCGGTTCTCCCAAAACCTACAACTTTTAATTTAGTTCTAAGTTTTTTTGAATTTGTTTTTGGATTTCTACCGGTAAATTTTATGGGAGTTTTGATTTCGTTCTGGCCGCTGATTACACTGTTCGGATTTATATTTTTAACCAAAAGGCAAAGTCCCTTTTCTAAAGGTTTTCATCTGGTGATTCTTGGCACATTTTTGCCTATATCCCTTGTTTATTTTGTAAGTATTGTGTACAAGCCAATGTACTTAACCAGATACCTTATGCCCGCGACTCCGATGTTCTTTATTTTTATTTCCTGGTACATTGTTGAACTAAGAGGGAAAGTAAAATTTTTATTTATATTGTCTTATTTAGTTATTATTGCGCTGGCAATACACGTGCAGTTTACCAGCACAGAAAATCCGGCCAGAGAAAATTACAGAGATGCGGTGGAATATGTGACCGTGAACGCTACTCCCAGGGATATTGTAATAGTATCTCCGCCTTATATAATTTATCCCTTTCAATACTACTATAACGGGAATACCAGAGTTTCAACCATGCCAATTTGGAATAAGAAAAAAGGAGGAATTCCACAGACAACAATTGAACGCGTTCAAAATGATACCGAAACTTTGAGGAGGGGGCATCAAAGAATGTTCTTAGTATTAACATCGGGTTTGGAGGGTTCCGATTTAGTGAAAATGTATTTCGACAACAGCTTTACAAAACTCGATAAGC
>Ga0209542_10007931_pt1 | contig 20002 bp, 22 predicted proteins | sample RifCSPhighO2_01_FD_184028 | JGI IMG/M metagenome (GOLD analysis project Ga0209542, IMG submission 184028) | Soil microbial communities from Rifle, Colorado - Rifle CSP2_plank highO2_0.1 (SPAdes) (version 2) | ecosystem: Environmental > Terrestrial > Deep subsurface > Rock core/Sediment ...
TCCATTGTCACTTGTCTCAAAATCCTGACACTTGGATCCATTGTGGTTTCCCAAAGCTGTTCTTTATTCATCTCCCCTAAACCTTTATATCTTTGGATGTAAACCCCTGGTGTTTTCTTTAGCGCAGATGGATTTTCTGAATCCTCGGCTACGACCTCTTCCCCCTCCGGCGCAACATCATCCATAGGTAGCGCTTTAATCCCGGTTTGCATTAACTTTAAGACTGAATCCAGTTCTAGTTCAGTATAGGCATATTTGATATCTTTACCTTTTTGGATTTTAAACAACGGAGGCTGGGCGATATAAACATAGCCCCGGTTTAGAAGTTCTGGCAAATACCTAAAAAGAAAAGTTAAGATCAGCGTCCGGATATGGGATCCATCCACATCAGCATCAGTCATGATAATAATCCGGTGATAGCGCAGTTTATCGTATGAGATAGTATCCCCAATACCAGTGCCCAAAGCAATAATCAAATTCTTGATTTCCTCAAACTCTAAAATCTTGTCTAACCGAGCTCTTTCAGTATTTAAAATCTTACCTTTTAGCTTTAAGATAGCTTGAGTTTTACGGTCTCTTCCCTGCCCGGCCGTGCCTCCAGCTGACTCCCCTTCTACTAGATAGAGCTCTGATTGGGCAGGATCTCTTTCCTGACAATCCATTAATTTTCCTGGTAGACTTGCTCCTTCCAGGGCTCCTTTTCTAATAACCGCATCTTTGGCCGCTCTAGCAGCTGCCCTGGCTCTAGCTGCTAGAATAACTTTTTCAATAATTTTTCTGGCATCCGATGGGTTTTCTTCAAAGTAAACTTCTAATCCTTCTCTGACAACTTGGTTAACGATCGGTTGGACTTCAGCATTGCCTAATTTTTCTTTGGTTTGAGACTCAAATTGAATCCTTTCACTGTCCATTTTAATGGAAATAACTGCAGTTAATCCTTCCCGCATGTCCTCGCCGGTTAGATTTTCATCCTTTTCCTTTAGGGCTTCAGTTTTTCTGGCATAATCATTAATGGCTCTGGTCAGTGCAGTTCTAAAGCCAGTGATGTGTGAACCACCCTCAGTTGTAGGAACAACGTTGGCAAAGCTTTCGACGTTTTCATTAAAGCTGTCATTATATTGTATGGCCACTTCCACCTCAACATCATCAATTGTTCTATGGATAACAATCGGGTCAGCATGGATCAGCTCCTTATTTTTATTCAAATGTTGGATTAAAGTACTAATTCCAGATTCAAAAAAGAAATGCTTCTCACTCAAGTCCCGTTCATCAAATAAATGAAAGTAAATGCCTGAAACTAAGTAAGCCACTTGTTTGAGTTGGCGTTCCAATTTTTCAAATTCTGGAACTATTGTAGAAAAAATAGTGTCATCAGCATGGAAAGTAATCTGCGTTCCAGTTTTAGCTGACCATTTGAAGCTAGTTTCATAAGGCAATTTTAAATCAGCTGGTAGTTCTTTAACAGGAGCTTTAGGAACTCCAATGGAATATTCTTGGAAATATTTTTTACCTTCTCTTCTAACTTCAGCACGCAGATAATTTGAGAGCGCATTAACTGCAGAAACACCAACGCCATGTAGACCAGAGGAAACTTTATAACCCCCTTGGCCAAACTTACCGCCAGCATGCAAGATAGTTAAAACTACCTCCAAAGTAGATTTGCCCATTTTAGGATGGATCTCAACTGGAATTCCCCGGCCGTCATCGGCCACAGTTATATAGTTATCTTTGTGTAAAACCACCCAAATATTTTTGGCATGTCCAGCCAAAGCCTCATCCATGCCATTATCCACAACCTCTTTAATTAGATGATGAAGACCCCTAATATCAGTTGAGCCAATATACATGCCAGGTCTTTTTCGGACAGGTTCCAGCCCCTCTAAAACCTGAATCTGATCTGCATTGTAGTCATTTGAGTTCGCCATAAAATTTAACTTTATAAGTGTAACATACAAGTCAGGATTGTGCAAACCAATGTGTAGAGTTTAGCTTGTTAAATCAGTATAAAGTAACTATCTTTTGTTGTTTGGCATCACCAGCATTAAATATTCCAAAATACCTCTGGGGTTCACATTCTGGTTGATCCATTTTTCAGCCTCCAAGAGTTCTTTTAGAAAGTTTTTAATGTCCTTTTGTTGTACAACTAAACTACGATCGGAGGTTAGTTGTATGAGTTGCTCTCTAAAATATTGGATCATTGCCAGTAAAAATTCTTTTTTATCTTTTAATTTTTCAATATATTCAAAACGCTCCTCTAAACTGGAATTTACTAATGTCTCAATGTTCTCTTGATTTACTCGCATGCGCGAGAGATCCTTCATTTCACTCAGGATGACAATTTCACAGCGGGATAAAATGGTAGGTAGTAAATCATGCTCTGAATTGGCTCCTAAAATTAAAATGGAATTATCTGGTAATTCTTCTAATGTTTTAAGTAGAGCATTTTGGGCTTCAGGTGTAAAGTTGGAGGCGTTTTCAATTACTACTCCCCTACCCTTTGCTTGGAAAGGCTTAAAAGATAGATGTTCTTTAATAATCTTAGCCTGTTCTATGCCTAATTTTTCTCCTGATTCTAAAACCAAGATATCCGGATGTTTCCGAAAATCTAAATTTCCTTCCAAAAGGCTAGTTGCCAAAATCTTAGTAGCTTTCCCTACTCTGTCTTCCAGGGATGTTGAAATTAAAATCTTTGCCAGCATACGCAAGTTTTAACATAAACGTTGACACTGATCAAGTTTTAATGCAATATGAATTAGTAACTATGCCAGACCCATCTGTCCCAACACAGGGCTTAAACCTAGAAGACGCCCTATTTAGCCAAGGGTATATAAATCAAGACCAGCTGTCAGCCATTAAGCTGGAAAGTATTAATACCGGTAAATCCACAGAAAGGATTATTCTGGATCATAACTTAGTGCCTGCTGATAATGTGGCCAGCGCGCGTGCGACTCTGCTTAATGTACCCTTTATTAAACTGGAAGGTAAAGCAATTGTGGCTGACGTGCTAAACCTGATACCTGAACCCGTGGCCAAAAGATATAAGCTGATCCCATTTGATAAAAAGGGTAATTTGCTTCAAGTTGCCATGGCAGATCCTTTGGATTTGCAGGTGATTCAATTTATTGAGAAAAAAAGTGGGATGATGATTCAACCGGTGATGGCGCTGCCGGAAGATATTTTAAAGGCCATTAATGACCAGTACTCCCAAAACCTGACCACTGAAGTCACATCTGCCCTAAAAGAGGTTGAAGAGGTAAAGCCCGAAGCAGAAGAGTCCGATGGTCCGGAAATTATCAGGGAGGCTCCGGTCACCAATATTGTTAATCAATTGTTGGAGTATGCAGTTAAATCCAGGTCCTCAGATATCCATATTGAACCCCAAGAAGATCACACCAGAATTAGGTACCGTATAGACGGTATACTACATGAGAAAATTTTGTTGCCAAAAGGCGTTCATGACGCGCTAATCTCCAGGATTAAAATTTTATCAACATTAAAAATAGATGAAAAACGGTTGCCTCAGGATGGGCGTTTCACCTACTCCTTTGGTAAGGAAGAAATTGATCTGCGTGTTTCAACTATTCCGACGGTTCACGGTGAAAAAGTGGTGATGAGGCTTTTACCCAAATCTGTTGCAGCACCGAGCCTGGCTGAATTGGGCTTACGCGGTGTCAGTCTTAAAAATTTTGAAACTCAGTTGCTTAGGACTCACGGAATTATTTTGGTCTGTGGACCAACCGGTTCAGGCAAGACAACCACTCTATATTCAGTACTGAGCAAAATTTCCACTACCAGGGTTAATGTAGTCACAGTAGAAGATCCGGTTGAGTATCAGATCCCCGGTGTTAATCAAATCCAAGTTAATCCGGCGGTTGGAGTAACCTTTGCCTCGGCTCTACGAAGTTTTTTAAGGCAGGATCCTAACATAATTATGGTTGGTGAGATTCGGGATAATGAAACTACTGATTTGGCTATTCAAGCCGCTTTAACTGGTCACCAGGTTTTTTCATCTATCCATACAAATTCTGCTGCAGGATCACTCCCCAGGCTTTTGGATATGGGAGCTGAACCATTTTTGATTGCATCTTCTGTAAGCGCAGTTTTAGGCCAAAGGGTGGTAAGAAAAATTTGTCCTCATTGCAAAGTGGAATTTAGCCCTCCGCCGGAAGTGGTAGAAAATATCAGAACAGTTTTAGGTAAGTTGTTACCAGCTAGCGCTTTAGTAGATGGAGCGGTAAAGCTTTACAAAGGTCAGGGTTGCTCTTTTTGCAACCAAGTTGGCTTTTTGGGTAGGCTGGGAATATTTGAAGTTTTAGTTGTTGGTGATAAGATTTCCAGAATGATTTTGGATCGAGCTAGTTCAGGGGAAATTGAGATGGCCTCAATTGAAGCCGGAATGGTTACCATGAAACAGGATGGCTATTTGAAAGTGCTTGAAGGGATAACTACTTTGGAAGAGGTACTAAGGGTAGCCCAAGATTAATATGACTATTCAACAACTGCTCGAAATAACCATTGCCAAAAATGCTTCGGATCTTCATTTAATTGTTGGATACGGTCCGCAAATTAAAGTATTTGGGGAGATGTTTCCAATTGCAGGAGAGGAAGTTTTAACAGAATCGAGTATCGAGAGCATGATATCTGCCATTACTTCTGATGTCCACAGAGCAATGTTTCGGGAAAATCTGGAGCTTGATTTCTCCTTTGACTTTGAAGGTAGAGGTCGATTTAGAATAAACGTTTATCGGCAAAAAGGGACGATGGCAGTGTCTCTTCGATTAATTCCAAGCAAGATTTTAACTCTGGAAGAGCTGGGTCTACCAAAAGTGGTTAGTAAATTAGTTAATCTAAAACAAGGATTTATCCTGGTTACCGGGCCCACCGGTCAAGGTAAATCAACTACCCTGGCCTCGATAATTAATACTATAAATCACAATAGGAAGGTTCATATTGTGACCATCGAAGACCCGATTGAGTATACCTATGATGTTGGGCAGTCAATTATTTCTCAAAGAGAGTTGCTGGCTGATACCAGATCATGGTCAAATTCATTGCGTTCAGTACTGCGGGAGGATCCGGATGTGGTGTTAGTTGGTGAAATGAGGGATCTAGAAACTATTACTTCCACGATGACTATTTCCGAGACTGGACATCTGGTATTCTCAACGCTTCACACTAACTCCGCTGCCCAATCAGTTGATCGGATTATTGATGTTTTTCCTGAAAATCAGCAAGCTCAAATTAGGCTACAATTTTCTTCCACTTTTGAAGCTATTATTTCCCAGAGGTTAATACCCACAATAAACCCCGGAAGAACTGTAGCCACAGAAATTCTCTTTGCCACACCGGCATCAAGAAATATTATCAGGGAGGGCAAAACTCATCTGATTGATAATCTAATCCAGACTTCAGGAGAGCTAGGGATGATGAGTTTGGAAACTTCGCTGGCCGGTTTAGTTAAGGAGGGAAAAGTTTCAGCTGAAGTAGCGTTAAAATATGCCCTTCGCCCCTCACTACTAACAAAACTACTACGATAGTATGAATTTTATATACAAAGCTAAAGACATGACAGGCGTTGATCACAAAGGCGAAATCGAATCGGGTGATATCCGGGGTGCCCTACTGGTTCTAAGGAGAAAAGGTTTAATCGTTATTGGTTTAAATCCTAAAGTTGCAACACAAGGTAATTTTATTGATAAATTCTTACATAAAGTCGGCTTTAATGAGGTAGTAGCTTTTACCCGGCAATTGGCAACTATGGTAGGAGCTGGTTTAGTTTTGTCAGAATCAATGGATATTTTGTCAGAACAACAAGAAAACAAGAGTTTTAAGAAGGCGCTGGAAGAGGTTTCCCACGATATCAAAGGTGGCCTAACTTTGGCGGCGGCGCTTGCCCGTCATAACGGTATTTTCCCGCCGGTTTATATCAATCTAGTTAAATCAGGTGAAGCGTCTGGGAAGCTTGATCAAGTCCTTTTGCGGATGGCTGATAGCCTGGAAAAAGACCGTGAATTCAGAGCCAGGGTTAGAGGAGCGATGATTTATCCTGTAGTGGTTGTAACGATGATGTTTCTTGTGATTGTGCTAATGATGGTGTTCGTGATTCCCCGGCTGACGGTACTTTACAATGAATCTACACTGGATCTGCCATTACCCACTAAGATTTTAATTGCAACCTCTAATATATTTATCAATTTTTGGTGGTTGATGCTGATAATTGCGGCAGTTGGAGTTTTTTCGCTTCGGAGATGGATTAAAACACCGGATGGTAGACTGGGTTTTGATAAGTTTTTGCTTAAAGTTCCAATCGTAGGTAAAATTATCACCAATGTTACTTTGACTAATTTTAATCGTACTTTTGGGTTACTGGTTTCTGCAGGGGTGCCACTGCTTGAAGCAATCCACATCGTTGAGGACGTTATTGACAACTCTGTTTTTAAAGCAGCCCTAAAACAAAGTTACTATGGCGTTGAGAGGGGGTTATCTTTTTCTGCGCAACTATCTAATCTGCCTGTTTTCCCAAGACTTATCAGCCAAATGATTAAAGTTGGAGAAGAAACCGGTAAATTGGATGAAATTTTTACTAAGTTATCTGAATATTTTGAATCAGAATCGGATCATCTGATTAAAAACTTAACAGTAGCAATTGAGCCAATTGTGTTGGTGGTGTTGGGCGTTGGAGTTGGATTCTTGGTGTTGTCGATTATTCTCCCAATATACAAATTAACTACTTCGTTTTAGTGTTTATGCTAACTTATAAGTCAATTTTTAATTTTTAATCAATTTTTAAAATTTAAATTTTAAAGTTTCAAACATTCATTTCAAATTATTTTGCTACTTGACGAGTTGCAAAGATGTATGTCTACAATAGATTATATGAATTTTCTGAGAGGAGGTGAGGAAGTTTGAGAAAAACTGCTCATGGTTTCACATTAGTGGAACTTTTGGTTGTCATTGCTATTATTGCCATTTTGGCAGCAGTTGTAGTGCTAATTATCAACCCATTGGAACTTACTCGCCGAGGAAGAGATTCAGCTAGGTTAACAGATTTAGCCAATCTACAGCAGGCCATTAATGTGGCTGTTCAAGAAGCGACTGATTCTGGTGGAGAGATTTTATGTAATGGAGCTGCTTATCCTTGTGCTGGTTTAAGTACTACTGGAGGTAATGCGGCAAGAGCTGCTAACGGTACTGGGTGGGTAAAGGTCAATCTCGGTAGTCAAGGCAGCGTGTCTGTGCCAACTCTACCTGTTGATCCAACAAACAGTGCGACTTATCATTATCTGTACTGTGCTGATAATGATGCTTGGGAGATTAATGCTGTATTGGAATCTGCCCAGCAATCAGGTAGAATGGGTACTGATGGAGGTGAAGACGACACTAAATACGAAGTTGGTTCTAATCTAGGATTAGTTGGAACCGGTCCTTGTATCTACTAAAATTGTGGATTGGTTTTCGGTCATTGGATTTATATTAGGCATTATATTAGGAAGTTTATCTGGAGCTTTGGTTGACCGAAGTTTAAAGAATAAGAGTTTTATGGGGAGATCATACTGCATAAGTTGCAAAAAAAACTTACGGTGGTATGATCTCTTTCCCGTTTTAAGTTTTCTAATTTACCGCGGAAAATGTCGTTATTGTCACAATAAGATCCCCAAAGAGGTTCTTTTTACAGAAATTACATTAGGCATTTTAATTGGGTTTTTATTTTGGCATTCTTCCGGTAGCTTTCCAGGATTTGAAAACTATTTTAGTCTGGCTCAATTTGTATTGGATCTAATTTTCAAGGTTTTCTTTGTGGTAATTCTACTAATATTGGCAATTACTGATTTAAAGAAGACTTTAATTCCAGACCGGATTGTCATACCCTCTCTTTGGATAGCTTTTAGCTCTCTGTTAGTATTAACCGGCTATAAAATCTTTTATCTTTATCTATACCTATCTAATACTGAAATTGGTAGGTTTTTGCTGCCGCCCCACAGCGACTATTTTTATCGTCACTCTTTTTACCATATCCAAGATTTGATTACAACTATATTAGTAGCTTTAGGGATTGGTGGGTTTTTTCTGGTTATCATAATATTAACTAAGGGCAAAGGTATGGGGGGTGGAGATGTTAAGTTGGGGGCTTTTATCGGATTAGGGCTTGGGTTTCCAAATGCCATCTTGGCATTAATGTTGTCATTTATTAGTGGTGCAGTCGTGGCACTAACCTTAATTTTATTTGGCAGGAAAAGTTTTGGCCAAACTATTCCTTTTGGACCCTTCCTAGTCCTCGGAGCCATCATTGCCCTATTTTATGGGGAACAAATTATAAATTGGTACTTGGGATTAAGGGTAGTGTGAAATTTAAAATGATAAGACTATCTCAAAACTTAAATGTCAAAACTCAAAGTTACAATTCAAATCTTAAATCTAGTGATATAAAGATTAGGTCATATAGGTTTTCTTTAGATGTAATTAAGTTTGTTAATGATTTACCTAATAAGAGAGGCTTTTGGTCTATTGGAGATCAACTATTAAGGTCGGCCACATCGATTGGTGCTAACATTATTGAGGGTCAAGCCTCTAGCTCCAGAAGAGAATTTATCAAATACTATGAAATTGCTTTGAAGTCTGCAAACGAAACTAAGTACTGGATTTGCTTACTGAGAGATTCATATTCTGAAATGAAGTCAGATTGTGAGACGCTATTACAGGAAGCAATTGAAATCAGTAACATGTTGGGTTCTAGCGTATTAACCTTAAAAGGGAAGAAAAAGTTTTGAGATTTAACATTTCGATTTGCGATTTGAGATCTAAAATTTGAGATGAACATTTAACACTTTGAACCTAAAATGGGGTATTGACATGGTATTTCGTTTATGCAAATAATAGATTACTGAGAAAAAAGAACAGATTTTTCTTAGATAAAAAGAAATTAATTTTGATCTATTGACAAGATAATTTCTTTTAGATAATAATAAATATATGTCCATACAACTGCCAAAAAATAACAATAACTCCCGCCAAGGTTTCACCCTTATTGAACTTCTAGTAGTTATCTCTATTATTGCTGTTCTCGCTGTCATTGCTGCTGTTATCTTCTCCGGAGTCCAATCAAGAGCTAGAGATGGAAAAAGACGAGCTGATGTAACTGCAATAGCCAAAGCATATGAAGCACAAAAAGCTGCTGGTACTACTACTTATCCTGCATCGCTTGGTGCTTGGTTTGCAGGAGGTGCGGTTCCTATAGAAGCCTCAACTGATCGTAATTATATACTTGTTTATTCAATTGTTGCAGGTGCTACTGTTGCTCTACCAGGAGCTTGGACTGCCCAAACACCAGCAGTCAACCCAACTGCTGCTGCAGGTACTACTGTTGCTACCTTTGCTCCAGGTTTACCAGCCACCATTACTTCATTCCAAGCCTGCGGATTATTAGAAAATCCTGTTAATACTGCATTTTGTGTACCAAACGCTCAGTAAAATACTACTTGCAACCCTCCCCTGCGAAGATTTGTGTTAAAATATACTTATGATACCTCAATTTGTACAACCTTTTCTATGGTCTTATGATGTTAGTTCCCTAGATTTGTCTCGTGATAAAAGACGGATTATAACAAATGTATTAAATCTTGGCACCAAGCAGGCAACTGATTGGCTCTTTAAAGTATACTCCAAGCAAGATATCAAGGATTGTCTAGTACACCCCTTACCAGGTGAATGGAGCAAAAAATCAATAATTTTTTGGTCATTTTTGATGGATATTGAGCCAGGTCAGGTTAACACAAGGACTTTAATGTAGGTATGTTTTATAATATTCTCGATAAAAAAAGGCTTGACATCTTACCCCTTCTAAGAAGTTTCAAGGATAGTTTTTACCTTGCGGGTGGTACTGCGCTAGCTCTACAAATAGGGCACAGAGATAGTATCGATTTTGATTTTTTTACCGATAGAGATATAAATACAGAGAAATTGTTTGAACAACTGAGAGAAATTTTTAAAGGATATAAATTATTAAAAATACAGGATGAACCCAATACACTGACAGTGCTTATTGATGAATCAATTAAAGTAAGCTTTTTTACTTATCGATATAAATTGATTGATAAAACTATCAGCGATCTGAATTTAACTTTTGCTGGAATAAAGGATATTGGTTGTATGAAGTTATCTGCTATCACAGGAAGAGCCAGTATTAAGGATTACATTGACTTGTTTTTTATTTTAAAACTCCACTCCTTGTTGAGTCTCTTGGAGAAGGCTCATGAAAAATACCCGGAATTAGATAGGAACCTAATTTTAAAGAGTTTAGTTTATTTTGAAGATGTTGTCCAGGAGAAAATTCTATTTAAAAACAGTAGCGATATTGCGTTTGAAGAAGTGAAAAAAGCATTGAAAATTGAAGTTAAAAAAATTAGTGGGTTTTAACTACTTGAACTCTGACTTACCCTGTGTCACAATGAATTAATGCCTAAATTAGTTAAGAGTTTCGAGTTGTTAGTTATGAGTAATCACAAGAAATCTGTGGACTATGAACTCAGAACTCATAACCATTTCGGTTTTACTCTCATTGAGCTTTTGGTTGTAATTGCTATTATCTCTATTTTGGCGACAATTAGCTTTGTTGCCTATTCTGGGGTACAAAAGAATGCGCGGGATAGCAAAAGGCAAAGTGAGATAAACTCAATTGCCCAGGCATTGGAGATTAGATACCAGATATCCAGCGGCGTTACCTGTGATGGAGAAACCGGTCCATCTAACGGCGGTACCTACTGCCAGCTTCGTAATTCATGGTTTGCTGATAATGTCGTACCAACTGATCCAAGTGCTACGACCACTCCCTATTGTATCTGGCATAATACTGCTGTGACAACGCCAACTTTATCAAGTGTGACTCCTGCAGTCTGGTCTACAGGTACTTGTCCGGATATTGCTTCTCCTGTCGGTACCGTCAAAAATCCTGTTGCCCAAGGAGCGCCTGCAATTAATGCTGCTTTTTTTAAGGTTTGTGTTATGTTAGAAAAAACTGGTCAACCCTATTGTGTAAATAGTAAACAGTGAAAATGACTAAAAATGGCTTCACTTTAATAAACTTTCTGCGAAAGACTATTAAAGCTTGCCCGATGGGCTTCACTTTAATTGAACTACTGGTTGCACTTAGTATCATTGCTGTCTTGTCAACGATTGCGTTGCTAACCTTTAGGGAGGTCATGCAGGGCGCTAGGGACGGCAAAAGGCAGACTGACTTAAAGCAGATCCAGTCAGCAGCTGAACAGTATCGGGCTGATGCTGGATTTTACCCAACAAGGCAAGCTAGTGGTATTTGTGCTAATGGTCGTCTGCAGATAGGTTGCCCATTAAAGAATTTAGCCGGAGATAAAACTTATCTTAATCTTGTTCCAAAGGACCCTAAGGGTATTAGCGAGTATTATTATGATGCCAAACCTGGCAGTCCGACTGCATGTGATAACACCACACCCTCAACAAGATGCTCAACCTACTGTTTATATGCCACTTTGGAAAAAATCCCTAGTACTGCCCAGCAAACTGCTCAGTTTACTACAGATTGTCCATCGCCAATGCTAAGTAACTATAACTACTTGGTAACTCCCCCCTAAAATTAAGGGTAAGTATTTTGTATCAAGTATTATGGGGTAGTTGCAATTTTACCCCTAATACATAATACTTAATACTAGTCCCATGAATATTGCCCGTGGATTCACCCTAGTTGAAATTCTGGTAGTTTTAGCCATCACGACTATCATAGGAGGTGTTACTTACGCCAATTTTGGCTCTTTTAGAGAAGATCAAGCCTTGAGTAATGCTGAGGCTGATCTTGGTAACTTAATTCATCAGGCTCAAACAAATTCAATCTCAGCCGTTAAATGTTTTGATGTTGGAGATGCTAGCTGGTCTTTGGAATTTAAAAATACCCGCACCGACATCGACCTGCGCTGCACCACTACTGTACTTGGAGTTACAACCACAACACCTGTTAAAACGATGAAGCTTACTGGAGTGACCGTTGATGCCATCAATGGCTCTTGTCCTTCCTCCTTTCAGCCAAGCTCAGCTCAAAATTCCATCTTTGCTGGATTCGCCATACTTTATGGGACAACTACTTTTTCAGATAGTAGTTTTGCTTGTATAGCCACAAGTGATTATTTGGCGATTACCTTAAAAGACACTAAAACCGGTAATACTAAAGTGGTTAAACTTGGAAAAGGAGGTGGGCTTGAATAGTAAAGGTCAGTCTTTAGCTGAGTTGGTGATTGTGATGGCGGTAGCAATTGTTATTGTAGGTGCATTAGTTCTTACCACCATTGCTACTTTGCGTAATTCGCAATTCTCCAAAAATCAAGCTCAAGCCACCAAGCTGGCCCAGGAAGGGATAGAAAAAGTTAGAACTGGTCGGGATAGGAATGCGTTACTTAGTAATATGCTATCGTCAACTGCAACATCATGGGCTGGGGATGGTACAGCTGGTACTGACATCTGGAGTACCCAAATATATAATGGATGTGGCAATACTCCGAATAACTGCTATCTGAAATTTGTCAGTGCTTGCAGTGTTAATTCTGCTACTTGTTACAATCTAAATTGGTTATCAACGTCAACAACTTTTCCAGGTGGAGCTGAGGATTTGACACCATTTAAAAGAGTAGTAGTAATTTCTGACACAGCTGCCACCTATAGTATAGAAAAACAAGTTTCAGTGATTGTTCAATGGACAGATTTTGCTGGGAATCATGAGTCAAGGTTATCTACTGTCCTAAGAAAGATATGATATGAAAAATTATAAGGGATTCACCCTGGCTGAAATAGTGGTAGTCATGGGGGTAATTACCATAGCTGGAGTAATTATTACCCAAATTTTCTTAAGTAGTGTTCGGGGAGGCGCCAAGGCCCAAATTGTGGATGCAATGAAGCAAAATGGCCAGTTGGCTCTGGATCTGATGGATAAAACTATTAAGAACTCGGATAAAGTTATATGTGTAGAGGAAGACTCTCTTGGACAGTCGACAATAGTTGTGGAGAAAAACAAGGTCTATACCAGATATAGATTTATGGATGGAGACCAAAATACTAATGGTAGTATTAGTCAGGATAATCCCACCTATCCTGATGCGATAGAAGTTACCAGTTTGGTATGTGCGGAATCGCCAGAGCCTCCAATCTATTATGTTACTGATACCAACACTAAAACCGGAGTTTCAGTTAGTGGTGGAGTTTTTTCCAGAAATCAACAGTCTGGTTTTAATGATGTAGTTACTATTCAGTTTAATGTTGAGCCAGGTGTGGCGACGTTGCCCTCTATTGCAGACAGTATTGATCCGGTTCCATTCAGCACGTCAATTGTATTAAGATAATAGTATGGAAAGATTAAATCAAAAAGGACAAGTCTTATTAATTCTGATCTTAGTAATGACAGTGGGACTCACAATTGGTTTGTCTGTTATTCAGCAAAGCTTGACGGGTGTTTCTACAACCACTAAGTTAGAGCAATCTTCTAGAGCGCTATCTGCAGCTGAAGCCGGTATTGAAAGAGCCTTAAACAGTGGTCCGACTGGTAGTCCAACTACTGTTAATTTTTCAGAAAACAGTTCAGGGTCTACCACAATTGATAGCGGTAAAATTCCAAACCCAAGGCAGGCTTTAGAATACCCACCCTTGGCTAAAGAGGATATTGCCCAATTTTGGTTAGCAGACCCTAATCCTACCTTGAACTTACCGGAATTTTATGACCCTGCTCCCCCTAATGATAAATTAATAGCCTATTGGGGAGATCCGACTTTAACTAATGATAAAGCTGCACTGGAGCTGTCAATAATTTATCAAGACAGTGGCTCAAATTATGTTAAAAAACAGTATTTTTTTGATCCGGATGGCACCAGGCAAACTAGCAATAACTTTAACAATCCAACAACCTATGGCGATAGTACAGATGGATGTAATCCCACCCTACCTTCCTTTACCATCTCAGGTTCACCGGTTTCTTACTATTGTAAAATCACTATCATAGGTCTAAATAGTTTAGTTGGTACCGGCAAATTAATTATGGTCAGAGCAAGATTCCTCTATATTCTAGAGAGCCAACCATTGGCCATTCAACCGGATCAGAATTCTGGCTCTTCTCTACCGCCTCAAGCTACGATTTATACTTCAACCGGTAGCTCTGGAGATACCCAGCGCAAGGTGCAACTATTTAAACTAGATCAGGTAGTGCCACCCTACCTTGACTATGCTATTTTTTCTGCAGGTGCGATTGTGAAGGGATTGTGAAATGAAGCAACAAGGCGTTTCCTTAGTTGAGATTCTGTTAGTTATCGCAGCAGTTGGAATCATAATTCTTATTCTGGGGAACCTTCCGAACTCAATAAGTTTAATCGGAAGATCAAACCACCACAGCTTGGCTCGTGAAGTAGCAGTAAAACAGCTAGAAGACAAAAGAGCCATTACCTATGAGAATTTAAGCTACGGCGAAGTGGCGATTACTGATTCTAGACTAAACTTGTTACCTGGTGGCAGCGGTAAGGTTGAGGTTAGTGACTGTGATAGTGAGACTGTTTGTACTAATGGAGAACAACTTAAAAAAGTGACAGTTACTATTAGCTGGAAAGATTCGGGTAAAGACCAAAAAATCGTCCTCGATACCTTGGTGGGAGTAGGAGGGCTTAATTGATGGTAAAATCATGCAGTGGCCTCACCCTAGTGGAAACAACAATTGCTGTGGGAATTAGTGCTGTTATTGGAGTTCTGCTTTTGTCTCTCCTGGTTAATAACACCGGGTTGTTTTATTCTCAAACCAGCAAGGTTCAACAAGGAGTGGGAGCTAATGATGCCTTGAACACTTTTAGAAGCAATACTCGGTCAGCAGTCAGTGTAGTTAACTCTTATACGGACGGTTCCACAAGCTTCGTTTCTTCGAGTAATGTTCTGGTCATAAAACTGCTGTCAGTTAATGCAAGTGGTAATCTAATTGCCAATACTTACGACTATTTTGTTTACCACTCAGTTGGCGGTATTTTTTATCAGAGGGTGTTTGCCGATGTACTTTCAGATCGAAAAAGTGGCGGGCAAGTTTTAGCCAGTAATGTTAAGGCAATTTTTTTTGAATACTTTAATGTTACTGATCAGGAAGTAATACCGACCTCAGCAGCAAAAGTTAGGTTAACTCTAACTTTGCAACAAAAGATTGGTCTAGATTTGCAGACAAATGTCGCGACATCGGAGGCAAGTTTCAGAAATGATTAAACAGAAGGGACAGGTATTACTATTTGTTATAGTAGTGGTAACAGTAATTTTGATCAGCACTCTTCTCCTGATTGCCGGGTCACAGTTATATTACCAAAATAGTGTCTATTCTAATTCGGCGGAGACTGCCACTGCTTTGGCGGAAGCAGGAGTGGATAAAGCTATTGCCTCCCTAAACCGAACAGGAGGTACGTATTCGGGTGAGCAAGAGACGAAGTTTGGTGAGGGTTCTTATTCAGTTGAAATAACCACCAAAGACGCCGCCACTAAGGTGATTGAAGCAACAGGCTATCTACCAAATAAAATTGAACCTAAAGTTACCAGGAAAGTCCAAATTGAAGCTTCAACAGGAGTAGGGGTCTCTTTTTCTTACGGAGTGCAAGTTGGTGAAGGTGGTTTACAGTTGGGTAACAGTAATAGAGTGATTGGATCAATATATTCAAACGGCAGCGTAGTCATGAATAATAGTAATGAGATTACCGGAGATGTTTGGGTGGCCGGTGGTTCCCAAGCTACCGCAGACCAACAGACTGATTGTAGCGGTGTTAACTGCCAAGACTACCTATTTGGTAAACCGGTTGGAGGAAGTAGTATTCTGGATGTTGCCCAAAGTTTTGTGCCCTCCCAAACTACGGTTTTGAATAAAATATCTTTGAAGATCAAGAAATTTGGAAATCCTTCTGACTTTGCTGTTAGAATTATGGGTAATTCGGGCTCGAATCCGAATAAAAACAATGTTTTGGCATCAGGGATGCTTTATAGCTCACTGGTAACAAATAGTTATGGTTGGGTTGATGTAACTTTTAACACTACTCCCAACTTGACTGCTGGTATCACCTACTGGATAGTGGCGGATACATCCTCAAATGTTAACAACTACTGGTCGTGGCAAAACGATTTGGCCCAAAGTTATAATGGTGGTGTACCAAAATGGTCTCCAAATTGGAATGCCGGTAACCCAACCTGGAATTCCATTTCTGGGGATTTAAGTTTTCAAACTTATATGGGTGGAGTTCCCACCTCATTAGCCGGTGGTAATAGTGGTTTAATTAGTGGTAATGTTCATGCCAATACCATAAGTAGTGTCAGTATTGCTGGTGATGCTTACTATCAGTCAATTGACAACTCCCCGGTTTCAGGTAGCAGTTGTCCTAATTCTAATTGCCATCCTGGAACTTCTGATCCCGCCCCTCAGGTAATGCCAATTTCTGATGCCAATATTGCTCAGTGGAAGGCTCAGGCTGAGCTTGGTGGGGTTACCAATGGTGATATTACGAATTGTTCTGCCAATTTAGGACCCAGGAAAATTGTTGGAAATGTAACTTTTAATAACAGTTGCACCGTCAATATTAATGCCCCACTTTGGATTACTGGTAACTTACACCTAAATAACAGTAACACTCTAAGGTTACCGGCTAGTTTCGGAACTGCTTCCGGGGTAATTGTGGTCGATGGAACAATTACAATGGACAACAGCAATAGGTTATTAGGTAGTGGTCAAGGTAACAGTATTCTATTGGGGTTGTCAACCTACGATTCTAGGTCCAATGGACTCTATGCCATAAGAATTAACAATTCAGGTAATAGTGGGGTTTTGTATGCCGGAGTGGGAATTATTGAGCCCGGTAACAGTAACTCCTTTAAAGAGTTAACAGCATGGGGTATTAGATTGGCAAATAGTACCACTATTACTTATGAAACCGGTTTAGCCAGTACCCTCTTTTCTTCCGGCCCAACAGGTTCTTATTCTTTGGTTGAAGGAACTTATCAGGATAAATAAATTTCTAATTTCTAAGTACTCTAATTTCTAAATTGGGGATTATTTAGACTAATTAGAAATTAGGTTAATTAGTAATTTATTACATCTTGTAAACTGATAACTTTCATGCTTAAAATAGATGTATGGCAAAGTTGAGTATCGGTCTTGATATTGGTTTTTCTTCAATTAAAGTGGTGGCTCTTTCACCAAAAGATAAGCCACCAAAATTGATATCGTTAGGTAGTATTGCTTCTCCAAAGCCAGGTTTAGTTTCTGATGCTGATGTTGATTTGGAAGCAGTGGCAACCGCCCTAAAAAAACTCTTTCAGGCTGCTAAAATTGATTCTAAGGAGATTAATGTGGCGCTTCCTGAATCTAAGGTTTTCACCCGGGTAATTGATGATCTGCCTTACTTAACAGATCAGGAGTTGCCTTCTGCAATTCGCTATGCCTCAGAAGAATTCATCCCGTTACCGATTACTGAAGTAAACCTTAATTGGCAAATATTATTTAGGACTAAGGAAGGTAGTGGTCGAACGATAGTTTTTGTAGTGGCTTCTCCCAAAAACATCATCAACAAATATCTAAAAGTTTTCACTTTGGCAGGCCTTAGGCCACTTACTCTGGAAACCGAGATTATTGCCGCAACCAGATCTTTGGTTGGAAACAATCCTTTCTCGCCGACCTCTCTAATTGTCCAGATGGGAGCGACGACTACTGATTTTGCGGTGGTTTCAAAAGGGCTAATCCTTCTGACTCGTTCAATTTCAACTGGTGGTGCAGCTCTGACTAGGGCAATTGCTGCCCACTTTAGCTTTGAGAACTTGCAGGCCGAGGAGTATAAGAAGGTTTATGGGTTGCTGTCAGACCAGTTGGAAGGCCAGGTTTTTAAAGTTCTTAAAACCGTAGTTGATGTAATTATTGATGAGACTAAAAGAGTTATTCAAGCATACCAAGTTAAGAATCCACAAAATCCAATTAAAAGAGTTGTACTTTCAGGCGGTGGGGCTAAATTGCCGGGATTAGTTATCTATTTTGCCAATAATTTAGGTTTGGAAGTACAAGAAGCTGATCCTTGGTATTTTGTAGCAAAGGATAAATCATTGAAAAATAAGTTGGAGGCTGAAGCACCGCTATATTCAGTAGCAGTTGGTTTGGCACTTCGGGAGGAATGAATGAATACTATTTCAATTAATTTGCTGCCTTTTGATACAGCCCTTAAGCAAAAAAAACAGCGTAAATTCAGGTTAGTCCAAGTGATTTCTACTAGTATTTTTATAGTATTAGTATTCTTAGCTTCTGGTGCTGTTTCTCTTAGAATATTGCAATCCCAAGATATTAAGAAAATTCAAACTGAAGTTAAAGCTCACGAAAATGACATTACTGCGCAGAAAGATAAAGAATCAGGAGTATTAGTGCTAAAAAGCCGTTTAGACATTATCAGCAAATATATTGGTAAAGTTTCAAAGCAAGTTTCAAACTATAAATTCATTTCGGAAGAGACTCCAGAGTCCGTAGATGTCAGCTCGATATCGGTTGAAAATAACGGTAGTATGCGTATTTCAGTATTAGCCACTAATAGTCAAGCGTTGGATGGTTTCATTGAAGGGTTAATTAGTACTGAAGCATCGGTAATTTTCTCCAAGGTAGAAATTGAGACTCTCTCTAGAGGCAGGGATGCTACTTATAGAGCAAATTTGAGGTTAGTATCTAAGTAAATTAGACAAAAAATTATAAGCAAAGCTTGAAAATTTTAAAACCAAATTTATGAAAACACAAATTAAAGAATTTTATGGAAAATATCGGGTATTCATTTATCCTGCAGTTGTCAGCGTCGCTAGCCTGATAATCATTATTCTGGTGCTAATTCCTCAGATTCAAGCTTTTATAGATGGAAGATCAACTCTTGAGGATGCAAACCAGAAATCCAAATTTCTAGAAACGAAGGCATCAGAACTATCAAATATTGATTCTGAGGATTTAAGCAAGAAGCTATCCTTGGCAGTAAGTTCGTTGCCAACGGATAAAGATTACGGATCAATTATCGGCATCATCCAGCGAATTGGCTCAGACACTGGGGCTAGAATAGTTAGCTTATCGATATCTTCTGGAGCTGCAGAAAAAAATGTTGGGTTTTCTGTCCAACTTACCGTAATCGGTTTGAAAGAATCAGTTGACAGGATGATTGAGAATATTGAAAATTCACCCAGAATAATGAAAGTTTCAAATATGGAGATTTCTACTTCAAGGACTGATGGAGCAGTAGGTGCAGATTTTGTGGTCAATGTTTTTTATGAGCCGGCGCCCAAAACTCTTGGATCTATCGAATCGGAATTACCCAAATTTTCACAGGCAGATGAAGAGATCTTAGCAAGATTAGCAAGTACCTCACTTTCCACCACTTCCCCTTCCTCTCCAACAGGCCCTTCACAACTGCTTCCCCGAGGTAAAGCTAATCCTTTTCAGTAACCTCAAATAAATCAGGGCGGATTTTTTTGGTTTTTTCTAGGGATTTTTCTGCTCTCCATTTATCTACTTCAGCGTGATTTCCGGATAGCAGCACCTCAGGAACTTTCAGCCCTTCAAATTCCTCAGGCCTAGTATATTGTGGGTGCTCAAGGAGGAGTGAGGAGTGAGGAGTGAGGAGTGAGGAGTCGGAGAAAGACTCATTTTGGGTAGCCTCAGGTTTTTCTAGAACTCCGGGAATTAGCCTGGTTATTGAATCAATAATGACCATAGCGGGTAGCTCTCCACCGGTTAAAACATAGTCCCCAATGCTGATTTCAACGTCTACATATTCATCAATAAACCGCTGGTCAACCCCCTCGTAGTGTCCACAGATAAGGATTAGATGATCAAGTTTGGACAATTCCTGAGCTTTGGCTTGCTTATAAGGTGTCCCTGAAGCTGAAGCTAAAATAACATTACAGGTGCCGATCGGAACATCTAATGTTATCGATTTTAAGGCTTTTGCCAAAATATCAGCTTTTAGAACCATTCCAA